>Ga0100385_1005860_pt1 | contig 10217 bp, 7 predicted proteins | sample CryGeymeta201509_FD_81543 | JGI IMG/M metagenome (GOLD analysis project Ga0100385, IMG submission 81543) | Groundwater microbial communities from Crystal Geyser aquifers in Utah, USA - Crystal Geyser metaG 2015-09 | ecosystem: Environmental > Aquatic > Deep subsurface > Groundwater | place: USA...
GCTCAACGAAAGCTCCAAGCTTGTACTTGAATTTAGCCCCATCACGCTGTGGAAAATCTGTAAGAAATAAATTGTGGACTTCTTTTATGTCGAGACCTTGAAAAAGCTCGTCTGAGTTTTTTTCTGCCCACTTCGTAAATAAAGATAAATTAGAATCAATTTCTCCACGAAATCTTGCGACATCTGATACTCTAACATTTTTAACGTCTGAAAAATTTGTACCTTTCTTAACCCACTCAGCAAAAGCTGGTGTAGAAAGTAGCATTAGCGAGCAGATAAGCCCGTTAGATAATATTTTCATGTATTACTCCCCAATTGTTTCGGGGTTTATACACGATTTTAACTCAGTGTTCCATCGTGATGAAATATTTACAAAAAAAAAGGACCCGTAAGGGCCCTTAATTATTTTTTGATATTTAGAAGTTCAACTTCAAATACAAGAGTTGCTCCACCAGGGATTGAAGGAGGTGCTCCTTGATCGCCGTAAGCAAGCTCAGATGGAATTACTAATTTAATCTTTCCACCTTTTCCGATAAGTTGAACACCTTCTGTCCACCCCTTAATTACCTTATCAAGTGGGAAGTCAATTGGCTTATTCTTCTTATAAGATGAATCAAATTCTGTTCCATTTGTAAGAGTTCCTTTGTAATGAACTTCTACAGTGTCTGTTGATTTTGGCTTTTCCGCAGAACCTGGGTTTAGAATTTTATATGCAAGTCCTGAAGCAGTTTTTGTTCCACCTTCGTTGGCTACGAATGCATCAAGAAATTTTGCTCCATTTTCTTTTTCGCTTTTTGAGTTAACTTGAAGTCTTGATTGAATGATGTCTCTAAATTTATAAGCGTATTTCATCGTATCATCAACTTGTGCTTGATCCTTCGTCATACCGTCTCTAACACCTGCCATAAGTGCTTCAACTTCTCTTTCATTTAGCTTAAATTCTTTAAATCTCTTCCCATAAACGTGACCAACTGAATAGAAAGTCTTGTCATCATCAGACTCAATTTTTGCTTCTTTCTTATTACAAGAAACTAAGAACATCGATCCTAGAACTAGGAATGGAATAATTTTTTTCATGAAACATCCTTTGTAATTTATAAATTTTTCCTTAAATTTATTAAAAATAATCAATGTAAAAAGGATAGCCTTACTTACAATAATATTCAAGTATTATGCTTTAAATATTTAGATTGTCATCCAATATCTGATTGGCCAATTGGTCACATCTTTCATTTTGTGGGTGACCGCTATGACCCTTGACCCATCTAAAACTTAGGTTCTTAAATTTTGCTGCGATAAAATCAAACTTCTGCCAAAGATCGAGATTTTCTGGCTCTTTCTTGTCTGCTTTTTTCCAGCCCCTCGCCTTCCAATTTGGAAGCCATTTCTCGTAGCCATCAATCACATACTTTGAATCACTATAAAGAATAACAGCTGTTGATTGAGGTTTTTTCTCATCGGCCAGATGTCTAATCATATACTCAAGGGCCTTTGTAGCTCCTAGGAGCTCCATTCTATTATTCGTTGTCTCTGGATGAAACTCACTCTGTTCAAATAACACGACACCATTAACATCTTGGCCAACAACGCCCCAAGAACCAGGGCCAGGATTGCCACGGCACGCTCCATCAGAGTATACCGTATAAGCATTTAGTTCCTTGGCTTCAGAAGTAACCAAAAATTCACCAACACTTTGGGTAATAGGAGCTGCCTCATCTTCATGTATATACTCATTGGCAAAGTCCATTAGGTCTTGTACTGCATCATTTATTTGATAGTCATTTTGACTTAATTTATCAAGATATTCCAGCGCTGCTAGAACTTGTTTCTTCTTCATTAATACCTCTATTTTTAAAATAATAACTTGAATATTACACATTTCCAACAAGTGAGTTTTTTTCAAGACTTTAAGCTTGGATATTGATAAAATAATTGGTGCAAATAAAAAGGATTAATTATGCATTTTCATGAATTAACAGCAGGCTCTACTGTCGAAGGCAGTGAAATCAAATCTTATCGCAGTGATGTCGATGGGGATAAGTATATCTACCTGATGGCCGGCGTCCACGGTGATGAAGTTGAAGGAGTCTACGTTGTTGACCAATTATTTAACTGGTTAAAAACGCAGGATCAGATGCACCTTCCACTCGTCGTCATTCCAATCGTCAATGTTGACGGCTACCGTGCTAATACTCGTGTAAATGCTCATGGGGTAGATCTTAATAGAAATCTCTCGACTGATTGCTGGACCAGCGAAGTCTCTGAAAAAAAATACTATCCAGGAGATAAGCCACTAAGTGAGCCAGAAAATCAGTATCTTTTAAAGTTATTTAAGAAGTATCAACCAGGTCTAATTCTCTCGATCCACTCTTGGAAGCCACTTGTGAATTTCAATGGCGACTGTTTAGATGTTGCAAATTATCTAGGCCAAAGAAATGGCTATGAAGTTGTCGCAGATATAGGTTATCCGACACCGGGATCTCTTGGAACGTATGGCCCAGCAAAACTCGATTGCCCCGTTCTTACATTTGAATGTCCAATTTTTAATGACGAAAAAGGTCTCAAAGAAATTTGGCTAGAAAATGAAGAGGCGTTCAAAGGAATTTTTCTCGATAAAATCTACTCACGATTTCTCTAAAACTGTACTAACTGCTCCTGTTAAATGGGGATTGAAATTTCAATTAGTTAACAACTCACTTAACAAAATCGCCACATTATACGCGCGAATATCTATGGTTTTTGGGCTGCCACATATCTAAGAGGCTTTCTTTAATAGCCATCAGGTAGCGCGCGTAGCATTTCCCCATTTAAGTGTAGCAGTTCAAGAACTGTTCATAAATTTAGTCACTGCATGAATAATTTACACTCGCTCCCACTTCAGGGCCATTTTATTATATTCTTGAGAGTAATAGTCACCTTTTGACACCAAAGTCACTGGCATCGTAATTGCAATTATTTGCTTACTATACGAGTGAAAGGAATTACACAAGGAATGATAATGACAAATAAAATGTCTATCTTACTAATTTTATTGGCATCAAGCACAATGGCCCAACAAGGCACGAGTACGACAAGTGTTAAAATGCCAGAAAAAGCGTCCAAACTGTGGTCAGTTAGACTCTCTTCTACTCTTGAGACTGATTCTAAGACCACAAGTGATGAGACGAAAACATTTTCGAATACAACATCACTTGGATTTGGATATAAGCTACCATATGAATTAAGTGCAGGTTTATCTCTAGTCCTAGACAAAGACTTAGAGGGTGAAAGAGAGCAAAATCTAAGAGATCCATCATTATCTCTTTCGCGTGCTCTTCCTGTGTTTGCAAAGTATGTAACTTCTAAAGCAAAAGTTTCAGCTAGAGTGCCTTTGTCTGAATCTTCTAGAAAGACAACAGGTCTACAAACAGCAATCGCAACATCAGTAACTTTTCTATACGATGCTTCAAATCTTGCGAGTGGATTAACGATTGGTTACGGACCATCGCTAATTAGTAACTTTCATAAATACAAAGTTACAACAAGTGGAAAGTCTAATACACAAAGAACTCTTTCAAACTCTCTAATGTTTGATTATGCATTCAATGACAGTTTTAGAATTTACCTTGATAACACTTACTACCGTAACTTTACATACGATGGTAATTACAACGATTTCTTTTCATTTGATCAGTCTCTAACTTACTCACACAAGATTGGAGCTTCAGCAACTATTGGACACGCCATTGGTGGTTCAGCACTCGCAGTAAATGGAAAAGAATCAAACGTACAACTATTTGATAAGAACGAATCTACATATTATTTTACATTAGGATTTAGCTATTAAGTCTAAAACTACAGGAGTTAGCATGTCTAAAAAGAATTATCTATTAAGTACACTAGTTCTAGCAGGACTGATTACAGGTTGTGCGAAGGAACGTGCCTTTGAGGAGACGTACAAGTCATCTGAAAACGGTGGATTTATCGCAAAGGCGTCGATAAACACTGATTCAGAATTTCTTTTCATCACTAACTCACAAGGTGTGCCTAGATATACAACAGCAATGGCACCATTTGTTCAAGGTAATGAACGAGTGATAAAATTTAAATTTGAAAAAGATGAGCTTATTGCTTATAAAATGGAAGAGAATCCATCTTTTACAGATAAAGAACAAAACAACAAACCAATTCTACGAATCCCTGTATCGTATCATTCATTTCGTTGTGCACTTAACTCTAATGACGAGTGTACTAATGAAGAAGAAGAAAACACAGAACTTGAATGGTTCCAAAAAGATAAATTTGTTGCTGACTTTGGTTCACTTGAAATGCTTGAGGCCGATAGTATCGATCTGCCAAGTACATCAGACTCTTGTTATGCACACATTAAAGATAAGCTAATCAAAGACTCATTGAAGATCACAAATACTGATCTAAACTTTGTTGTAGAAAAAACTTACCAGTACAGTGACTCTCAAGGATGTCGCGAAAACCTAATGTACAATGTCGAAACGTGGGAAGAATATAAGAACGAATTAGAAAAAAATGCAGGAGCAATTAACGTTAGAGTTAGTTACTCATTTGCTCGTCTTGACTCTATTGCTTCACCAAAATACCAAGTTGTTGACTACCCTGTTGATGATCATAAATTATTTGGTTTTTTCAAAACAAGTGAAACATTTAAAAATGATGACAATAGAGATGACGTTCGTTATGTCATGAACAGATGGAATCCAGAACGTAAGGTTATTGATTATTACCTAAGTGATGAATTCGACAAGAAGACGACATATGACTCTGAAGGAAAAATTGTTGTTCTTGGTAACGAGTACTTAAAAGAAGCAAGTTTCTTTGCATTTGATAGAATGAACCAAGCACTTAAGAGAGCTGGTGTTGATCTTTATCTAAAGCTTCACGCTCCAGCAGGTAAATCTCCAGGAGATCTAAGAAACACAATGGTTGTTCTTATTGAAGATATCGCATCTAACCTACTTGGATATGGGCCTACAGTTGCTAACCCAAGAACTGGTGAAATCGTTAAAGCACATACAAATATGTACAAAGGCTCACTTGAGTCATTTGCACCGCACACTTACGACTCAATTGTTTTCTTAGAACAAGAGCTTGAAAAAGAAAAGAATGAAACTCCACTTCCTCCAACAGAGACAGAAAAGTCACTTGGAATGTCTGGACCAGTTCTTAAGAAATCAACTGCAGCTTCAAGAACAACTGCAGTACAAAACGTACTTAACCTTCTAGCTAAAGTTGACTTAAAAGAAGATGAGCATGGACATATTCATGGACAAGAGAAAAAAGAAAAATCTCTTTCATCTGTATTTAATTCTGGAAAGAGACTTACAAAAGGTTCAATTAAATCGTTTTTAAACAAGAAAACAGAGTTTAACAATGTTGATGCTCTTGTTAAGAGATTTGAAAGTGTAAACCCAGATTTCACAAACCGTTTTGCAAAACATGCTAAAGCGAAGAAAATTTTAAATGAAAACTCTGGATATACTTCTGACATGCTTAACTTCCAAGCATTAGGAAAAGTTTCTGTAAAAGAAATCAATACAGTGAAAGGGATTAGAAACGAAAATGGTGCTCTAAAGAATTGGATCGAATTAACTTCTGACCAAAAGTTTAAGTTAACTCAAATTCTTGCCAGACATGCATACGTTCCAACACTAGTGCATGAGATTGGTCATAACCTTGGTCTTAGACATAACTTCTATGGAAGTGTTGATAAAGATAACTTCTATTCAGAAAAAGATAGAAAAGACCTTGGTATTGAAGGGGGATCTGTTTACTCTTCAATTATGGACTATGCTTACTCTTCATTAAATGAACTATCAACTTTTGGTAAGTACGATACAGCAGCACTAAAATTTGCATATAACAGAGAAGTTGAATTAACGAATGGTAAATTTGTTAAACTTGGTAAATCTACTTTACTAAACAAAGTACCAGGACTTAAAAAATATGGTTTCTGTACAGATGAAGATGCAGGAAGCTCACTTACATGTAATCGTTTTGACGAAGGTGCAAACGTTAAAGAAATCATGTTGCATTATGCGGCCAAGTACCAAGAAAACTACTACTGGAGAAACTTAAAGAATCGTAGAAAGAACTTTAACGACAGAAGCGGAGCATGGAACTATATTGTATCAACATACTATACGATGTTAGACGTTAGACAAATCCATGAGCAGTGGCAATCACTTCACACTTACCTTGCACAATTTCAAGGATTCGAGCAACTCGCAGTAACTGGTTGTAGTGAAGAGCAAAGAGCTTCAATCGGAGATTTCTGTGACTATGTACAAGAGACTAAAGATGCAAACGATGCAGCTGGAAGATTCTTTGTAGACATTATTAAGACTCCAGATTTAACTTGTGATGTTAGCTTAAGCGCAACACTTGGTGGACAAGTATTTATTGATGGTGCAAGAGTTCCATTTGTAATGAGTGATGCAATGTCAGACATGACATTCGAACTTCCAAATGACAAAGGTTCTTATAAGCCATACACATGTTTTGATAAGAATATACCAAGTGCAGTTGTAGAAACATACTCACAAACGATTATGAATATGTGTCTCCAAGCTACTAATAACAATGTTGAAGTTTGTCAAAATCAACTTCAAATCGAAGCAGTTGTTGCAGGAGAAGTTGGTAAATTACACAACGACGTTGATGCGGCCGACAGAACAAATGAAGATCATGATTCTTCTGACATCGAAATTAGAGGAAACTGGATTGATAAAGCATTTGCAATGGAATTTCTAACAAATAAGGAATTGCTAACAACTGCTGGAGCAAGTAACCATATCTCTTATGTTGATGTAGCTGGATTTGATGCTGAAATAGACAACTTAGTAAGACATTTAATCTATGGTGAAGAATTACATGATCCAATGAGATTTACTGCTGCTAACGGTATGAAATACCCAGCACCATATGAACTTGATCTAAACATCAAGACAAAAGTACCTTCGATGAAATGGACGATTAAAAACTTTATCCCAATCATCGATAGTGACAACTTTGGATACGGGCCAGTTTTAGCAAAAGTAGCAAGATCAAATGCTTACTCAAGGTTGCAGGACGCAGGTAGTGATACAGTTTACAGAGCACGTAATAAGTTTTCTGATAGCTTAACTGTATACAAGAATAGACTTAACCAAGATAGTGATATTTTTGGAGATACAATTGTATCAAAAACAAAGGACACAACTTTTGAGTACGGTGCAACTGAGAGAAACACTGTAGCAAAGGAATTGATCGATAGAGTAAATGGTCTTCAAGATGAAATCTCGACACAGATTTCAGCAATCAAGAAGAAAGTTGACGATGCTTCAATGGAAACTGAAGAAGAACCAGCATCAACTGATGATTCAGCACAAGCATCAACTGATGACTCTGCTGACGAACCAACTCAAGCACAAGCTCCAAAAGAAGAACCGACTGCAGGTAAGGAGTTGATTGAAAAGATTATCGACCTACAATCTGTATATGCAACAGCGAAAACAGATGTTGATAACTTCATCGGAGTTCTAATAGATGCTCAAATGTCAGGACAGGACTCAGATGCAGCGGTTAATAAGTATATCGAAGAAGTTGGTATTGTAAGATTCCAGTACGTATACGATGTATTTACAAGAATGTATGTAAACCCTAAAACTGAAGAAGAGAAGGCACTATCAGCATTCTCAATGAATGATCTAAAGTACTCGCTTATGACTGACAAAGAAAAAGCAGCCGCTAAGCAAAAACTTAAAGACGGATTATTCGGTCTCTAAGAAACAAAATCAACAATTATAATGAACTAGGCCTCGCATTGCGGGGCCTTTTTTTGTAGGCATCAATTAGCAGGAAGCTAATTGATGACGTGCAACCCTGACAACCGAGCACAATGCGAGGTTGAGAGGGTCAGGAATAAAGTTGCCGACCTAATAAATTGCAGGGACCGGAATCGACATAGAAAATAGACGGTAAAGCTCTGACGTCAAAATGCTCACGCATTTCGCCGCAGGCAAAGAAAAGGGAGATCAACGATCTCCCTTCGATATGCATAACTTTTTGTTTTTTATTAAGAAGCTTTTGTAAACTTGATAACTTCAACTGGACAAGCTTCAGCAGATTCAAGAATTTTTAAACCGTCATCAAGAGGTGCTCCTGGACGAATTAAACAAGTTGTATCAGTTACTTCAAATACTTCAGGATAAATACCTTCACAAGCATTACAAACAATACAACCGTCTTCAATCCAAACCTTTGCTACAGTAAAGTTTTCTTGCGCAGGAGCTGCAGAATCAGCAGAAGCTGTAAAAGCACCAGCAAAAGCAGGATTTGACTGAATCTTAAGGATTCTCTCAGCTGTTTGTGGAAGCGGATCAGCAATGAAGCTTCTCTGTGTTTGGTGATAAACTGGTTTAGTTTTAACATAACCATATTTTTCATTAAAAGCAGAAACAGACTTTGCAGCTGCTCTATATTCTTCTAAGAACTTTCTTGTTTTATAATTGAAATAATGAGTAATTCCATCTTTCTTCGATACTACTTCGATTTGAAGAGTTGAATTATCAAGGCCTGTCGAATTTAGAATCTCAACAAATGCTGGACCTAAGTTTACATCAACACCAAAGTCAGAAGTTTGTCCTGTAAAGTCAGAAGAAACGTCAACTTGAGTTGGTTTTGCAAATGGATTAAAAAGTCTTAGTTTAACTTGGTCAAAAGATGCTGGCTCTCTTGCATTATTCCAACGGAAACCAATAGCAAAACCACTTTCTCCATTTTCAGATTTTAATATCTCTAATGATGGTCGTGCAAATAAGAAGTGAAAAGCACCAGAAAGTAAGCTTAAAACTCCTAAATTAACAACTAATCCTAATACGACTAAGAACGCAATCCCCATTGCTAATAGCGTTGTATTCACCCTAACTCCTTGAAAACTAAAATTGTCAAATCTCTAATATTCTAACATAACTTAACTTCAATCGTCCAAAGAATTACGAGTAGTTAAGTTGTTTATTTTTAATGTTTCCTGACCGCTGTAACTAATGCAATATGTTACGCTGGTTGAGCAAACCTCAACTAAACCTAGAAGCTCATCTTTGAAGTATACCCAGTAATGACCATCTGACCTATCAACTGTAAACTTTTGCCCATTACTAAACTTAAAGTGTTCAGTCTCATCAAAGTCAATGCGCTCAAAGTGAACAAGCGACTCAATAACTCCAGCATTTCTTTGCAAAAAAGAGCCCTCATCAAAATCTTCGCCCTCAAGCTCAGCTAGCTCGAAAGACTTTTCAACGAAGTGGTGACCAATCTTAGAACGCCTAAGCTCTTTTAATGCTCCAGCGGTCCCAAGCTTCTTTGCTAAATCTTCAAATAATACTCTTATATATGTCCCGCTTGAGCACAGAACACGAAAGACGACTTCATTGCCACAAAAACTTAAAAGCTCAATTTCATAAATCTCTCTTTCGACAGGGTCTTTCTTTATCTCAACACCTTCACGGGCCCATTCATAGAGATTCTTGCCTTCAAATTTAGTCGCTGAATACTTGTGTGGAACCTGTTGATACTTTCCAAGAAAGCTTAAAAGCATCTCTCTAACTTGTACTTCATTGTAGTTAGAAGCATCAAAAGACTCATCCTTGTAAAACTGGTCTTCATTAGCAGTAAAGTCCCCTGTCTCGCTTTGGATTCCAAGAATCCCTTTAGCGATATATTCCTTAGGTAGTTTCTGAGTATAATCATTAAGCCTAGTCGCACCACCAATTCCAACAATCATGAGTCCATCGGCAAATGGATCGAGTGTACCAAAGTGTCCGATCTTTCCAATCTTCTTAGAAAGCGCACGTTTGAATTTTCGAATCACATCAAAGGACGAAATATCGACAGGCTTGTTAACTAGAAAAAATAAAGGCCCATAGTAAGGGCCTTTGTATTTTGTTGAATTTTTCTTCATTAGAACGACTTACCCTTTTTCTTCTCTTCTCTTAAAAGAGTATCAATCGAGGCCTCATCTTCAAATGATGAGTCATACTTAACAACAATAGCAGGGGTATGTCTGACCTTAACATTCTTTGCAAGGTGAGATCTCATTTTACCAACAGTCGCATCCATCGCATCTTTAATAGAACCACGACGTGCCTGATCAAACGTATCCCAATAAACAGTTGCAACAGAGTAATCAGCTGCAACGTCTACTCGAGTTATCGAAACAAAGCTTA
>Ga0100385_1005861_pt1 | contig 10215 bp, 6 predicted proteins | sample CryGeymeta201509_FD_81543 | JGI IMG/M metagenome (GOLD analysis project Ga0100385, IMG submission 81543) | Groundwater microbial communities from Crystal Geyser aquifers in Utah, USA - Crystal Geyser metaG 2015-09 | ecosystem: Environmental > Aquatic > Deep subsurface > Groundwater | place: USA...
CGCAAAGGAAAAATAAGAATTATTTATCGCCTTAACGATAATAGAGTTATTATTTTAACGCTTGAACGACGGAATGATAATACTTATAATTCATAATTCTATGCTTTACTTCACTAAATACGCGGAACAAAAATTTGATGTACTAAATAAGCACAAAGTTTATTTTACGCGCGAGCAGGTTGAAGACGCGGTTAGCGCGCCGGACAAGGCCGGAAAAAAGGGCAAGCTCCTAACCGCGCGAAAAGAAAATATAAAAGTTATTTATAAAAAAGAGGCGGAAATGATTAAAATTATAACTTTTTACCCGGTTAAATAATTTAAATCCCCCAACCCCCTTTGCCTGCCTTGAGTGTAGCCGAAAGGATAAAGGGGGCAAAAACATGCAATACGACGCCGAGGCCAATATTATCAGCTGGGAGCTGAATAACGACCCAATTGACCATTGTCTGGAACTGGGAAATTTTATTATTCATTTGTCAAAAAACAAAAAACCGGTTTTAATTGAAATCTTAAATGCCTCCAAATTTGTCGGGCAGATGGATAAAGTAAAAAGCTTAGAAAACTTTAAAAAACAAATCGCGGAAGCCAACTAATATGCCTACTATTATTAACAAAACTATGCCAACCCCGCCTAAGACTTTATTTTCACCCGGACACCGCGGCTGCGCCGGCTGCGGTCAGATGATTGCCGCGCGGCTGGTGGCCGACGCTCTTGGGCCTAATACTATTATCGCTAACGCTACCGGCTGTTTGGAAGTGGTTACCACGCCCTATCCGGAATCCAACTGGGGTCTGCCTTGGATTCATTCTCTGTTTGAAAACGCGGCGGCCATCGCTTCGGGCATTAGAGCGGCATTAGACTATAAGGAAAAAAATAAATCCCCCCTACCCCCCTTTGTTAAAGGGGGCATTAAAGTCGTCGCCCAAGGCGGCGACGGCGCCACTTTTGACATCGGCTTCGGCCTGATTTCCGGCATGTGGGAGCGGGGCGAAAATATTCTTTATGTCTGCTATGATAACGAGGCTTACATGAATACGGGCGCCCAGGCCAGCGCGGCCACGCCCTGGGCGGCCAACACCACGACCACGCCGGCCGGCGCGGCAACGGACCTTTCCGGCATCGGCTCGCACTTTATGAAAAAAGACATGCTGGCCATCGCCGTAGCTCATGGCTTAAAATATGTTGCCCAGACCACGGTCGCTTACCCGCTGGATATTGTCAAAAAAGTTAAAAAGGCCGCGGCCGCGGAAGGTCCTTCATATCTGCAAATTTTAGTGCCTTGCATTCCGGGCTGGGAAATTGGGCCGAATCAAACCATCCAGCTGGCTAAATTGGCTGCGGCCACGGGAATTTATCAGGTAGTTGAATATATCAACGGCCAATTGGCCGACGTCTTAAAAACACCGAACGAGCGACCACCGGTAGAAAATTATCTAAAACCACAAGGCCGCTTTAAACATTTATTCCGCGATGAACGAGGCAAAAAACAAATCGCCTATATCCAGAAGCTGGCTGATAAAAATGTAAAAAAATATAAATTAGCATAAACAAAAAAGCTCCGACTTGCGTCCGCGAGCTTTTTTGTTTTATATCTAAAAGAACAAATTCACCCAGTTAAATAATTTTGCCTTCGGCAAAATTAGCGCGGAGCGCTATTTAACGGGGTAAACCAATTAATTACCTTTCGCCACGTAACCCGTGCCGGCCGGAATCGGCCGGCCGATAATTACATTTTCTTTAAGCCCTTCCAGATGGTCAATCTTGCCGGTAACCGCCGCGTCAATCAGCACTCTGGCGGTTTCCTGAAATGAAGCCGCCGACAGGAAACTGTTAGTGGTTAAAGAGGCTTTGGTAATGCCCAACAGCAATTCTTCGCCTTGCGCCAATTTCTTGCTTTTGTCTTTAAATTCCTCGTTAGTTCGGTCAAAAATCGCTTTTTCCACAATCTCGCCAGGCAACAAATCCGTATCGCCGGCATCGTTAATGTAGACGCGCGAGAACATCTGATGAGCGATAATTTCTATATGCTTATCGTTTAACGGCTGGCCTTGGGAAGAATAAACGTACTGGATTTCTTTAATAATGTATTTCTGCGCTTCCAGTTTGCCGCGCAGCTTATAAAGCTGGTGCAAATCAAGCGAACCTTCGGTTAGTTGGTCGCCGACCTTGATTTTATCGCCGTCTTTCACCCAGATGCCGAAGCTTTTGGGCACGATGTATTCTTTAACTTTTTCCACCTCATAAATAACTTTTACCTGCCGGTCTTCAACTTTGACTAACCCGGCTTTTTTGGCTTTAAAAACTTTTTTGCCCACCGAAAATAAATCGGTATTTTTATTGACCGCCGCGCCGTCCTTAACCAACAGCTTCACCCCGTCAAATTGCGGCTTCGCCGCACCGGCCTTGCCGGATTTGACCGGGTGAACTGCTTGCTTTTTGTTATCCTTGCTTTCCGCCACCGCTTCCTTGATGGCTTCGTTAAAATGATATTTATCCGATTCCTGGCCCTGATAATAAATTTTCAAAATCTTAGACTGCGGATTGGAAATGATCATGTCACCGCTTTCGTTGGCGATGGTCCGCTGGGCGGTTTCAATTTTAACCTGACCGGCCACGTCGGCGATAAAAGCTTTTTTCTTGGGCGGCCGGCCTTCAAAAATTTCTTCAACGCGAGGCAGCCCCTGGGTAATATCTTCCTGCCCGGCTACGCCGCCGGTATGGAAGGTTCTCATGGTAAGCTGCGTGCCCGGCTCGCCGATTGATTGGGCGGCGATGATGCCCACGGCCGTGCCGATTTTTACCGGTTTGTTGTAAGCCAGGTCGTAGCCATAGCATTTAGAACAGATGCCGCGATGGACTTTGCAAGTTAAAACTGACCTAACCCTGACTTCGGCGATATCTTCTTTACCGATTTTTTCCGCGATTTCCTCGGTAATCAATTCGCCGGCCTTGACTAAAATTTTACCGGACTTGTTTTTTAAATCAGCGGCCAAAAAACGGCCGGTCATGCGCTTAAACAAATTCTCGCTCATCTCGTCGCTTTCTTTTTTGGTAATTAAGAGCCCGGCCTTATCGCCGCAGTCGTCTTTAACCACGATGATATCCTGGGAAACGTCAACCAGTCGCCGCGTTAGATAACCGGCATTGGAAGTCCTCAAGGCCGTATCCGATAAACCTTTACGCACGCCGTGCGTGGCGATAAAATATTCCAAAACGCTAAAGCCTTTTTTAAAATTTCCCTTGACCGGCAACTCAATAATATCGCCCGAAGGGGAAGTCACCAGTCCTTTCATGCCCAAAATCTGCGTCAATTGCGCCCAGGAGCCGCGCGCGCCGGATTCAATCATGGAATAAACCGGGCCGTTTTTTGCCAAATGCTGGCGGCAAACGTCCATCACCCTTTCTTTGACGTTGGTCCAAAGCTCAATAATTTTACTATAACGTTCGCTGTCGGTTAACAGGCCATCGCGGTATTGCTCGCCGATTTCTTCGGCTTGGCGGCTGGCTTCCATGATCATTTCGTCTTTTTCATGAAGCTGGGGAATATCGTCCATGCCCCAAGACAGGCCGCTTTTAGTAATATACTTAAAACTGGTTTTTTTCATTTTGTCCAATAAGTCGATGGTGGCTTGCTCGCCATAATGCCTCAAGCATTCTTTAACCAGTCCTTTAATCTTGCCTTTGCCCACTACTTCATTGACGAAACGAAGTTTCGGCGGCAGAACTTCGTTAAAGACAATCCGGCCCACGGTGGTAATCGCCAGCTTGCCGTCAATCATCACCCGGATGGTTTGCTGTAATTTTATGTTCTTCAGGTCATAGGCCAGCTTGGCGTCTTGGGGCGAATAAAAATTTTTCAGTTTCTTTTCATCCGCGGCCGAATAATCTTGGTCAATGCTGGTAATATAGAAAACTCCCCAGACAATGTCCTGGTTGGGCGCCACCACCGGATCGCCGGTTGCCGGCTTAAGCAGGTTATGGCTGGACAGCATGATGTCGCGCGCTTCGGCGATGGCTTCTTCGGTCAAAGGCACGTGCACCGCCATTTGGTCGCCGTCAAAGTCGGCGTTAAAAGCCGTGCAGACCAAAGGATGGATCTGAATGGCCAAGCCTTCAATTAAAACCGGCTTAAAAGCTTGAATACCCAAGCGATGCAAAGTCGGCGCGCGGTTTAGCATCACATAAGCACCTTTAACAATGTCCTCTAAAATATCCCAGACCTCTTCTTTGCCTGATTCAATATAACGGGAAGCGCTCCTGACGTTATGGACGATTTCTTTGTTAATCAGCTTGGAAATTATAAACGGTTTGAACAGTTCCAAAGCCATGCGCTTGGGCAGGCCGCATTGGTCCAAATTCAGATTAGGATTAACCACGATGACGCTGCGGCCGGAGTAATCAATTCTTTTGCCCAACAAATTCTGCCGGAAGCGGCCCTGTTTGCCTTTTAAAGAATCGGCCAAAGACTTTAGCATTCTCTTTTGGCCGGTGGAAGCCACCACGGTTTTGCCGTGCCTGATGGAATTGTCAACCAGAGCGTCAACCGCTTCCTGCAACATTCTTTTTTCATTGCGGCAGATAACTTCCGGCGCGTTAAGGTCAATCAATTGCCTTAAGCGATTATTGCGGTTAATGATGCGGCGATATAAATCATTCAAATCAGAAGTGGCGAAGCGGCCGCCGTCCAGCGGCACCATCGGCCTTAAATCCGGCGGTATCACCGGCACCACGGTCAAAATCATCCATTCGGGGCGAAGCTGATTGGCCCTTAGGCTCTTTAACAATTTTAAACGTCTAACTAGTTTGTCTTTTTTTGAGTCAATCGCCTCGGCCAGCTCTTTTTCCAGGCTGGCGATGGTTTTATCCAAATCAATTTTTTCTAAAAGCTTTCTAACCGCGTCCGCGCCGATATCGGCCGTAAAGATATGGCCGTATTTCAAACTTAAATTCTGGTACAGGCTTTCGGAAATTATGGTTAAAGGCTTTAAATCCTTTAACTCCCTCTGCGCTTGGTCAAAAGCCTGCTCCAAATCGTCCAGCTTATCATTCTTTATTTTCTCCAAGGCGGCAATTTCCTGATTTAAAGCGTCGGCAATTTCAAATTCGCTCTTGCCCTGGGCTAAGAGCTTGCCTTTCTTATTTTTAATTTCATTGGCCTGGCGGCCGAAATCGGTCTCAATGGCCTTGCGCTTATTTTTATATTCCTGCTTAATCTGCTCAATGGTAGCCTGGCGCAGCTCTTCGTTAACGTCGGCGATAATGAAACTGGCAAAATAGACCACCTTTTCCAGGGCTTGCATGGACAAGTCCAAAATCAAACCGATTTTGGAAGAAGTGCCGCGCAAAAACCAAATATGGCTTACCGGCGCTTCCAGTTTGATGTGGCCCATGCGCTCGCGCCGCACCAGGCTACGGGTCACTTCCACGCCGCACTTGTCGCAGATGATGCCTTTATAGCGGATTTTTTTGTATTTGCCGCAATAGCATTCCCAGTCTTTTGACGGCCCGAAAATGCGCTCGCAAAACAGCCCGTCCTTTTCCGGCTTCTGCGTGCGATAGTTAATGGTTTCCGGCCGGATAACTTCGCCGTGAGACCAAGATAAAATCGCCTCCGGCGAAGCTAATTTCAGCTTGATGGCGTCAAAATCAGTGGTCTTTATCGGATTAAGCATATGAATGTAATATTTTATGTAAATTTATTATTCTTTATTAGTTTCCGCCGGCCTTCTCTCCCGGTCTTCCGCCGGCCGGTCTTCCGCCGGCCGGTCCAGCTCCACCACCTGGTCGCCCTGCATCAACTCCACGTCCAAACATAAACCTTTTAATTCTCTGACTAAAACGTTAAATGACTCCGGCACGTTCAGCTTGCGGATCGGTTCACCCTTGATGATTGACTCGTAAGCTTTGCTCCGACCCGGCACGTCGTCTGATTTAATGGTTAAAATTTCCTGCAGGCAATGGGCGGCGCCGTAAGCTTCCAGCGCCCAGACTTCCATTTCGCCAAAACGCTGGCCGCCGAATTGGGCCTTGCCCCCGAGCGGCTGCTGGGTAATTAAAGAATAGGGGCCGATGGAGCGCTGGTGCATCTTGTCTTCCACCATGTGGTTAAGTTTAAGCATGTATTTATAGCCAACCACCACTTTATTATCATAAGGCTCGCCGGTTTTGCCGTCGTAAAGCGTCACTTTGCCGTCTTGGGGCAGGCCGGCTTTTTTTAACTCCTCTTTAATCTGCTCTTCGGAAATGCCGTTGAGCGGCGGTACGGCCACTTTATAATTTAATTTATGGGCCGCGAAACCTAAATGAGTTTCTAGGAGCTGGCCCAGGTTCATTCTGGAAACCACGCCCAAAGGCGACAAAATTATGTCAATCGGCGCGCCGTCCGCCAGATAAGGCATGTCTTCAATCGGCACTACTTTAGAAATGACGCCTTTGTTGCCGTGGCGGCCGGCCATTTTATCGCCCACCTGAATCTTTCTTAAATTGGCCGCGGTTATCTGAATTGATTGAATCACGCCGGCGGACAATTTGTCGCCCTCTTCGCGGGAAAAAATCTTAATGTCAACCACTTTACCGTGTTCGCCGTGTTCCAGGTAGAGGGAGGAGTCCCTGACGTCTTTGGCTTTTTCGCCGAAAATGGCTCTAAGCAGTTTTTCTTCAGCCGACAATTCGGTTTCGCCCTTAGGCGTAATTTTGCCCACTAAAATGTCGCCCGAAGAAACTTCGGCGCCGACGCGGACGATGCCGCGCTCGTCCAAATCTTTCAATTTTTCTTCGCTGATGTTGGAGATGTCGTTGGTAATCAACTCCGGACCCAGCTTGGTGTCGCGCACGTCAATGGTATAATTTTCTATGTGAATGGAGGAGTAAACGTCTTGCTTTATTAACCTCTCGGAAATAATCACCGCGTCCTCATAATTAAAGCCTTCCCAGGTCATAAAAGCCACCAAAACGTTGCGTCCGAGCGACAACTCGCCCGAGTCCACGGCCGAACTGTTGGTTAAGACATCGCCTTTCTTGACTTTATCGCCGCGATTAATAATCGGCCGCTGGTTGATGCAGGTGGAAGCGTTGGAGCGCAGGAATTTATTTAAAACATATTTTTTGATTTTGCCTTTTTTGTCTTTAACCTCAAAGGAGCCGCCTTCAACTTTAACGATTTCGCCGTCGCTTTCGGCCAAAATAATATGGCCGGAATCCCGGGCGGCGCGCGCTTCCACGCCCGTGCCCACAATCGGCGCCTCGGCGGTTATGAGCGGCACGGCCTGGCGCTGCATGTTAGTGCCCATTAAAGCCCTGATGCCGTCATCATGTTCCAAAAAAGGAATCAGCGAGGTGGCCACCGAGACGATTTGGTTGGGCGCCACGCCGAGTAAATCAATTTTTTCCACCGGCTCGATTGAGGGCTGGCCGTATTTTCTGGCTTCAGTCTTGTTAACCGTAAAATGGCCGTCTTGGTCAAACGGCGCGGTCGAAGCCGCGGTAATGTATTTTTCTTCTTCAAAAGCGTCCAGGTAAACAATTTCGTCGGTTATGGTCGGCACAATCGGTATGGTAACATGGCCTATTTTTTCTTTAAGCTCGACCGCGGTTTTTTTATCAATGGTTTCGCCGGCTTTAATGATCAGCTTGCCTGTCCTGAGCGCAGCCGAAGGACCGGTTTCGTCTCCATGAATTTCCGATAAATCCTGGCGCGCGATTTTTCCCAGGGTTACCGCCGGGTCGTTTTTGACGTCGTGCAAAACCACGCGGTAAGGCGCTTCAATGAAGCCGTAAGAATTCAGCCTGGCGTAACTGGCTAAGTGGCCGACCAGGCCGATGTTCGGACCTTCCGGCGTGGCGATCGGGCAAATGCGGCTATAGTGGGTGGTGTGCACGTCGCGCACTTCAAAGCCGGCCCGTTCGCGGGTAAGTCCCCCGGGCCCCATGGCCGACAGCCGGCGCTTATGCTCCAGTTCGGCCAAAGGATTGGTCTGGTCCATGAATTGCGACAGCTGGGAAGACATAAAAAATTCCTTAACCACGCTGATGACCGGCCGGGCGTTGATTAATTTGTTCGGCGTCAGGCTTTCAATGTCCATAATGCTCATCCGGTCCCTGATAATTCTTTCCATCCGCGCCAGCCCGACCCTGAATTTATTCTGAATTAGTTCGCCGACGGCCCTGACGCGGCGGTTGCCTAAATGGTCAATATCGTCTTCCCGCTCTTGGGTAATATTTAATCTGACGACTTCTTTGACAATGGCCACTAAATCTTCGCGCCGCAAAACCCGGTTTTCCTTATTGTTGGGCACGTCCAAACCGAACCTTTTATTCATTTTATAGCGGCCGACGCGGTCAAAGTCATAGCGGTCAAAGCGGAAAAACATGGAATGAATCAACTGCCTGGCGTTGTCGGTGGTGGCCAGGTCGCCTGGCCTGATTCTTTTATAGACTTCCTTTAAGCCTTCGGCTTCATTTTTAGCCGCGTCTTTCTCAATGGTCGCTTCGATATAAGTTAAAATATTTTCCTGGCCATTGGGACCGGCGATAACCGCGTCCGGACCGGCAAATAGTTGTTTGATTTCTTCATCAGAAGAATAGCCGAACGCCCGAAATAAGGAAGTGATGGCCACTTTTCTTTTGCGGTCAATCCGCACCCAAATAACGCCGGCGGCATCGGTTTCAATTTCCAGCCAAGCGCCGCGGTTAGGGATGACTTTGGCGCCGTAATATTTTTTGCCCTTGATGAATTCCGAAGTAAAAATTACGCCCGCGCTCCTGATTAATTGCGACACCACCACTCTCTCAATGCCGTTGACGATAAAGGTGCCGTTTTGGGTCATTAAAGGAAAGTCGCCCAAAAACACTTCCCGGGCGACTACTTGGCCGGTTTTTTTATTGGTCAGTTTGGCTTTAACCCTTAGAGAGGCTTCAAAGGTGATATTTTTCGCCTTGCTTTCGCTTTCATCAAATTTCGGCTCATCTAAATAATAATCCGCGAAAGTCAATTCCAAGTCGCGGCCGATAAAATCGGTGATTGGCGAAATTTCTTCAAACAAATCCTTCAGCCCTTCGCGCGAAAACCAATTATAAGAATCTTTCTGGATTTCAATCAAATCCGGCAAATCAATCGCCGCCTTGCTTTCGGTAAAAAATTTGCGGTCCGCTTGTCTAGATTTGATGGTCATAATTTTTTATGCCCCCTTGATAAAGGGGGTTAGGGGGATTATTTTAAAAACCAAAAAAACCTCAACCCGAGAGTTTAGTTTTAGTTAAAGGCAAAATATTTAATTAGAGAGATAAGCCATCACTTATTTTTAGTTTAAAAAAGTGGCTATTAAACGCATGAAGATTTTTATAACAAAAAAACGGCCGAGCCTAACATCCCATCCCGCGAGAATTCTTTCGTGCGGAGCCGTTTGATTTTTTTCTGTCATCCCCGTGTAAACTAGGGATCCAGCCAGCAAAGAATTTATTATTATTTACCAAATTTTTTACTTGTTGAAAACTTATTCAATACTAACAACTATTATTCTGCTTGTCAAGTATTTTAAGGGAAATTATCAATATTTTTTCAAGTCTAATTAATTTTCTTTAATTTTAGCGATAATATATGATTTACCCATTGCCTCTATAATACCGGCACGCATTATTATAAATTTTTTAAGAACTCTCGTTTCATTTCTTCGCCGCATATCTTGCCTATTTATTTATTTTTTTCTAACTTCTTCAATTCTTCTTTAACAACTTCCCTATCGTCCCATTTAATTTTTTTGCCTTCAGCCACGCAGATCGCCTGTTCACAGCCTTTACCGGTGATTAAAACAATATCATCAGTTTGCGCCAGCGATAAAGCTTTTTTAATGGCTTCGCGCCGGTCTTCTATTTTAAACAAATTTTGATTTACCGCTTTACCAGCGTCAGCCGCCCCGGCTGCCACTTGGTCAATAATGATTTTCGGGTCATCATCATACGGGTCTTCGTTAGTCACAATCACAATATCGGCCTGCTTACCAGCTAATGCCCCCAATTTTGGCCGCCGCGCCACGTCGCGGCCGCCGCCGGCCGAACCTGAAACGTGGATGATTTTATTATGTTCTAATTTTAAAATAGTATTATAAATTTTCTTTAACGCCTCGGGTTCAAAAGCGTAATCCACTATCACGGTAAAACCTGCCCCCTCTTCTTTAGAAGGAGAGGGCTGGGGTGAGGTTATCAGCTCCATCCTGCCC
>Ga0100385_1005863_pt1 | contig 10210 bp, 13 predicted proteins | sample CryGeymeta201509_FD_81543 | JGI IMG/M metagenome (GOLD analysis project Ga0100385, IMG submission 81543) | Groundwater microbial communities from Crystal Geyser aquifers in Utah, USA - Crystal Geyser metaG 2015-09 | ecosystem: Environmental > Aquatic > Deep subsurface > Groundwater | place: USA...
ACTTCAGTCCCAGCAATACTGATAGTCTGAGGCTGACTCTGGCCAAAAATCAAAAATCAAAGGACAAGGTCCGTCTTTATCAAGCTCCTGAAGTGCTAGTTGGCCAGCCAGAGTCAGCTAAATCATACAGTTGGAGCATTGGAATCATAATAGACAAGTTATTCCATGGTCGGCTTTTCTACTAAAAATTCGGAGACATTCTCGATCACAAAGGTAAAAATTAATTTATTCCTAGACAACTACGAATTTGAAGACAGATAATACAGGGACATTGGGGAGATAGTTGAGCAGATGGTGACCAAAAATCGTGAGCATAGACTAGCCCTCGAAACTGCTTATGAGGAATTAGGTGCTTTGTTGAGATGAAGTGATAGTTATAGATATAATTTAAATAATGCTGCACGATCACTCAGACATAATAGTTCATGATGCTTATTTAGTCAATCGGAGCCACCTTTATTTTACCATCTTTGCTCTGCAGTTCAGCTATCAGGCCGTAGCTCTTCCAAAATTTATACTATTCTTTCCTATGATAATCAATGATATACTGGTAGCGGACTCTGTCGTTAGCTGAAAATTTGACCTCCCCTTCAACCATGAAGGAGTTGTGTTTCTCAATGATTGCGTTGAGAGAGGCTTGGAATTTATCAACGTTGATAGTCTATTATTCTTCAAGCATTTTTGTTAGAGCGTTATAGTTGGTGTTGACGGTCCTTGGTTTACGCCAGTATCCAATTCTGTCGGCTCGGATCAGATGCGAAAACTGAGGAGCAGTCTCTTTAATCCAGGTTCTGATATCTTTCAACAATTTTTTGTTATCTTTCTCTTGAAAGAATTAGCTGACTCTGTTTCTGAATTGCACATTTGAGGAGCAGATTCTAAAAAGACCAAGCAAGAGGTGGACGCAGGCTTTGTAACCTTGAAGAGAGTCACGGATGGCAACAAGATAAATGTTGGCAAGTTTTTATATCTGAATATAGGATAAGTTACTCTGCGCTGGGTGTTCTGATCCTCTATTTTGGCCAGCTATTCAACCAGTGAAATGTAGAAGTCGATTACGTAATTTTCAGAGCAAGGGTTGACTTCCATCTTGATCAGGCCTTCAATCAAGATCTGTTCCATCTTGGTGAGTTGCTCAATATCAGAGTTTCTTTTCGCCAAGATGATAGCCAAACTTTTTTGGGTTCTCGCTTTTCTCAATCTTTTCAAGATAGCTGGCTCTAAGTCATCTTCAGTGAAGTTAATTTTGAGGGTTTCGACGGCCTGCAAAAAATCAATAGAATCCAGCAAATTTCTGTCAGTGTATTGACTGTATATGCAGTTGAATTCACTTTCTCCCGTCTTTAGGGTAGACTCAAGGGTCTTCTGACCTTTCGATTCTTTGAGCTTGACCACAGCTACCACTATATCTCCAAGACAGATTTCTTTCAGAATTTTCTAGTATTGTTTGTGGGAGCGAGCTGCTATGTTGAAAATTTTGGCAGCAGGATACATATTTTTCTTACCTATGAAAAATGCCAACTGTTCAAGTACAGATTTTCCAACATCAAAGTTGCTAGAATGTTTCAAAGCTTGGCCAATGAGACCTGTGATGATGACTCTGACTTCCATCTCTGAGTAGAACAAAAATTCAAAGAAAAACATGTGATTGAGACTGATCTGAGTCAGGTACCACTCAGCAATTTACTTGGTTGAGAGGAGAGCTTCTGCATTGTTGTAGAGGAGCTACATTTTTTCACGACGAGAAACTGAGCGGAGATAGACAGAGTGGAAGTAGAGTAAGAAAGTTCGAGGCTCCATTCTGTTAGAGTTGACAGTAGCAAGCATATAATTCTCCAGGTTAGGCTCAAACAGCAGATTCAACAGTTTATTCTTCATGTTTTCCTCATGAATAAGTCTGTAGGCTGAGGTTTCGTTGAGCTGATTCTAGGGTATGATCTTGACAGCTTCATTCTTCCTCACCTTCTCATAAAAAAGCAAGTAAGCGTTCTTTTTCTTTTATTCATCATCTCCGAAGGGGTTTTATTCGATGCCTCCAAATGATTCATTGCCAAGCTCAGCTCCGTCGAAGTCATATATCTTCTCATCATCGAAGTAGTTCCATTTGTTCTTTTCGGTCTGGATGTATGATGTGTAATGTCCGGCTTCAGACACTCCATAGTGGATGACAACACCCTTGAGTCTATATTAGTAGTAGTCGTTTTTATGGCGGGGATCCTTGTCGATGCCTTCGCGAGTATAGGGAAGGACATTGAGTAGTTCAGGGAACTAGCAGTATGTGTTGAGTTTGAATTTTTCCATCGTTTCAAAATCAAACTCGAACCTTTTCAAGGTAATGATTAGAATCTCAGGCAGAGTTTTGATGCAAGCCCTCTTGACAGCTTTGACTTTGGTGTCGCATCTTTCGCAGAGATAGGCGTTGTCGCCTTCGAGAACTTAACCTTTGATAAACTCATTGAGTGCATCTTGTAGACTCTTCTTGTCTTTGATTTATAGTCTGATGCTCATGAAGGTTTAAATCCTTTAGGAAGTGTGTTCACATTTGCTGCCAACGATCAGATTGGATATCTCACCTCCGAAAAGATTTGTGATTATATCTTTTCTATTGATCTTCTCCAAATTTCTCTCAAGTTTGTCCATCATGCAGTGGAAAAATTCATCAACATCGGTTTGAATCCTGGGGTCGATAGGTTGCCCATCATAGATGAAAGTCTTGCATAAGGAAGCTGTTGTATAAACAGGTGATTCTGAAAATCTCAAATGCGAGAAAATATTCTGAAGCTCAAGAACTATGTTTTATTTATCTTCAATTTTGCTGGCCTCGACCGCCAGAAGGTTGCTGCTAAAGCTATCGATGAAGAAGAGTTGTTGAAGGAGGGAGTTTATATAGCAAGTGGCAGCCAGATTTTTGAGACCTGTGAAGGTATGACTGACCTGCTTGATGGGTTGAATTGCCCAGTCTTATCCATTTCTCCATGAACTGCCAACTTTCAATGCTTGATTGACCATTGATCCCAGATGATGGCTACCCATGCCACTATCAAGTTGTTAAAGAAGTGAAAATCCAAGGCCTCTTAATTTTTTACTTTTGAACCTTATTTTATTAGGCTGATCAACATTGAGAAGACACTACTTGATCAGATAGTTTATGAAATGATCGCATTTTTCTCCGAGCAACTCATCGAACTGCTCCTTAGGGAACATTTTGGTGAGAGATAGCAAAAGAAACACATAGCCAATCAAGAGCTCATTTTATTCGTCCTAAGATTCCTCAATAATTGTTTGTTTGCGAATTTCTCTAACTAATTTTTTGATGTTTTCAAATAAATACTGAGGTATTTTTTTCTAAAGCAGGAGGGACACAATGTCGAACAAATGTTGACACTTGTGTTGCTTATCCTTGAGAACATCAAACACAAGCAGCTTATTGACAATCTGGCACAACAGCTGCTAACAGCCCACACTTCTGGCAAGTTCAACCAAAACTTATGCTACTTTTTCTTTGCTTTTGCTCAGAACAACACCTTCAATCACCTTTTACAATCCAGGTTGCTCAAAAAGCACGCCTATTTTTATTCTGCTGATGTTCAAATAGTCTTTGTTGTTGGCTAGATCTCTTATCATGGCAAAGCATTTGACGGTGTAGGCGACCCATTCATTATATCCTTTGGGACAGTAGTGCAACAATTCAATTATATAATTTTCGGTGAAGGTTTGAGGGTTTTTGGCGAACTTGATGAATTTCAATAGTTAATTGAAATATATTATGAGAGAGGTGAGCACTTTATAGCTGTGAGGAGAGACATGAAGTTTTTTGTTGAGGAATATTTTTGAAATATGTGAAATGAAACCCTTTTCGAGCATCATCTGGGTGTGCTTGATGTTTTTGATCTCGTTGACGACCTTGAGTTGATAGGTCAGTTTGGTGGGAGAGGAATAATCAAGAATTTCATTGGGATCTTTGAAGCTGAGTTTCATCACCTTTTCTTGAAGTTTCTTCACGAGTGGCAATTTATCTAGTATTTCCAAAGCAGCAGTTCCTTCCTCTTGGCTGAGCATTTCAATCAGTTCTTATCCTTTTGTTTCAGACATGATGGCATAGAATTTGTCGAGGGCCTCCAGATGGCTATGTTTGTTTTGTTTGTTTGGTGTTATTGTGACAGGGATATAATCTTTGAGGAAGGAAATGATGCAGACAGAAAAATCTTCTTCCCTCTCAAAGGTGCATTCCTTGTAGCTATGAGAGGAAAGTGTATGCATGTCGAAGTTCAGATTAGGAAGGTTGAATTCGATGCCGATTAAATGTCTTAGTTTCCAAAGTGAGGTGTAGCGAGGGACCTGGACTTGTTTACGCTCATTGGTGGCTTTGTTGAGAATATGAATGGTGAGGATGTCAGGATCGAGGATGTTGAGACTCTTCATCCTGCCCTTCATATCTTCCAACATTATTTTATAAGCAAACAGCATATTCTTCTTCAGCTTGCCGAGTTTGTCAAGTACAAAGACCCAGTTGCTGAGCTTAGCATTGTCGCTATCTCTGAGTCTGGATTCTGGCATCCTCAAGCCCAATTCCACAAACCTATGAATTGCTTTTTCGACAACTTCTTTGTCTGAGCAGCCGTTGATGACATTGAGGTAGAACTCCAAGCCGAAGACTCGATCGATATGCTTGAGTCGAATTGTATGTTTGTAATTGTAGTCTATATTTTGATAGTGATTGTTATAAGCCAAAAGAAGCTCATCGACGGTTTGATAGAGGTCAGGAGTCACAATTTTGTAATCTTCCATTTCCTTATGATCAAGGAAAATCTTCTAAGTGAGTTATCGGATCATATCAGGGGCCAACTGTTTGTAAATAATTTTTTGTTGACTCTTGTCTTCTTCCTTCTTGAGTCTATACTTTCTCAACATCTTCAAATAGTACTTCCGGCATTCCTTGATCTTCCAAAAAGCAACAGCCTGACTGAAGGATAATTTCTTCTTGCTGACATAGGTCACCTCTTCAAGAAATTCAAACATGACCTACCACAAGCTGTCACTTATTGTTTGTGAACTCTTGAGACCATCTAGGACGCAGTCGACAATATTGACCTATTTTTAAACTGCTTCGATGCTGCGAGAAATCCTGCTTGCTTTAGACAGTTTGAGAGTTTAGTGAATAACTTTGAAATAGAAATCCAAATTTTTTCTGTTGGCGATACCTCTGATAGCCAAAGCCATGTATTTTTCGGCTTACTTGGAATAGTAAAGATCACCAATGATGGCAGCAAAAGACTCAACAACTTTCAACTTGAGCTGGTAGTTATGACTTTCTGAGTTGATGATGCTCCAATAAAAAGTCAGTCCCAGTTCATCGCCTTCCTTGCAGAACTACTTCTTGTAGTAAGGGTTTCTTGAAAGAGCGATAATAGTGTAGTCCTTGACTAGGGTGATCAAAAATTCATCGAGAGGGCACAACTCGGTGATATGCTTCAAGAATAGTCTGACGGTGGCTGGGTCAAGGAAGATGGGAAATTCGGCCAGGGATGAATAGAATCCTTTTATCTCGAGCTCATGTTTGTCCTTATGAAGAGATAATATTTGCATGAGATGATTTTCTTTGAGAAGTTGATTTCTTGCACAGAATTAGAAGACAGGAAGGGACCTTTTGAATAGCTCAGGATTGAAGTTCTTGTTGTCTATGAGGAAGTTCAACAAATCTTTTGTCTTGAATTCGTTCAAGACAGTATCTTTTCTTCTGATTGATACGTAGTCGATAATCTTTTTCAGCTAATTGAGTCCTCTGAGCCGACCTTAGAAATTACCATTGATGATGAGGTTGACAATCAGCTCTAGACTTTTTTTTTCCTCTTAGTCTCTGGCCAACAAGCCCTTCGTGCTGAAGTAACTCATATAGTCCAATATTTCAATGAGCTCTCGGTGATCAGAAGGCATAGGAAAGACATAGTTCTCTCTTGTATGGTGAAACAAGATAGCAATTTATTTTTTCAAAGACCATGGCAGACCACGGCCGTTTATAGCTTTGAACTCCATCATTTTCTGGCACATCTCCAGTATTTTGCTCTCCGCTAGGATACTCCTGAAGTATTGCTCTAAGGTTTGTCCTGCTTCGCTCACCTTCAAATAATGTTTATGCAGCTCACCGCGGGTATCCTTGTTCCCAACTAGAGTGTTAAGCACAAAGATAAATTCGGTGTGACTAAGCAATAGGGCGATTCTGGGGTGAACAGTGAATAGATTGAAATCCACTGAGGTTTCCTTTTACAGCTATTTAAGGTACTCGACACTTTGGCTCATTAATTTGGCTCCTTAGCGGACATAGTTAGTGAGGAAGGTGATGGCCTCTTCAGTTTCTTTCTTGCTGTCAAAGAAGCGTTTGGTGCAGAAGTAATCAGCAGCGATGAAGAGTTCTCCTCGGAGGAATTGGTTTAGGCCTGAGGTTTTGGTTTTCTCAGCATTTTTGTCAACTTTTGTGAGTTTAGAGAGTTCTTTCAGTAGGTAAGCTGGTTTTGCGATTTCGGTTTACTCCCTTTTTGGTTATAGATCCTGGTGGCCCGTGTATGGAAGCGTGTATGTTCTCAGAGGTGCCAACTTATGTGAGGAGGGCAGGTCGTAACTCTAGATGATAAGGGGAGAGGTACTGAGTCGAACCTGACGGAGTATCCGTCGAAGTGGACCTGAATGGTTGTTCGGAATCCATACTTGAGGATATTGATGATTCTTCCGACTTTCCATTTGTGCTCATCGTAGGCATCGATGTAGAAGTCCTTCTTGAATTACTCGTAAAAGTTGTAGTTTTTGAGCTAGTGCATTGACTCTCGCAACATCCCACTTAACAAAGATTTATTCAAATATAATCCAAGGGGTAATATTTGCACGTTTAACCAAAAAAAGCAAACCTGCAGTCGTAGATATACTTTAGCCGCCTTCTTTGATTTATTAAAAAGAATAAAAGTATGGATAGTTGAGTGATATCATCTGGTCCTCTGGAATGACTAAAGTGGTAAGACCGGGTCTTTGTGCATTCTGTCGCCTATTATGCCTTTTAGAAGCTACTCGTATTGGATGGCCAGTTAGTTGCGGATTAAAAAAACTTCTTGTTGGTTTCTGAGAATTTATTAGTGTTGGAGACTCATGTGACTGCGTTGGCTCATTAGGATGTTCTCGATGTTTTGGCCGTGTTCGGAGAGTAGACCTTTTTTGAGCTCCCACTGCTGAAAAGGTTAATGACCTGCGAGTCGACAGAAGGGCCCTGCTTTTGATGAACACTGATTGGGGCTATTGATGCCACCCAGCATCGGATTGAACTTTGATTTGAGCTCCATAAGATGGTAGAAATATTGAAGAGGTCGCCTGAGTTCATAGTTAGGAATCGGATAGGTCTCCCACGTTTTGGTAATCACAGCCAAAACAAGAAGAAAGGCAATACGTATAGCTATCATATTATTATACAGCATTTGATCTGATGTCGATTGATGCCTATATGATCATTCCCAGGGGATATCTCTGATTCCTCCCTTTTCGTTCTCGAACTGCTGCAGAATGTTGTCGTATACTCCGTAGCCACCTCTGTTCTGGAGAGCAAAGAACCTGCATCTTTCTATATCTACCTATATCCTGGTGCATTTGGTCTGTTGATATGAGGTTCATCAGCTGGTTGATCAGCGAAGACGTATGCTCCGAGGGCACCAAGCATAAAGGTGGTGAACAAACTGAGATAAACATGGAAGTGTTTCACTCCGGCTGCGTTGAAGCTATCCTTGAGGAACTGGATAAGGGCAGGTATACGCGGAAGTAGGTGGAGGGTCCTTGCATGAGTTGCTTGTTGAAGTGATAGTCGACTGGGACTCGATGATCAGGGAAGACGCGATTGTAGTTGATTGCGTAGCGCTTCATTTGCGATTCTCAATATTAATATAACACCAGCCTTAAGGTTTGTAAATCATCATTTCAGATAGCTGAGTTGATCCGATAGACCCTTAAGTTTGATTCTGGCAGATCAGTATACTTCAGGGAGCCTAGCTAATTCTTTAATAATTGCTGCATGATAAATAATTATTTGAAATGTAGTCCACAAGCCCCTCTTCTACAGTCGAATCGAATACTTCCTCTAAAAAATACCAACTCACCCTCTCCCCATCTGGCAAAAAGATCTATACATTCGAGTCCTTCGAGTAGTATCCTTTTCAGATTGACCCCGAATACGAACTGGACAGCATCAAGGGTTGGGGAACCTACAGCATTGTATGTTCAGGTGTCAATACCACCACCCAACAACTGGTCGCAGTCAAAAGGGTGCACAAGGTGTTTGACGATCTGGGCGATACTCGGCGCATTTTGAGAGAAATAAAGATCTTAAGTAGTCATGGAAATATGTAGAATTCCTAAAGCATCGCAACATTGTCGGCTTGAAGGACATCATGAGGATCGATGATAAAAATACATTTGACGAGGTGTATTTGTGCATGTAGTACATGGAGTATACTCTCAAAAGGTTGGTCCACTCGCAACAGGCACTGACCTAGCAGATGATCCAATTCATTCTGTATCAGTTGCTAAGTGGCATATACTTCATGCATTCGGCCGATATCATCCATCGAGACCTCAAACCTGAGAACATTCTAATCTCCAAAAAACTATAACTGAAGATTGCCGATATGAATCTGGCGAAGAAGTAGGTGGCAGACACGGAAAACACATACTACGTGACTTCTCGGCCCTACAGAGCACCTTAAATATTCATCAATCCGAACATATACACAAAAGCAATTGACATATGGTCAATCGGATGTATCTTTTCGGAGATGCTGGGAAAAACTGTTATCTTTCTAGGAAAAGACTTCGTTGATCAGCTCAGAAGATTCGTGGCGATACTTGGAAAACCGAAATTAGATATTTTCTCGGATTTGGATCCCACGACTGCTCAAGGATTGGCAAGGGTGTTCAAAGATATTCCAGATCGGGAGAAGGTTGACTGGAAATTCCTCTTCCCTAAGGTAAACAATATGACTAGCTTAGGCCAGTGAAAAAGCTCTTGATTTGTTGGATCACATGTTGGTCTACGACCCGAAGCAAAGATATACAGCTTAATAGTGCCTTAACCATCCCTTTTTGGAATCTTTCAAGAACAGGCCCAAGATGAAGTGCCAGTAGATTTTTGATTTTTCATTTGACAAGGAGAACCTCACAGCTGAGAACCTTCGTGCTGCCATCTATGATGAGATGTAGTAATTTCAGTAGAAAAAATTGGGCAGGCCAGCTCCTGCTGCTGAGTAGACAGGATAGTGCTTGGGCAAGAAGGTGAAGGAGTGATATAATTTTGATAATAGTTTATATTTAAAATTAACAAAGCAATGAATAAGGATAAGCTGATTTCTCTCATAATAAAAAAATAGACCTACAAGGAGACTAAAACCTACCTTCAGGACCTAGCTCAAGGAAAACAGTAAATCTTGTAATAGTCAGACAGGCTGCCAAAGTATCGGCTGAGGCTGTTCGAGATATCATCACGACCGAGTACATTGTGTAGGCTAAATTATATGCCCTGAGAGTATCTCTTTCTCTATGACAGTACCTGAAAGACGCTTTTGAGCAAGGCAATCCTGCATTCATCAGTTTGGTGGAAAATAGTCTGTTACCACTGCTGCTGACAATGGCGACTGACGAGGCAGACGAAAAGGCAATCCCCAAGTATGCAGGAACGACCTACACAAAACAAGAGGAATTAGCAAAGTTCAAGTCGATTCTTTCGAGTTTGTTCAGAATGGCCAAATAATGCATACTTAAATGGGCGAGCTGGATCCCGTATCCCAATCACAAGTTTGCTTAGACTGCAGCTGAGCTGAGGAGGAAAGGTGTCCAACTTAACTTTGAGTTTAAGTACTTTCGACCTGAAAATTAACAACTTTTTATCGAAAATTGCAACAAGAACAATGTACAGTTCAACACAAGCGATCAAACAATAGTCAAAAAGACTTCTCCCAGAAACAGCAACTCATTGGCACCTCCCACCATCAAAACCACAAACTCAGCCACTATCATCAAAGATCCACTGATTGAGGCTGTCGAAAATGCGATGCATAAATTTTCGCAGGCTAAGAGTAAGCAAGAATATGAAACGATGGAGAATGATTTCAATTAACATCTCAACAACTACCTGGAGAAAGCTACTGATTGCAAGTAAGATCTCGGGCAGAGGTGGTTCTAGGAA
>Ga0100385_1005866_pt1 | contig 10207 bp, 20 predicted proteins | sample CryGeymeta201509_FD_81543 | JGI IMG/M metagenome (GOLD analysis project Ga0100385, IMG submission 81543) | Groundwater microbial communities from Crystal Geyser aquifers in Utah, USA - Crystal Geyser metaG 2015-09 | ecosystem: Environmental > Aquatic > Deep subsurface > Groundwater | place: USA...
TAAAAGGCATTGTCCCTTCTGAATTGACCTTGATCACTATTGAATTTTTATGCATATATGTGGTCACAGTAGCTTCTCCGACATTCTGTCCTAATTGATAGTATCCCGGCCCAGGCAATGAATCTTTACTTTCAAATGTCCTTCTCGTCACAGTCGAGAAAAAAGGTGCATAGTTATCTCGCATTATTTCAGGCCGATTACTGAGTTGATATGACCCGGGTCCTGCCAGATGTTTATTGTTGATATTGGTGAGTTATCTTTTGCTCTAACAAACAAAAGCCATATAATTAATATCATTAATTCATCAAGTTGAATGGAGGTCGAGTATTTGCGCTCACAAAAGGATTAATTCACAGCTCTGGAGAATATCTATCTCGATTAGTTCCAGGTAGTCAAAGAGACAGCTCCCTACAAGTTCAATGTCTTGTGCAAACCTTTCAAGGGCAACTCTATGGAGTACCAAATCAACCTCATGTTCGAGTATTCCAAAAAGTACCCTCTTACTCCTCTTAAATATGAGCTCGAACCCATCGCCGGCGTTACTAGGGACAACATTAACCACATTATTAAAAAAATAGAGGAGATCATCAGCACCAGCCAGCAACAACCTATTGTCTTTGACATTGTTGAGTAAACCAGAAATTGGATCCACGAATTTTTGGTCGAAGGCAGGTCCTATGAAATAGAGGAGATCAATGTTGCCAAAAAGGTAGAAATATTTGAGAGGCCTAAATTTGCTGCCTTTACCCCTGTTACAGTTGAAAATTTCCTGGCCTGGAAAAAAGAATTTGATGCTCGACACAGAGTCGACAAAGAGAAGGTGAAGAAAGATACAGAAATTAAAATGACAGGCAAAGAATGGTTTTTGGGCAAGCCTGATGGAGTGGATGAAGACTCCTAAGATTCCGACTAGTAATCTGAAGAGGAGTCCGAAGAAGAAGCGCCTGTAGAGCAACCTCGCGAGCCCGAAAACGAATTGTTCATTGGTTGATCATACAGTCATTAACACTTGTCATATCATCAGATCATTTCATATATCCTATTCGATCTCGACTTCAGGGAAGGAACTGACATGCATCTACCATCCGTTGCTCCACATGTCAGCAACGATGAACTTTCCTTGAGAAAGCTTGGCTACATACTCACCGAAGGTGAGCTTGGCTTTCTATGGTTAGTCCTTGAAGAGTTAGGCGACTTCTTTTGGCAGTCTGAAAAAAACCACTCTGCAAGGCTGATTGAGGGCTTAGAGTTAGCAGGTTATGGCGTTTTCGGTCAATTAGAAGACATCACTTTGGTTATTGATTCTGAAATCGAGATCAAGTGCTCTGATTGGCTTTTACCAACTGATGGAGGCCAATTAATTGTCTAAGTTAATACACAGTTACAAATGATTAGGTTATGAAGTTCGTTGTGCACAATTTTGCTATAATTGGCATGGTATCCCTCAGGGACGTTGATTATTTTCTGATGAAGGACTATTTTCAAATGGAAGAGGGAGTTATTGTTGCTGTCTTCTCTTAGATCTTGGAGCTAAATTTGAGCATCTTTCCTTACCGCCGGATGTCTTGCCTTCAATTATGAAATTAGCTTGTATTGCCATTCTAGGACTTGAGGTTTGAAATCAGCCATAGACATTTTCTCATGAAACGGAGCAATTGGCATCATGGAGTGAGTATCGTCTAACCACTATATTTGGACATCCAGTTCCACAGTACAACTCAAGGGATACTACAACATGGCAGGAATATTGCGAGTGTGGCCCATTCGTGAAGAAACATAGCTATTCAATCTGCTAGACTGAGCTGGAATTTGATTGATGCCAATTCTTGATTCTGCCTTACTTCGATTGGGCAGCAGTTCACTAGCTGATACCAATCGACTGTTTGTGGCTTGATAACTGTTGTTGCCCATCATTCTGCTGTCCATTCTGCTATTATCTGTAATTCTACTCAAGCCAGTTCTTGACTTACCCATTTTACTACGATCCACCTCCACCTCTCTGATGATAACAATCCGATCATCATCTTTTTTCTTCTTCCTTAAAAATTCCTCAGGTGGCGGGATACTATTATCTTCCTTGATATCATCAAAAGGTGAAGGTGTATCAATCACATACTCATAGTGATCTGGTGTATCACTTTATAGGTTGGGATTGAGTTGCTCCGATATTTTTTGCATGAATTGTCTATTTTCCTCGAACATCATTTGGAGTGAAAAGAGCATTTATTGACTCATGGTTGGGTTATTGTTGTTGTTGCTCGTGAAAAGATTGTTTCCATTGCTTCTATTTCCAAAAATATTACCTCCATTGCTGTTATTGTTGTTGAATATGTTTCCTCCGCTATTGTTGTTGTTGCTGAAAATGTTACCTCCTGAGTTGTTGTTTCTGTTGGAAAATATGTTGCCTCCGCTGTTGTTGCTGTTGTTGCTAAATATGTTGTTCCCGCTACTGTTGTTTGAGTTACCAAATATGTTTCCACTATTTCCGCTGTTGTAGGAATTCCCTCTGTTGCTAAAAATATTGCCACTGTTGCCACTGTTATTACTGCCACTATTACCAAATATGTTCTGACTGGTGTAAGGTCCTCGGTTGTCTCTGTTGCTATAGGAATTGCCACCTGATGGACCTCTTCCGAAAATGTTGGAACTGTAGTTGCTGTCTCGACTGAATATACTATCATTTCTGTTATCGTTTCTGTAGTCACTTCTGTTATCATTCCTACCGTAATCATTTCTGTAGTAATCATTGCCATAATTTCCCCGGCCTCTGATGGCATCGATATCTAACTGCCGCTCCTCACTTACAGGAGGTAGACGCTAGAATTGGAAATCGAGGATGGCCTTATTGAAAGAACCACAGTTGATTGCATCTTTGAGTTTGTTCTGATGCTGAGTTGACATTTAACCCTTTCGCATAAGATAGTAATCCTCTAATCTGAGCTAAGTAGTCGTCATATGTATAGTCTCTTCTCTGGCAACAATGGAAAACGGTGGAGTCTTGTCCCATTGTGAAACAGTATCCCTAAGAAGTTTAGATGGTTCATCAGGTCGATAATCTGTCCGCTGGCTACCTATTCTCCTATTGCTGGAATTGTTGTAGCTATTGCTGCCATAGGAACCTGTCGAGTAGTTTCCAGAATTGTAGGAATTGTTATAGTTAGATGCTGAGAATACACTGCCTCTGCCGTACATGTTTTGATAATTTGTTATATTTTACCGCTCAAATCTAAATATCTCTATCAGCAGTAATAACCGTAATCACCATAGAATTCAATCAATTCATCGAAACATGTGATAGATAATAACTAATGGCATTTTGGCAATCACAATAATTATCGTTTGCTTTTCTCCTTCTCCTTCTCCTTCTACTATTTTTGATGCTCCTTCAGTAGACGGTACACCTCTTCCACTTGCTAATGCTTATACTCAAAGGGTAGTCTAGCCTTGATATCTCGGTTAAGCTCGTTCTGACTGATAAACATGGTAGTGTGATAGATAAAGGCACAAATCGTAAGTCTATAATATATTACAAGCCTTACCCAACGATCCAAGGCAACCAGGTCAATTTGGAATCATAGCTACTCCTGATAAACTTCACATAAAATTTCTACAAAAATTTCAAACGAATGTAACCAGGTCGAGGTTTGTACTTCAATTTGCGTATACGCTGAATGCGGCCTTAGTGATCTTTGAAGTAGTAGTACTCGTATTCATTGTCGTGGTTGTTTCTTGGAGGCTGCGGGTCCATATGCGTTTAGTTAAGTTTTAATAATGGTTTTTGTAGGGTTAGGAAAGCACTTATGGTTTGGATCACAAAACAGCGTTCTACTCATCTTCATCTTCCTATTCGCCAACCTATTAGATCCGCTTGTGGAGCTCTTCGAAAAAGTTAGCCTGTTCTTCTTTGCCTTCTCTTTCTCCTTTGACCGGGAAACGCATCGAGCGATTACATATACTTTTGGAAAACATCAACGTGTCTCTGAAGGTTTTCTTAACGAAGCCTAACTGCATGTTGGAAATATCATAATTTTCCTCTTCAGCTGACAGATACTCCAACATCTCGTGGAATGTCTTTTCGTTATCCAATTTTTTGAGGGTCTGTCTGCGAATAGAATTGAACTTGATAAGTTTTCTCAGTTGGTAGCTCATGAAGGTAGACTGCTCACCAGTGTGAGTATTCTCATATTTCACAACAGCCTGAATAATGAAATGATGCATATAATCCTTCTCCTTCAATCGAGCCGAATCTATCTTGGGATGGATATAAGTTAGAGCTTGAGTGTTGTGCAATTTCTGGCTGAGTTTGTTGCTATCAGCGTCGAATGTAACACATGGATTTTGACTTTTTATGAGGACTTGGTTGGTCCAGATAACATTGTCTCGATTTATGCAAAAGTTGAGTTTTTTTCGAATGTCCTCAATCAATTGTTCCGAGGTCTTATTCTTCAGCAAAATATTGATTTTCTTTGCGACTGAATCTTAATATTTTTGACAAAAGTCGTCAATACAAGTGCGTAGTGGGACAGGTTCCTTCTCTTTATTACGTTAGTCAGCATTTCGACATTCGAGCATAGCCAGAAAACATTTATGCTTTTCAAGTCGAGCCTTTAGTAGCTTTTGAGGTTATTCCCATTTTTAGGATTGATCAAATATGCCACGATTTCCTATTCCATCAGTGACAACCACTATACTGCTGCCTGGACCATGTTGACTCACTACACCTGCAGCAGTAACAATAGCTGGACCCAAAGCAGTCTGCCCACTATTGCAGTCTCCAAAGCTCCATTCCAAATTGTTAAACTGGAATTAATTTAACTTGGTTGCATACTCTTGCCCATAGTTTGCTCCTAACTTGAACAAGCTTTCAAAATCATCAAAATTGACCCTCTCTCTTATCATATTTTCAGCCTTAGTCGAGAAAGAACCATGAGTGTCGGTGACAATGACCCTATTTTTTTGCTAAGCCTGACTACAAGGATCCAGTATGACATTGCTGTTGAAAAAAATAAATCCGATGCTTTTAGTTATTTTTGTTTTTTTCTGAGTGGCGTTGAATCCACTGCTTCTCTACATTTTCTCATTGGCGTTTGGGTTGATATCCGTTATGAGTGATTCTGTCAGACCCATCAACAATTTGTTCTTTTTGAGGTGGTCCTTGTATTTTACTTTTTCCAGTTCGGCTCTGATGTTCTCTTTCTGCAGGATCTGATTGATTTATTCTTACTACCTGTTCACTATTTTCTGATAAATTTTAGTCTTCTTTATGCGATCGACCAAACTTGAGTAATTGTTCTGCTCATCCCCCACGGTCTACTCCATTGATCCGCTGATATCAAACACTATCAATAAAATGGGATCCTTCTTTTGGCCATTCGGCCCTCCTGCCTTCTCGACAACACGTTGATTATTTCTGGCAAATTTTAGCTCCTCTGCTGCGATGATGTTCTTTTGCTCGCAAAAGGAACAAATCCATACGACGTTATCCTAATTCTCTTAGCACTTGTCAATCACATCCTTGAACTCAGTTTGATTAGATTTGATTTACTAGAGGTCGTAGACAGATGGTTTGTCCTATATAGTGAGGACCATTTTACAGCCCTTGCAATGATTGAAATGTGATGTTTTTTCATATTTTTACATCTCCGCCAATTGCAACTTAATGGCTGAGTAGACCTCCTTCTGGTAATCTTTCTACTCCTCCGAACCCGGCATGTTATCGAAATTAATCAAAATATTTCCAGTTATTGAGTTCATCGACATCTTTGACTTTAATAAATTATTATAAACAACAAACAGCTCATAGTAATTTTTAGATACAAGAGATATGACCATCGGCAAGATACACATATATCAGATGGTTTACTCATCATCCTCAACGTCAAATTAGCTGTAAATTTTCTATTTTTATTCTTTTGGAGGCTCTGATTAGTGCTTGAGCAATTTGGATCTGGTATCTGCCACTTGAGCAATGTTGACGTTGTGGCTATCGTCTGATATCATATCTTTACTTTTACGCCTCTATCTTTTGTGTTTCGACCGAATTTATTTCCTTAAACTCCCCCGACCAAGTGAATTTTCATGCTCGCTCCTATTCTCGTTTTCACTCTGATCCTCATGTACTCCGTATGTGAGGTCGATATCCACAGTATCGATCTCATCATCATGATTTCTAAAGCGTTATTTTCCTTCTTCCCACCATAGTCGACCTTGAAACTATGCTAATTGTTCCTTTGTCGGTGAGTATAGATACTGTAACAAATAAGAGTAGAAATTCGTCACAGCAAAGATGTACATCACAATAGACGAAGAGTACACAAACAGATCTAGACTTCCCATCGCAAGTGCCGCAATAACCGCAAAGAGCAATATAATAGACAGATACATGAAAGCACTATGCCTATAAGCCACTATTTGTTTGTTGCACACTATCAGGAAAAGATAAATAATGAATAAAGTGGCTAAAATGAAGCAAGTTATTATGAAGCCGAGGAAAAATTTGAAGTAAGGTTTGTCGATGTCTTAGGGAGTAACTATCGGATGTTAATCAAGCTGGATGAGTGAAAATGCGATCGTGAATATTAAACCAGTGAAGTAGAATACGACAAAAGGGATTACTATATGAGGGCGTTTTGGCTATATATTTTCAGTATCGATCTATTAGTGGTAAATTCTCAAAAGGAAAGAAGCCCAGAGGTAGAACAGGAAGAAAAAGAAATTCCACACGAAAAAAGCGTTGATGAATGATCTGCATATATCTAAGCATACGTGACAGGATTAGGCCATAGAACGGTAATAAAGTACAACTGATCATTGAACAGTAAAGTCAGTATTGATAGAATATGCACAAACCTCTGCTCCACAGATAATCGCTTCTTGGGAAGCATTAGAATGAGAGAAGTATAACGAATGCAGACCATGAGGGCCAGAATAAAGAAAACTGCACGAAGGACAATGGTATATATCGTGAATGAAGATCTGACAACTTCAGTCTACTTAAGAGCAAAAATACCTCGAGATGAAACTAGGCTTAATTTGTGATAACAGATGTACTGGGGAAGGTTACCTACCAATAGAACATATCTCCTTCTGACAATTTTGCCTCAACACCCAGGATAAAGGTCCTTTTGCTGAGATTGTCAATACTCTGATGAATTGACACCACAGAACTAGAAATCTACTCGGCAACAAGGATGGCCTGACTTGTAGGATCTACTGTTGCAACCCAGATCTTAAAATTGATGTCTTAATTGAATACAGGAGCTGCGTTGTTGTTAGTAGCGTAGGGGTGCAAATTGAGATGCATAAGCATGAATTGATTGAGTTTGGACACCTCACGGATGAAAATACCCATAGAGTTGCTGCTATTTCTTTGAAAACCATTGAAGCAAGTGAGTTGTGTGGAACCATTGGCAGGCATTTGTAGGTATGATGTACAGGAAGCCAAGTTAGTGTTGATTAACTGTTTGGATCGTGACAAATATTAGGTGGAGTTTGGCACTGACATTAGAAGAACATGTACGAGCTGTGGCAATAATGATGAGGCCTAGGGTGAGCGGTAGAACCATAGTAAGCACATACAGGAGTATGGCGCCTTTTGATTCATTATCAGCATTAATCCTGATCGGTCTACATCAATTTGGACAAATACAAAATGGCTCTCTGCACGTGATGATGATGACTGTCACTCTGTAGATCTTTATCGTGTAGTTCTGCAGTCGTATGAGGATGGGGTGCTTCTCTCTCACTCATTTAGTCGATATTTCTTTTAAAAAAATTGTAATAAGATTGACTTATGAGCGTTAGTATAGCTTATATCTTCATAAGTAAAAAAAACCTATGTGGATCAAAACTACAAAAAGATGGAAATTGCCATTTGAATGCCTCAGATATATTTATTTCTTAGCCGTATGAATAAATCGAAAAGATTGACAGAGAATACACCACTGGACAGTCAAGGTCTCGCAGCAATTCACACCAATATAATTGAAAAAATAGCCCAGCTCGACAAACTCAACTAGTAATTCAAAGCCAAACAATAAAACCACTTCTTGAAAACCTTCATGTCGGTGCTCGAAAGAATGGGCAATGATCTAATCCTTGCTCAGTAGGCCTATCAAAATATCGATCTGGAGATCAAGAGAGAAACATACTATCAGGAGCTGGTGAAGGAGATGAATTTCTATAAAAATTAGTGTTTTGTGCTGAAAAAATAAAATTTAAATCTGAAGCAACTGCTCACTGCGAGTAAGATAGAGGTGTAGAATAAAGAGGATTAGATCAATTCAATTAAACAAGTTTACCAGAAGAAAAGTGATGAGGTTAAAATGCTTAAGGAGAAAGTTGCTATGCTGAAGAGAAGTATCAAAATGACATGCTCGGTTCCAGATGTAAATGCGGAGGAAAAGGCAACAACATTTGGAGTAAATGAAGGTAGTGGTAAGTTGTTTGAGAAGAAAATAGATTTGGTTCAGAGATGGGTGCATACACAACAAGTCAAAAGACGCCAAGATCCACAACAATAGACTCCCGAAGACAATAAAATCGAGAAAAAAATGTCTGATCGCTACAATCCCACTTCTCTTGATAAACGCCGATCGACAAATACTTCATTTCGCCGTCATTCCCACGATAAACCGACCAGAACAACTGTCAGTCCTTTCCTCACCTGATATTCCCTTATTTTTTTTATAACAAGTACATGATGTAGCGTTCATAAATGATCCAAGGTTTCAAGCTACAATGCAACATAAACTCGATGGATTTCAACAGAGGATGCTCCCACTTCGCAACTGGCGGCAAAGATTGTACAAATCATAGAATGTAGATATCAGGATCTTCAGCTTTAACCTCAATGAGCGTTGCTGGTTCAAGGTAGAAAAAACTTATGGAAAATATAAGGGTACTAGTCAGACCAAAGCCAATGTGAGTCAATTGGCATGGAACAAAGGGATAGATTTACTGGCGATTGGCACAAGTGCTGGGCATGTGTTTGTCTATGACGCAGTAGTACCCTATAAAAACGTCATGCAAACCAAAGGACACCAAGGTATGATAAGTTGTAGCCTCAGGCGATATAAAAAATGTACAGTGGTGCCCCAACTCCAAGGAAAGATTTGTCACTTCCTGCTTCGACAACTAAATTATTGAGTGGGACATCAGAGATGATAAATCGGTGGCCAAATATGAACTAGGTGAGTCCATCAAAATTAGAGACCTGAAATTTAATCCCTACAGACCACATCAACTTGCAGTACAGTCCTCCACCAGACTAGAATTACTCGACATCCGCAAAGGTAATGAAGTGACAGCCTCATACGACATCAACTCTAACGAATTACATGGCATTGGTGTCAAATGGGACCCCAGTGATGCCAACAGAATCGCAGCCGCCATTTCCAAATAAATCAACATTTTTGACATCTCTACAGGCGAGTTCAATCAAGTAGATTCCCTTACACATTACTCTCTGATCAAAAGTTTCCACTGGATGAAAACAAAACCGTCATTTTTTGGTATCATGTGCGACAAACCCGAGAAAAACATAGTTTTTTATGACATTGAGGATAAAAATAGATTAGCTTACTACTATGCAGGACATCAGAAACCTATGGATTGCTGGATCATGGATGATCAGGAAACCATCCTCATTTCTGTATCGAATATCAAGGAAAAAAGCAACAGACCTGGTGGATCTTACGCATTTTTGGTTGCACAGCATATCGATAATTATTTCGATCCCAATTAGATTAAATTCAATCATCCTCTAGCTTTCAATAACGACTCGTAGCTAGCCTTCTGCCTGAATGTATATCCCTCGAATTCTAAGAAAAGTAGCAGTGGGGATCTAAAGAAAAAAGGTAAACCTCTCCAAACTTCGCCTTCTATCTATCAGTTCAGAGATAATATTTAATGGTTTTAGAGAGAGAAGGATGCCTGTTTTCCTCTTTCGCTCAAAGAAGAAGTATAATATTTAGCTAAAAATTATATAATAGATGGCAACAATGAGAAGATTGCTCAGAACAACAGTTAGGTTGCTTCCAAGATAGGTAAATTGTATTGCTCGGAGATGTGGAAAAATGTGTTCCAAATTTGCTTCCCAGAGGAGTAGTAATTCACCATTGAAGCCATCTATGAAAGAAAAATGAAGGTCAATGTATCTATTGTTGATAATCGGGTCATCCTCCACAAAAAAGATTAGACTAATCGA
>Ga0100385_1005870_pt1 | contig 10205 bp, 9 predicted proteins | sample CryGeymeta201509_FD_81543 | JGI IMG/M metagenome (GOLD analysis project Ga0100385, IMG submission 81543) | Groundwater microbial communities from Crystal Geyser aquifers in Utah, USA - Crystal Geyser metaG 2015-09 | ecosystem: Environmental > Aquatic > Deep subsurface > Groundwater | place: USA...
CTATCCACTTCGACCCAGCGTCCCTTGAGAAGGACGAGCCCCGATTCGGCGGCGAGCAAGCGCCTCCATTCCCGCTCGGAAAGGACCTCCCCGTCGAGCGCGGCCTCGACCTTGAAATCGAGCATGGCTCCGGCGCCGAACATCCCCGAGACTCTGTCGCCTACGGTCACTCGCACGGCCGGGCGCGTCCGCTTCTTCCACCAATCGGGCATGCGCAGGAGCAGTCCGGCTTCTTCGAGCGCCGGCGCGTCCTGGAGAAAGCGGTAGGCATCGGCCGCCTTCCAGGCGAGCGGGTGAAAGACTTCGCCCGAGTCCACTAGTTCGCGGGCCAACGCGCTTTTCTCGGCCGCGCGCTGCACCGGCGTCAGGAGCTTCTCCAGACCGGCCTTGTTCTTCGCGCCGCTGTATTCCTCGAGGGCCCTGGAGAGGGGCTGGTACTGGACCTTGCCTTGGCTGGAAACGCGTGGGGAATATGTGGCGAGAAAAGCGAACGGCCGCTCGGGGTCGCGCTTGTTCTCGGCCAGATGGAAGCAAACGCGGCCAACGCGGTGCCAGAGCGGAGCGCGTTCCCGCAGCCAGGCGGAGAACCCGCCCCGGTCTGTCTCGCCGCGGACGTGCCGGTCCAGTTCCTCCCATAGGGCCGCCAGGACGCCGGGATTGATGTATTCGGACCCGCGTAGAGGCGGGGCTGACCGGCAGAGCCCGTCGAGCTCCGAGTATTCAGGCGAGGGAACGGGGCCCATGTCCTCTCCGGCTGTTTCTGGGACATGGCACAGAGCCGTGAGAAAACGGCCGGAGAACTCCCTCCAGAAAGAAAGAGCCGCCGGGAGCGCGGTCTGCCCCTCGTTCGTCGCCAAGTGGATGAGTCCCTCGGTCGAACCTCTATCGAACGCGGTTGAAATGCGCCTGGCCGCGGCTTCCGGCAACGGCGATTGCCCAGAAGTTTCCGCCGATGCGGACTCGATCCGCAGACGGCCCGCTGGCGTCAGGATGATTTCGATCGCGCCCGCGACGGCGGGTGTCTCCACAACGAACGCTTCCGGACCGCTCTTAGCCACGTGTTGGTTCCAGAGCTTCATCGATCTCGAAGTCGCCGGAGGGGTTGGCCTCCCCCGTCATACAGGGGAAGCACATAAATCCCGCTACAGCGGACCCAACAGCCCAGATGGGATTACCGCAATCGCAGAGGCGGCCGGACTTCCTGGCATTAACCGCCTCGCGAAGGCGTTCACGGAAATCCCTTTCGTTCTCGTCCTTGTTGGCCTTGAGATGCCTGACGACATAGTCGTCGAATGAGATGGGTTTGAACGGACTCACTTTCTTCTCCCGAGCAGATCCGGCACTGGCAGGGCCTTGCCTTTTTGCGGCGGGTTTTCGATGTCCCCTCGTTGGTTTTCGCTATTCTTCAGCAAAGTAGTCCGCATCGATTTTCTTGATCTGGTACGCGGCGACCGTGCTGACGCCCACGCCGTGCTCAATCATGAGGTCGGCAAGTTTCTCTCCGTCAATGAGGATGACCTTCTGTTGGATGCCCGCAACATAATCTCTAGTGTAGTGTCTCCAACACTTCTTTACTTTTGGCGACTTTGGCCATGATTCGCCCAGGCGTAGCCGTCCATGTAAAAACCCGAGGGTTCTGGTTGTGATTTTGCAGGTACTCCTCAATGGCGGCGATCAGTTCCGGAACGCTGCGGAATACTCCGCGGCGGATTCGCTTATCGGTAATCTCGCGGAACCAGCGTTCGACCATATTCAGCCAGGAACTCGATGTTGGAATGAAGTGCAGATGAAAGCGCGGATGTCTTCGCATCCAGGATTTTACGCGCGGATGCTTGTGGGTCGCGTAATTGTCCACGATCAGATGAAGGTTCAGCTCGGGCGAAGTTTCCGCATCGATTTTTTTGAGGAAGCGGATGAATTCTTGATGGCGGTGTCGCGGCATGCAGTCTCCGATCACTTTTCCATCAAGCATGCTGAGGGCCGCAAACAGCGTGGTTGTGCCGTTGCGTTTGTAATCGTGCGTCATGGTCCCGCAGCGTCCCTTTTTCATCGGGAGCCCCGGCTGGGTTCTGTCGAGGGCCTGAATTTGGCTTTTCTCGTCGACGCAAAGGACCAAAGACTTGTCCGGGGGGTTGAGGTAGAGGCCAACGACATCGTAGAGCTTGTCGACAAAGTGCTTGTCGCGACTGACCTTGAAGGTTTTGATCAGATGGGGCTTGAGTCCATGCTGTTTCCAAATACGCTGAACGCTTGCCGGACTGATACCCTGTGCCTCAGCCATTGTGCGTACGCTCCAATGAGTCGCCGCCGGCGGCTTCGCATGTTGGGTCGCTTCGATGATGGCACGGACTTTCCTTGCAGAAATGTTGGGGATGCGGCCGGCACGCGGAGCATCCTTTTCCAACCCTGCGACCCGCAGAGCCAAGAAGCGTTCCCTCCAGAGTTGGACGGTCGGCCTGGAAATTCCCAATTCTCGTGCGATGTCTTGATTGGGAACCTTCTCGGCTGCCAGCGTGATGATTTGCGCGCGTTGCACCAAACGCTGTGGGAAACTTCTTCCATGCGCCCAGGAGCTGAGGATGGACCGTTCCTTGGGAGAAAGCAAGATGGGAGGGGCTGTTCTCATGGGTCATAGGATAGCTTTCGTCGGGGCTATATGTCAATATAATTATGAGACACTACACTAGCGCTTCCAGCGCGGCGACATGCGCGGCGCCCAGGACGCGTGGACGCGTTGTCTGGAGCTTGATCCCAAGAACGCCGATTGCCGGACCGGGTTGGAACGGCTCGGGGTCGCTTCGAAACCTTCCGGAGCCGGAGCCAAGGAAGCCGGGCGTCAATTCGACGCGGGGATGAAGTTCCTCATGTCCGGTCAAAAGGCGAAGGCCCGCGCGGCGTTTACCGCCTGTTTGGCCGCCGACCCCGGACACAAGGACTGCGCGAAGGGTCTTCAGCGCTCCAAGTAAGACGCGACGGCCGGAAGTCTGACGGCGAACGCGCGCGGAAAAACGACGGTTAAGCGGCTTGAAGTTCGACGGCTTCCCGCGTCGCCGGGGAAAAGCAGTGGCGGTCCCGGCGTTCTTCCAGGTCGGCGATGACGCGCTCCTCGAATCCGGAACGGTTTGCGTCGAGAAAGCGTTTGTATCCCACGATCGGAAGCAATTCGAACCGGAAACGGATTTCCTTAAACAGCCGGGGAAATTTCCATCCGGGGGCGAGAACGTGGTGAAGTCCTCCTGAATGCATCACGAGCATGTCGCCATCGTCGATTTCGCGCAGCACCTCGGCGACCCCCCGGCGTACCGTCATTAGTTTTCCGTGTTTGTCGAGTCCGTTGAGCCGCTTCATGCGGCCTTCCGGGGTCATGAAGATCAGCGCCCCCCCGGACGCGAGCTCCAGGAATTTGCGCCAGGTATGGTCTCTGCGGCGCGAGATGCTGATCGGGTGAGGGGCGAGCGCGGCGTAGAGCGTGCCGGCGACCGAGCGGTTCATCGTGATGTCGGCGGCGGGAAACGCGGCCTCTCCGGCGGTTTTCCACAGGTAGGAGAACGGGAGAAGCGAGAGAACGACCGGTTCGAGCAAACTGGTGTGGTTGAGCAGAATGTTCAGCCGGATCCGCTCGAAAGGGCGCTGCGGCGGAGTCCCGACCCATTCGAAATCGAACCGGTAGAAGATCCTCCCCAGGATCTTAATCGCGCTGAGAAACAGAAAGCGAAACACGCGCAGCATCAACCTATTCTCCCATGGCCCGACGGCACGATCAACCGTCTTTGGACCTAGAAAACGACAAAGTCTTTCAGCGGCAACTGCCGCGCGACATCGTGCGTCCGACGTCGTCGCAGCGTCCCGTCAGTTCGCAGCGTCCTTGGCGGCCGCGGTTGACTCGCCAGCAGCGGTCGAGCGCGGAGTCCTCGGCATCGAAGCGGCGGGAAAGGCTGTCTCCGGAAATTTCGTTTTCGAACGAGTCGCTTTGTTCCGGTCTAAACCGCGCCGTGCAGCGGAATTCCTCGGTCACACAGTGGATCGTGCATTTTCCGTGCTTCTTTCTGCAGTCCGCGCACGCGGTCTGCTCTAGGCGTCCGAGATCGAAACCGCGGGACCGGTGTCCGCCCCAATGCTCCTCCCAGCCTCGGTCGCTCGCGCTGCAGGTGATTTCCTGGCGGCCGCGCCAACGGTCGTTGCGCCCGTTTCCGGGGCGGCGGTCGCGGCCGTTGCGCCCGCGGTCGGGAAAGAGGATGTCGCCTAGATCGATTTTGAGCGCCGCGGCTTTGCCGATTTCAGGGGCCGGATCCGCGGCTCGGGCCTGTTTGAGCGGAGAAACCGAGGCTTCCGGAAGGGTAAGAGCGGAAGAGTCCGCCTCCGCTGTTTTAGCGAACCCGATCGTGAGGAATACGGCCGCCGTGAGGGAAATCACTCTCTTCATAACACCTCCTGAAATCGAACCTTAGTATAGGCACTGCGTCCCGAAACAAAAATAAGCCCTATGATCCCCAACGGCTTCCCCGGAGGACCTATATTGTCGAGTGCGAACGGATGTTGGGACCTCCGGGTGAAAATGGGGGCGCATTCGGCCTAGATTCGGGCAGTCCTTTTACCGGGGACGCCTGGGTCTTTCTCTCTTGGCGGGGCCGGCGCTCCCTGCGCACCCTGATAAGGATGGAAGCCCGGCGTTTGTTCGCGGCGTGCCTGGCGCTCTCGATTTCGCTTTCGAGTTCGCCGGCATGCGCGCGCGTCGTCGTCGAGGCCGTGCGGACGGGTCCAAGTTCCGCGACGGCGCCCGCGGCGATGCCGGCTTTGCGGCCCGGTCTTGCCGGGCCCGCCGGAGGCCTCGCGGCGCCGTCGCTCTCCGGTTCGCTGACCTTGCCGGATCCCGTTTTGACTCCCAAGGCCGGTTCTCTCGCGACGGCGGTCCCGGCGGCCGTCTTAGCCGCAGCGGTCCCCGCGGCCGCTCGGCCGGTCAGAAATGCCGCGGACGCGCCCGTCTCCGTCCCCAAAGCCGCTACCGCTCCGGGAGAGCGCGGAGCTGAAAAGGATTTGGGGCAGCGCTTGGTCGAGCTGGGCGCGGAATTAGAGAAAGCGCGAACGGACGGAGGAGGCTCCGAAGCGAGCGTCCTCTCACGCGTTTTCACAGGCGCGGCGAACGCTTCCGGAGCTTCCGCAGCCGTGGAAGCGGTCGAGCCGTCTCCGGTACGGAGCCCCCGGGCGTTGTTGGACGGCCTGCTCGTATCCGTGTTCGGCAGCCACAACGGGCGTCAATTGCGAACGCTGCAGCCGACGATCGAGGCCATTAACGCGCTGGAAGGCGCGATGGAGAAGCTCGGCGACGAGGAATTGCGCGCGAAAACGCCGGAGTTCAAGAAGCGCCTTGCCGCGGGAGAAACGCTGGACGACATTCTGCCGGAGGCGTTCGCGGCGGTTCGCGAGGCGTCCCGGCGCGTGCTCAAGCTCCGGCACCGGGACGTCCAATTGATCGGCGGGATCGCTCTGCATAAAGGAATGATCGCCGAGATGGCGACCGGAGAGGGGAAAACCCTCGTCGCTCCGTTGGCCGTTTATCTGAACGCGTTGACGGGCGAAGGCGCGCACCTGTTCACGGTGAATGACTATTTGGCCAAGCGCGACAGCGAATGGATGGGATCGGTCTATCGCTTTATGGGACTGAGCGTCGGGCTCATTCAAAACGGCATGGGGATCGAAGGGCGCAAAAAGGCGTACGCGGCCGACGTGACCTACGGAACCGCCAGCGAGTTCGGCTTCGACTATCTGCGCGACAACATGCGCGTCGATCCCGCGCAGATCGTCCAGCGTGGACACGCGTATGCGCTGATCGACGAAGTGGATTCCGTGCTCATCGATCAGGCCCGCACGCCGCTGATCATCGCGGGTCTTTCCGGCGGGCCGGTGGAACCCTACGCGATCGCCGATCGGGTCGTTCGGCAATTAAAGGTTCGCGTGATGACCAAGGAAGACCGGGCGAACGGCTTGGAGCGCGACGCGCTGGAGGAGGGAGTCGACGCGGTCGTCGACGAGAAGGATTTAATGGCGTCGCTGACGGAAACGGGATTCGATCGCGTCGCCGAACTGCTCGGCGTTGAGGACATCTATACCGGCGACAACTCCGCCTGGATGCACTACATCCGTCAAGCCCTGCGGGCGAACTACCTCTACCAGAAAGACGTTCATTATCTCGTTCGGGGCGGGGAGATCGTGATCGTCGACGATTTTACGGGGCGCGTGATGGACGGCCGCCAGTGGTCGGAGGGGCTTCACCAATCGATTCAGGCCAAGGAGGGCGTCGAGATCGAACCCGAGACCAAGACGGTGGCCAGCGTCACGCCGCAGAATTTCGCGAGGCTTTACCGGAAGTTATCGGGAATGACCGGGACCGCGGCGTCGTCCGCGCAGGAGTTCGCGAAGATCTACGACCTCGAGGTTCTGACCGTTCCGACGAACAAACCGGTGATCCGCAAGGACTACGCGGACCGCATCTACCGTTCTTACGCGGAGAAAATTCGAGCGGTCGCCGCGGAGATTCTCCGGCTTCACGCGCTCGGAAGGCCGGTGCTCGCGGGAACCGTTTCTCCCGAGCAGTCGGAGGAGTTGTCGCGCGCGCTGACCGAACTCGGCGTCGAGCATAGCGTCCTGAACGCGAAGCACCATGAATCGGAGGCCGCGATCGTGGCCTTCGGCGGACGGCTCGGTGCGGTGACCATCGCGACGAACATGGCGGGTCGGGGAACGGACATCCTGCTCGGCGGGGATCCGCACGCGCTGGCTCGGCGCGCGATGTCGGACGGCACGGCGCCGGCGGCGTTCGGGGCGGACGCGCTCGCGGAGGCGCGAATCGAAGTCGAGAAGATGGCGCTTTACGGCCGCCTGGAGCAAGGGACCGATCCTGACGCGTACGCCCGCTATCTCGCCGCCGCGAAGGCCGTGACCGAATCCGAGCGTGAGCGCGTGTCGGCGGCGGGCGGGTTGGCGGTTCTCGGAACCGAACGCCACGAATCGCGGCGCATCGATCTCCAGTTGATGGGCCGCGCGGGGCGCCAAGGCGAGCCCGGGTCTACGCAGTTCTTCCTCTCGCTCGACGACAAGTTGATGCGGTTGTTCGGCGTCGACGCGATCAAGCGGTTTATGGCGTTCGTGGACTGGCCCGCCGGGGAACCCTTGGAAAGCAAAAGGCTTTCCGGGTCGGTGGAAAAGGCCCAGGAGAAGGTCGAGGCGCGCGATTTTGAAGGCCGCAACAACGTCGTGAAATACGACGACGTGCTCGATCACCAGAGACGGGCGGTTTACGGCATCCGACACGCGATCATCACCGGAAAGCGCCCGACTCAAAGCGAATTGCGCGCGAAGGCGATTCCCGGAAATTCGTGGATCAAACGCCAAGGCGACACGCGCGAGATCGTCGCGGCGATGATCGAGGACGGCGTGGATGCCATGATCAAGGAATTCGGGCGCGAGCCCGAAGCGCTTGCCCGGGAGTTTGAGCAGCGGTTTCATCTCGGAATGCCCGTTTCCGTCGAGCAGGCGCGGGGGATGCGGCGCGAGGATCTGAAGAAGGCTCTCCATACCCAGCTGACGTCGGTCTACGGGCTGATGGACGCCCTGCTAATGCCCGAGGCTTTGCGCAAGATAGAAAAGCGCGTGCTGCTGGCGGTGATCGACGCGGCGTGGCAGGAGGAGTTGGAAGCGCTCGAGGAGATCAAGCGCTTCATCCATCTGCGCGGCTATGCGCAGCTCGATCCGCTGGTCGAGTATAAGAAGGAAGGGTTCGATCAGTTCGAACGCATGCTGTCGTTCGTCCGCGACGAGACGCTGAAAACGATCTTCGGGTTCCAGCCGTGGGGCCCGCAAGGCGAAGCCGGGCCGATCGAGCTTTAGCCGGGGTGGCGCGCCTCGCGCCCGGCGGTTATCCTAAATCCATGCAGATCCTGGAAGTCGTGACCGTCGGGCTGCCGTTTTGCGTTTTCAAAATTCTCGCGGGATTAAGAGCGATGGAGCGGTTTCCGGATTGGTGGCTGCTGGCCGGAGCTCTGGTCGTTCTCGGGGTCTTGGACTTGTTGATCAATCTCGTCAATTTGGGAAGCCTCCTGATTTTTAAGCGGCGAACGCTCGACGCCTGCGTGTTCGCGGCGGCCGCGCGGCTGTTCAAGCCCCCGGCGAGTCCGGACTGGACCTGGCAGGATTTGGGGAACTCTTTGGACGTGCTGCTCGCGATGTCGATCGTCGCGGTGATGATCGGCACGCGGGCGTTTTCCTCCTTCCCGAGCGGCCAGTTGGCGCTCTGGAACACCTGCGTGATCCTGGACGTGTTGGGAGCGGGGCTCAGCCGTTTCGGAAGTTCGCTTAAGCGGATTTCCTCCGGGCCGCCGCCCGAACGGCGCCTTTCAGCTTAAGCGGCCCGCCGCGCAGGTGCGCGGCGCGGTAGGTCATGCCCACGTAAAGAGGACCCCGGGGCTCCTCGTGAGGGGGCGTTGCATCGACTTCGTGCTCGCGCCGGTTGCGCGCGAGGTCGTTGGCTAACGCCGCGATTGCGAGGATTAGGATCACCATCGGGAAGATGGCGATCAGGAGCCACGGTACGACAAGTACCGTCGCGAACCAAACGGCGAACAGGTGCGCGAACGCGGTCATGGCTCCCACCCCCGGGGCGCCATAGTATGCCTCCGGGCCGGGTTCTTATACCATGACCTGGATCACGACTTCAGTCGGTCTTTTGCGGGACCGGAGGGGTGTCCGTGGACTGCGGCGCGTGACACTGCAGACAGTTGTAGCGAATTCCAAGGACGCGTTCCGGGGAGGTTTCTCCCGTGTGTTCGTTGCGGTAATGCGAGGCGGGAATCTTCGTCGCGTTGTGTCCCGGGGCCAATTCTCCGCCGTCGGTGTGGCAGGACAGGCAGTCGTTTTGATCCCGCGTGATCGAGAAGTCCGTCACGGCGTGCGGAATCATCGGAGGCGCGCCGGCGTACATCCTCGGCAGGGGGGTGGTTTCGCCCGGCCCCGCCTCGGGGTAGGCGTTGACGCCGATCGTTCCCGTCGTCAGACCGGAACCGCGGAAGACGCGCGAACCAGCGCCGGCGCAGGCGCACAGCGCGAGGATCGTGAGAACGGAGAGAGTGCGTTTCGTGAGCGTGATTTCTTTCATGGCTTCCTCAGGAGACCTTCTCGATTCGGACGGCGCATTTCTTGAAATCCACTTGCTTTGAGATCGGGCAGAACGCGTCTAGCGTGACGTCGTTGATCATCACGTCCTCGTCGAACCACGGCACGTAGACCATCCCCTCCTGGGGCGTCACGCGGCCGCCGATCTCCGCTCGGATTTCGACCGAACCCCGCCGCGAAGCGATCCGGATCTTCTCGCCGCCGCGCAGGCCGTAGCGCTCCGCGTCCTTCGGGTGCAGGTTGGCGGTCGCGTGGGGGTAGGCTTTGTAAAGGCTCTCAACGCGGCGGGTCATCGTCCCCGAATGCCAGTGTTCGAGCACGCGGCCCGTGCACAGCCAGAGCGGGTACTGCGCGTCGGGTTCTTCCGGCGCAGGTTCGTAGGGGCGCAGCCAGACGATCGCTTTCCCGCCCGTTTTCTTGTCGTTGCCGTAGAATTGGAGTTCCCTTCCTTTTTCAACATAAGGGTCTTCCCCTTCGCGGTAGCGGATCAAGGTCTCTTTTCCGTTGACGACGGGCCAGCGCAGACCCCGACTGTTGTGATAGGCATCGAACTCCGTGAGGTCGTGGCCGTGTCCGAGACCGAAGATCCGGTATTCCTCCCAAAGGGCGCGCTCCAGGTACAGGCCTGCGGTCTCGGAGGCGTCCGACATCGTTTGGCCGGTCGGGATCGGGTATTCCTCGGCCGGATAGGCGAAGAGCTTTCCGAATCCCATTTTTTTCGCGAACTCGACGAACTGCCAAAGATCCGATTTCGAATCCCCAGGCGCGTCGACGAGTTTCTTCCAGAAATGCGTGCGGCGCTCGGCGTTGCCGAACGCGCCTTCCTTCTCGACCCACATGGCGGACGGGAGTACAACGTCGGCGATCGCCGTCGACCGCGTCGGATACGCGTCGGAGACGACGATGAACCGTCCGTCCTTGAGCGCTCCCTCCCGGAAGCGGTTGAGATTCGGATAGTCCTGGAAGGGATTGGCGACCGTACTCCACAGAAACAGCACGTCGCCGCGGTCGAGCGCCCGCATCATTTCGACGGCGTGGTA
>Ga0100385_1005881_pt1 | contig 10191 bp, 17 predicted proteins | sample CryGeymeta201509_FD_81543 | JGI IMG/M metagenome (GOLD analysis project Ga0100385, IMG submission 81543) | Groundwater microbial communities from Crystal Geyser aquifers in Utah, USA - Crystal Geyser metaG 2015-09 | ecosystem: Environmental > Aquatic > Deep subsurface > Groundwater | place: USA...
ACCTGAAGACCCCTCTAACCTTCCGCAAGCTGAAGACTTTCGAGTTCAACTTTAACATCGAGACCGACCCTCAAAACATTAAACTAGAGCACATTTCTGACTAAATACGGGAGCTAACCTTCCAAAGGTTCAGAGAGGAGGATCTTAAGCTGCTGAAGCAGATTACTGGGACGTGCACTCAGCTGCGCAAACTGCACCTGTAATTTTCCAATAAGGTCGACCTTTACCACTGTAAGTAGCTTATTTAGATTCTTGGCCAGGACAAGATAAAGAGCCTCTCCAGTCTGACCCTCAAGATAAGGACATAGAATGAGGTGAAGAGGCTCTACGGGTACCTTTCTAAGTTTTACAAAGACAAGGGAGATGTTCAGTCTAACCTGAACAATGCACTTCTGTAATTGATAGATGCCAACAGGTCCCTTACGAAGCTGGTGGTGTAGGGCGTGAAGCCTTTGGAAATGCCGATGGTGGTGGCCCGGATGAAGAGACTGCCCTTTTTGATGGAGTACAAGGTATACTTTGAGAATGTGGACATGATGACGGAGGTGGAGGACAGGGAGGCGAGATACTTGGAGGGGGTGTGCGAGAGGCGGAAAAGGGTGCTGTATGCTTTGGCTAAGGCTTCCAAGCAGAAATATTTTCCCAAGAGCATAATTGACCACGTTGTAACTGACTACCTCATCTGACCTGATAACCATTATTGCCTTGTAATAAACAACTGACTAGATATGCCAGGTTGTATGTCGATAGTCCACTGCCAGACAGGATGTAAAGAATAATTCTGATGGAGATGAGTATCTCTATAATATCGGACATTGGGCTATAATATTTGAGATGGCCTATATAAAAGAACTAATCGACAGTTTATTCGAAGAGGAGAATGAGGGAAACGTCGAATCCTTCAAAAAATTAATCTACCTGGCCGTCAACGAAGGGCCCATCTTCAGCCCTCACGCCCTCTAACTTGCCAACACCATCTGCCCAATCCTCCACTGCATCTAAGACACCACCACTAAAATATACGCCCTCCAGCTCCTCTCCTAGCTTGCCACTAACTACCACCAACGCATCCCTCCCCAAGTATACGACCTCCAGCAAGCAATTGCCCTCCTATCTGACTAAAACGTACACATCAGCCCATCCAGACCGAAGTCAGAAAAGCCGCCCACTACCTGTTGCTCATCTTCATCAAGAAGTACGAACGGATCGATGAGGTCATCCAGGCATACCTGGCGAAGATCAAGGAAAGTCCCGACCAGTGGAAGCAAATTCAAAAAATAATACATTCCTTTCAGAGCCTGCTGGTGATCGAGCCAAAGAGTTTGACCTATCCCCTCGACTTCACTCATCTCAATAGTTTCCTCAGGTTCATCATAGCCTTTCGGACCCATCAACACTCTCTCATCCAAAAGGCAGCTGAGCAGGTACATTTCCTCACATGAAGACCTTGGCCTCTTTCCTCAAGAACGAGCACACTCCATCTATACTCAGCAAACTCGACAGTCCGATATAGCAAGAGCTTTTGCAGATGTCATAAAAATTAGGAGTATCTCTGAAAGCAGGCTAGGAAAGTAAAACAGGTGAAGAGAGGAGGATAGGAGCAGAGGGCTACAAGAGACAGAGCAGTCAGAATGAGCTGGACATGATGCTGCAGGCTATGAAGAGGGAGGCAGACTGGAAGGTGAAGTCGGAGATGATATAGTAGTTGGGTAGGAAGCTGCAGGGCGAACAGACCTGGAGGATCAGCGAGGACTTCATTGACGGAATGTTGGACTACACCTACGACTACAACTTCAAGATTTGCATAACGGCCATGAACATAATACTGATGCTGATGGGTCAGTATCCACGGGAGTTGTCTCCCAAGCTAAGAAAAATAGAAGACGTAATGGTGGAGAAGATATGCGACTTGAAGATGGCGGTTCGACAGATAGCTGCCAAGACCCTAAGAAGGATATTCGATAACGGGAGCAAAGACTCTCCAAAGAAGCTACTAAACAAGTTAGCGAGTTGCTCTGTGGTGGGGAAAGAATAAATTTTGACCTTTTTGCAGGACTACTACGGAAGCAACTTACCCTCTGATCTGAGCCTGATCCTGACATAGATAGCCAGCCAGCTGTCTAACGAAAACACCAAGATAAAGATCAAGACCCTGGACTGCCTGGTGAAGATCAGCCTCAGCAGCAATATCAACTAAGCCAAGTACATCCTCCAGAAAAAATTGAACAAAGTCTACTACGACATGTTCCTCTAGCGACTCAAGGAAAGGCAGCCATAAACACGGTCCGAGAGATGGGATGATTCGAAGAACAATAACATCAACAAGGGAGCTACCTGGCAAGCAGAAAGGTCTCCCAACTACACATAGCCCGATAACAGCAAGTTCCTTACTAAGTTTTAGTTTGCCAAAAAAGTAGACAAGCCGCAGGAAGACACCTTCGAGGACTTCAGGTATGAGGCGCCCACCTTTGGAGGAATGGAGAAGAGTGAGCACAGAGAGTAAAAGATCATGCTCGGGACCAGCCATACGTCTAACAAAACGGACTCCATCTATGACCACAAAAAGCAAGAAACTCCCCTCAGCAACAAGCTCCACAAGAAGACAACAGACACATACAAATCTAATGCTAACTCACATCTTGATGCCTATGAAGAACCACCAATCTAAGAAAAGAAGCTGCCCTTGAAACCCAAGCCAGTCAAGAAGGCGCCCATGGCTCCTCAACCTTTTTGTGGTGAGACATATAAAGAGGAGGCTAGTAGCGATCTGGTGATCCACTCGAAGGAGTACCAGAACAGAAACAGCTCTGAGGATGTGGGGGAAGAGGTGAAGGTCGAGAAGCGATAGGAAGTGAAGAAGGTGAGGCAGATGAAGCTGACAAAAAATTATGTGGAGAGAGACAAATCTGACCTATCCGAGAAGTATTCTGAGGAAGGGATGAACAAGTCAGCGAAGGAGCCCTTCGTCATCAAGAAGACAGCAAGCGTATGGCTTATGTTACTTAGAAAAAAGACCACCAGCTCGACTACAAGGCAACACAGTACGTCTCAAAGGAGTAGCTGGCTCCCGTCCAAAACACAAAGGACATGATGAAGGAGATCCTCAGCAATCTCCCCAAGGACAACGACTGGGCCAAGCAATTTGACAGCCTCGATGGGCTTAGAAGGCTCATCAAGAACCACGAGTAATTTTATCCAACAATTCATCAGAATCTACAGGCTATAATGCCGGATGTCCTAAAGCTGGTCTAGTCTCTTAGATCTAGCCTTGCCAAGAACGCAATGATAACGTTAGCTGAGATGTGTGAGGCCCTGAAGAAGTCAATGGATCCTTTTCTGGAGGCTATTTTTGTGAAGCTCTTCAAGAAGGCTCAGGACACCAATTCTTTCATTATTGAGGAGGTCAATAAATGCATCCGATCTCTCTGCAGCTACTGCTCTGGAGTCAAAATAGCTGGCATCATAACCAACAACAGCCAGAGCAAGGCCATTCCCATAAAGCTAAAAGTAGCCTTCACCCTTCGTCAGCTTCTGGAAAAGGAAAAGTATAAGATGGGCTTTCTCAAGGAGAACCCGAAGTTGGCTGGAGTGATGGGCAGCTATATAACTGACAGCTCTCAGGAGGTCAGGAGCATAACAAGGGAGACCTTTCTGAGCATTTTGGGGAGCAACTCTCTTCAGGAGGTAGAGGGCGTGTTTAGGAAGAGCCCCAAGGAAGTGTGGGAGAAGTGGAGGGGGATAATAGACAAAGACCTTAAATGATTGTAATTATATGTTTTTCACATCACTCTTCGTTCAGAATGGCTATGCTCTCCAGCACGCCTTCCCCTGTCAGCTACAGCACATGCAGATTGTCGTACCACCGAGCGATCGGATTATTCTTCGAAAGAAGGTACTATGCCATAAAGATTCTTCCTCCGAATATGATGGGCGTGAACTCACCGTACTGTACTCCCAGGCAGGGGTTCATTCTTCCCAGTTGCACAAAGGAGTTGGTTTATGGCCTGAATAGATAGAGGTTGGGACTGAGCTACCTGTCGGTGGATCTTTTATTGTTGGACATATTTTCGAGGAACTTTTTTCCTCCCAAGAAGAGTATATCTGTCGGGTTGATCTGGACTGTAACGAACCCTGAAGCAAAGTTGAAAGGGTTGGAGAGGAAGTTCCCGATAGTTATTTCTTCCCATTAGTTGTTGTTGATATCGTAGCGCTCTATGTTTATCTTTTTGCTTTCGGGAATGCCGAAGCAGTAAATGCTGTCGTTGAAGACACAGGTCGACTGGTGAGGCTTGATCGAGTGCATGCTCTTGATGTCGTACCACTCCTTCCGCTCCAAAGAGTACTTCATGCCTCTTCTTGTCCATTCGCTTTTCTCCACGATCCCCCCAATTAGGAAGATGTACTTGTTGTGGTAGGCCAGACTGTTGGAGGGATTGACAGCATAGGGCAGCTCACCTAGTTTGAATATTTATGAGGAGGAGCTTCTGAATACAAGATGGGTGTTGAGAATGTGCTCCTTCTTCTTGACGCCTCCAATAATGTGGATGTCTCCGTTCGGAATTATGATGGTCTTGGGGTAGTCGGGAAGGTAGCTCATGGTTTTGAACTACTGGATCTAGTAAGTCTTATTTGTCAGGTCAAAGAGGTAGCAGTGGTTCTTTTTGATGGGGAAGATGGGTACCTCCTTCACCTCGTTCAGCAGGTAGGAGGGCTGGCTGATTGTTATGCCTCGTTTATTTGTCTAGACAGCTCTGGTGTAGTTGACTGTCGAAATGGCATTGCAAAGCACTTCTGATAATTCCACAAGTATCCTATCATCGATTTTGATGGAGGGGCATTGGGGAATGTTTTTGAGCTAGTTGGTCCTGTTCATGAACTTATCTCTCAAGAAACTGACTTCCTTCTCATAGTCCTCGATCATGTAGTCTCTTACTATTTCGTCGTAGCTGCTATCCTTCATCAGGTTCCGGTTTGTGTATCTCTTTAAGTTCTTCTAAAGCTCAGCCAGCTGATCGAGGTTCTCGTCCAAGCTTGAGTACTTTTTGAGGAAGTACTCCCACATATTTACCAGCTCAAGGCTGATCTCAGAGAAGAACTTCTATACAACTTTCAGAGTTTATTTCTTCATGAAACTCACCTCGTCCAATTGCTGCTGGAACCTTTCGGGGTGCAACTTGCTGTTGTACTATTCCCGGTCGATGCTGCTCTCCTTCTCTCCCCTCATTCTGATTTACCTTAGGCGAGAGAGGAGCTAGCTGGAGGTTTTTTCGATTTGTCTGACTCCGTCTTCCAGCTACTGGATGTTATGTCTGTTTGTGGTGTGCTACTGAGCGTGTGAAATTGAACAATTGAAACAGTAGAGGTTGGAACAGGTAAAGCAGACTGCCTGGACCTTTCCGTTGCAATTTGGAGAATCGCATCTGGTCGTGTTGGATTTCATTGTTAGTAGTTATATTATGTATATTTAAGAGTCCTTTGCTTTATTTGAGATAATGGAGGACATTGCCTGCAGCAAGGCAGATGCATATCAGTATTTTTCAATTTTGTGGTTCTTCAAACTGCCCTGTTTGTTTAGACGGTCTCTGGCTTTCTGGTACCTGTGCTGTACCCGAGGCAGTTTTAGCTCCTTGCTTTCGTCTATCCTGCAGTTGATCCCGTTGATCTACAGACCTGACCTCGAGGACCCCACTTCTGACCTTTTCCTGTCTCGGATCATCATGCTGACCTTGTCCTTTGAAGAAAGTCTGTCTGAGTGTTACCCTGGTACTATTTTTCTATCCTTATCTAAAGTGGGCAAGCTCTCGACTTCACACACTACATCCACCACTACTTACATTATTTTTCCTAAAGACTTTCGATGAGGCTCTTCGCATTTTTAGCCTTCTTCAACTTCAGCTGATAGTTTGATTTCGGGAGCATTTCCCCTAAAGAGTAAAGGTCTCCCCTGATGGTCTTCAGGAGCTAGGATTTTTATGCCTACTAAAAGACAGTGGTGCTATACCTTGACCTTTTGCTCATCTGGGGAGTACTCAGCAGTTTGGAGCAGGAAGGTCGAAGCTAGGAGTCTGTCTGAAGTAGAGACCGAATTATATTTCCTAGGTCCGAAGAGTACTATTTGGGAAGCTTCGGATAGATTCCTCTCGTGACCTTCTTGAACAGCCCCTCCATGTCCTCAGCTTTGAACGGAGGTTTCAGGGTTATCAGCTCATAGAGCACGCATCCCAAGGACCACATGTCTGACTTCTAGTCGTAAGGCTCATCTTTCCAGACCTAGGGGCTGGCATAGTAGGGAGTACCTGTCTGTGTCATGCAGAAGCCCCTCTCAGTGATCTTGGATACATTCATGTCACCAAGTTTGACCACTCCTCCTGAGTGCATGAATATGTTGGCGGGCTGAGTGTCTTTCAACGTACCTTTATGTCCCTGTGAAAAATATTCATTCTATGCAGCTCTCCCAGCCCTCTCACTATCTGCACCAGTATCGGCCAAATCTACGACTAGGGAATCCTGCTGCTCTTCTTTTCCTGCTGCGAGATCTTCCGAGCGAGGTCGCCCTAGCTGGCATACTCCATGACGATGCTACGTGGGAGGAACAGTACCACAGGGACTTGGATGCTTCATCTATAAATGCTTCCCTGTAGGAGACGATGTTGGGGTGCCTGATGGATGCCAGAATTCTTATTTAGTTGAGTGCGTTTTATTTTTCTTTGGAGCTGAGGTTTCCCATTTTGACCCTTTTGAGAGCATATACCTGGTTGTCTTCTATCCTAAGCACCTTGTAGACAGTCGAGTAGGCTCCATCGCCCAACTTGTTCATAATCTGGAAATCTTTGACTGACATGCTCGTTACTACCACACTCGATATTTATAATAAAATTAAGGCATCAAACAATCCCGAAGATTTCCTCGTAGGTGTTCATTATCCTGCCCAAACACACGGAGGCAGAAAGTGCATACTTCGATATGCAAACTGACTCCTGAATGTAGTCCACCTCCATTGTTGGGTTTCCCTTCGCCACCGCTCCCACGACAAACACTACAGGCTGACTGTTGTTCAGACTCTTTGCGAACTTCGCCATCGGTATCAGCTTAGCCTTTGTTGAGAAGGCAATTCTTATCGAGTCTGGAGGTAGGTGCTGCTGGACTGGGCTCTTAATGACCTCCAGCAAGGTTTAGCTGCTCTCCTCAGCCCTGATGGACAGTCTCTTAAGAAGCTGTGCGAAAAGGGCAGCAAATCTCTTATAAGTTCTGGGAATTCTGGTGGAGGGATGGATCTTGATGACCTGGTTGGAAGCGGTGGTGACGTAGACCTGAAGCTTACCTGCCTTGTTAAGAGGACTGTCTAGCAAGGTAAGAAGGCACTGGTGAGTGATATCTGGCCTGAAGTCAGCAGGGTCTTTTTTGAGCTTGTTGATGATATAGCTGGCATGATCGTCTCCATTGACCAGCACGTTCTCTCGCTTCTTGAAGGCAGCCACTTCAAGGTTGGCCTTCTCCAGGACAACGATGACCTTCCTCTCGTCTTTTTTGTCTTCCTCGATTAAGTGTACTTTCTTCATTCTCAATTATAATGGATTCAACAATCAAATCATTTCTGAGGCTTCTTGGCTGAAACTTCCTCAGGAGTAAAATCTGGCTGTGCGAACCTCTTCAATAAATCCGCGTAAAGAGCGTGTCTGCCTGTCATCGTGAATCCCCACTTATCCTTTATCTGCTGGCACATGTTCAGGTCCAACTGGGTTATCAGCAATCCATCCCTGGTTCTGCTTAGAGGAGGAGTCCTGCTACCATCAGGAGCAGCTACGTAGCTGCTTCCGTAGAAGTGCCCGAAGTCTCTGTGAGCTTTTTGTCCATTTCCACTAGTGAACTCATTGGGGAAGATTTAAGTTCCGACTCTGTTTATGCCGACAGAAAAGTAATGGTTGGCGATTGCAGCATTTCTTGCCTAAACTCCCCAGAGAGGCTCAGACAAACCATCGACTGTTGCTGAAGGGTTGAAGACGATTTACGCTTCGTTGAGGCCGAAGCCCATCCAATGGAGAGTATGATGCCTTCCATAGCAAATGTTGACCCCGATCTTTCCAAACTCAGTGGTAAATACAGGGTGTCCTGATTCTCCTTCCATGTAGTAGGTTGACTCGTTGAAGTCTCCCACTCTTGGAATGTGTCCCTTTTCCTGCTTGCCAAGGATGACTCCATGATTGTCAATAACAACTGCTGTGTTGAGCACGGTACCCTTGTGGGGAACCCTCTCGAGAATCGAGGAAACGATGACCATGTTGTGCTTTTTGGCCAGCTCCTGGAGCATTTGGGATGATTGACCATCAATTGGTTATCCGAACTCGATCCAGGGATATTTTTATCGAGTGCAGAGGAAGAAAGGAGCCGTCCACAACTCTTGAAGACAAATGACGTTGACGTTCTCTAAAGCTGCCAACTCAATGATATCCTTTATCCTTTGCTCCAAAGCCTTTTTCTGCTCAGCAACAGGCTTGTCAGTAGAAAGAATTATCTTGTTTTGGATTGCTCCAACCTTGACTACTCTTGGAGGTCTCAGCTGCTCTTGCTCGCAAGGAATTTTGTAAGATTTGACCTCAACGTCTAACTTGCTAGCTTGGTCTACAGTACTGAGTTGAAGAGCAATTTCGGGAGTCTGGGCTCCGTAGAATATTTTCCTGACGCTTTCGAACACTTTTCTGGGCAGATATGACTCGAGAGCTCTATATGAGTCAACGAGTTGTCCTTCCTGAGTAAAGAATTTATCCTATGATAGCTTCTGAGTGTTGGCTTGATTGCTGAGCTCAGCATTTTCTTGTCTCAGTCTTGATACTTCCTCTTGGAGCCTTTGAACCTCATTATTGGCTTGAGAAGAGGCTGAGTTGGTTGGAGCTAAGCTGTTGGCTACTGACCCTGGGCTGGATCCAGACCTATCGACTTTGAAATTAAGTGGATCGTTGAGTTTGGTCCAGGCTGAATGCCTTCTGTAGGTGAATCCATGGGTTTTTCTTTCAACAAATTTTCCCTGATGCTGGTTGTGAAAGCTCTTCCCATCCCAGACAAGTTCACCTCTAGAGAAAGTGTTCTCTGCTCTTCCGTATACTTCCATTCCTTCGAAGACGTTGAAGTCATGAGCGTGATGGTGCGCCTTGGCTGAGATGATCTTTTTGAAGTTAGGATCCCAAATTACTATATCTGCATCTGCTCCTTCTCTTATGACGCCCTTGTTAGGGTACATGTTGAATATCTGAGCAGCATTTGTTGATGTCTTCTCCACAAACTGGTTTTCGCTGAGCAGGCCAGATCTGACGCCCTTTGTCCACATTATTGACAGTCTATCCTCAACTCCGTTCACTCCGTTGGGAATTTTCGGAAAGCCTTATTTTCCCAGTTGTTTTTGGTCGGTACAGAAGGTGCAGTTGTCTGTGCTGACAACGTCAATAACTCCGCTGTTGAGGTACTTCATGATCTGTGTTTTTGTCTTAGGGTCGGGAGACAGGCAGGGAGACATCACATATCTGGCGGCAACATCCCAGTCCTTATCCCACAGCTTGGTGCCATCGGTTCCAACAGTAGCAGCTAGGGTCTAGCCATACACCAGCAGTCCTCTATTTTTTGCCCTCATGACCTCTTCTGAAGACTCTCTGCTCATCAAATGGACGATATAGAGGGGAACATTGGCATGCTCAGCTATCGTTATGACTCTGTGAACAGCCTCAGCCTCCACCGACTAAGGCCGAGAAAGGTAGTGCCCTTCCGGTCCCGTAATCCCCTTTGCCATCAACTTCTGTTGGTTCTCAGATATGATATCTCCGTTTTAGGCATGGACTATGCACAAAGCTCCAAGGTCCCTCGCAACTTCAAATGCCTTATACATGGAAACATCGTCCAATCGGAGCACGTTGTTGTAGGCCATGAAAAATTTAAAGCTCTGAACTCCATTTTCTACCATTCTCTTCATATCGTCAATTGTTTCCTGATTCCAGTCTACTACGGCTGCGTGGAGACTATAATCGCAGTTTACCTTCGAGTCAGCCCATCCTCTCCATGTTTTGTAGGCCTCTCTCATGGGAGTCCCTTTGCTGGGAATTGCAAAATCGATGAAAGAAGTAGTTCCTCCAGCGATGGCTGCCTTCGACCCGGTGTCAAAGTCGTCCTTGGCGTAGGTGCCCATAAAAGGGAGCTGCATGTGGG
>Ga0100385_1005888_pt1 | contig 10180 bp, 9 predicted proteins | sample CryGeymeta201509_FD_81543 | JGI IMG/M metagenome (GOLD analysis project Ga0100385, IMG submission 81543) | Groundwater microbial communities from Crystal Geyser aquifers in Utah, USA - Crystal Geyser metaG 2015-09 | ecosystem: Environmental > Aquatic > Deep subsurface > Groundwater | place: USA...
CAGCCCGGCTCCGCTTCTGTGGTGCAGAGTGTTAGTGGCCAGATCGGCGCCATCGGCTATTCCGGCATCGGTTACCTGACCTCCGGCGTGCGCGCCGTGCCCCTGGCCAAGAAGAGCGGCGAACCGTTCTACGCGGCCACGCCCGAAAACGCCCTCAGCAAGAAGTACCCCCTGGCCCGCGTGCTCTACGTCTATGTGAACAAGCGCCCGAACCAGGCGTTGTCGCCGCTGGAGCGCGAGTTCTTCAAGATGGTGTTGTCCAGGCAAGGCCAGGAAGTGGTGGTCAAGGACGGCTTCGTGCCGATGCCCGCCGCCATGGTTTCGAAGGCACGGCGCGACCTGGGTGTCAACTGATCCTCGCTTGCTAATCCGCCGCGCGCCCTTGACCGGGCGTGCGGGAACAATCCAGATGGAGTGAAATCATGCGAAACACCCAGCAGATCAAACTGGTGGCCGCGCTGTCCGCCCTGCTCGCCCTCGGCGGCATGAGCGGTTGCACCACCAGCCAGACCACGGCCGCCCCGGCGGCCAAGGCCGAGGCCCCGGTCCAGAAGCAGACCTATTTCATGGTCTATCACGACAACGGCCGCATCTACGCCATGACCGAGCCCAAGATATATTTGGGTTTGATGGCGCATGGCGAAGTGCCGCTGACCCGTACCCGCATTGGCGGCGGTCCCGATGGCGAGACCGTGATCTTCGGCATCACCAAGGCCGACGGCAAGCACCTGGGCAAGCCCACCGCCGCCGAGGACATCTTCGACGGCCGGACCAAGGATGTCGGCGCCTTCTACGGCGAGGTGGTGCGCAATGGCCGCTACCACGTCTTCGGCGAGTGGAAGGATTTCCAGGATTACCTCGCCCACAAGGAAATCACCTTCACCTACACCGAGATCGGCACCGGTCCCAAGGGCGAGACGGTGATCTATGCCCTGAACAAGGAGACCAAGAAGCACGGTCGTCCGGTGGCCCTGATCGAGCAGTTCAATCGGTTGCATCAAGTAAAATAAGCCGGTCCGCTTCAGTGCGGACCGCGAACCGGGCCGAACCAGGGCATGGTTCGGCCCGCTTCTTTTTAAGAATTAGTGCGCGCGGCGCGCGCAAGTCGACGACGATGGATAAAGTGGTGAAGCATGGAAAAGATTGAGGCCAGCATTACCAGCGCGGGCGGCCACACCGGCCGCAGAATGGCGAAGGACAAACTGTTCAAATACGTCATGACCTTCGGCGGCTTGAGCGTGATCATCGCGATCAGCACCATCTTTTTCTATCTGGCTGGCGTTGTCATGCCATTGTTCATGCCAGCCCATATGGATGACCTCAAGCCGTTGCCGGTTCCGGCTGTCAATGGCCAGAAGTCAGTACATCTCGCCATGGAAGAACAGGTCGAGATTGGCGCTCGGGTTGCCGATCAGGGTGATGTCACTTTCTTCAGCCTTGCCGATGGCAGGCCGCTGCTACAGGAACGGGTCGGCCTGCCGGAATCGGTTCCGGCCAGTACTTTCGCGGCCGGTGATCCGCGCAAGCGGACCATGGCCTATGGCCTCGCCGACGGACGCCTGATGCTGTTCAAAGACGACTACAAGGTGTCCTTTACCCAGGACCCCAAGGATCCGAAGAAGGATATCCGCGCCATCGCCCCAGGTCTGGTTTACCCGCTGGGAAAGGACGCCCTGGTGCTGGACGACGCGGGGCAGCCATTGAAGAAGCTGGCCATACAGCACGACGGCGACGGCACCACCGCCGTGGCATTGACCGAGGACGGTCGCCTGCTGTTGGCCTACTACACCAGCGAGAACGATTTCACCGGCGAATCGACGACGACTACACGCGCGGCGCTGCACGAGTTGCGCAAGCTGGATGGTGGGGTCGACCAGCTCCTGCTGGAAGTCAAGCAACGCGATCTGTATGTGCTCCACGGCGGCCGCTTCATCAGCCACTTCAATGTCCAGGACAAGGACAATCCGGTTCTGAAGCAGACCGTGGCGGTCGTGCCGGAAGGCGAGCGCGTCACCGCCGCGGCCCTGCTCTCGGGTGGTTTCTCCATCATCGTCGGTTCCGACAAGGGCAGGCTGAGCCAATGGTTCCAGGTACGCGACGCAAACAATCACAACACCTTTACCCGCATCCGTGAATTCAAGCCCATGGCCGGGGCGATCACCTCGGTCGCCCCGGAGCATGCCCGCAAGGGCTTCGTGTCGGCCGACGAGAAAGGGGCGGTGAATCTCTATTACGCCACCTCCGAACGCCTGCTGCTCGAGCGTGCCACCGGCGCGGCGCCGGTGCGCCTGGCGGCATTCGCGCCGCGCGCCAATGCCGTCGTCCTGGAAACGGCCAAGGGCGACATCCGGGTGGCCCACATCGAGAACGAGTACCCCGAAATCTCGTTCGGCTCATTGTGGGGCAAGGTCTGGTACGAGAGCTACGAGAAGCCGGATTACCTCTGGCAGTCGGCCGCCGCCAGCTCCGATTTCGAGCCGAAATTCAGCCTCTCACCACTGACCTTCGGCACCTTGAAGGCGGCGTTCTACGCCATGCTGTTGGCGGTGCCCCTGGCGGTGATGGGCGCGATCTTCGCCGCCTACTTCATGTCGCCCAAGATGCGCGGCGTGGTCAAGCCGTCGATCGAGATCATGGAGGCCTTGCCCACCGTCATCCTGGGTTTCCTGGCGGGTCTGTGGCTGGCGCCCTTCGTCGACGGCAATTTGGCCGGCACGTTGATGGCGCTGTTCTTCTTGCCGTTCAGTTTTCTCATTGCCGCCTATCTCTGGCATCTGCTGCCGCGGCAGTTCACCGATCGGATCGGACCGGGCTGGGAGGCCGCCCTGCTGTTGCCCGTGATCGTCCTGGTGGTGTGGCTGGCGGTTGCCCTGGGTCACCCCGTCGAGGCGGCCTTGTTCGGCGGCGACATGCCCCGCTGGATGAGCAACGAACTGGGCTGGACCTACGAACAGCGCAACTCGCTGGTGGTGGGCATCGCCATGGGCTTCGCGGTGATCCCGACCATCTTCTCCATTGCCGAAGATGCGGTGTTCAGCGTGCCCAAGCACCTGACCAGCGGCTCCCTGGCCCTGGGCGCGACGCCCTGGCAGACCCTGTTCAACGTCGTTCTGCTCACCGCCAGCCCGGGCATCTTCTCCGCCATCATGGTGGGCATGGGCCGCGCCGTCGGCGAAACCATGATCGTACTGATGGCCACCGGCAACACCGCGGTGATGAATCTGTCCATCTTCACCGGCTTCCGCACGCTGTCGGCCAACATTGGCGTCGAAATGCCGGAAGCGGCGTTGGGCTCGACCCATTACCTGCTGCTCTTCTTCTCCGCCCTGGTGTTGTTCGTCTTCACCTTCTTCATCAACACCCTGGCCGAGCTGGTGCGTCAGCGCTTGCGCGAAAAATACAGCTCCATCTGAGGACTCAAGCCATGCGTAACTGGTTCAAGGGCGGCGAGCCCTGGATATGGATGACGGGCGGGGCGGTTGCCTTGTCCTTGCTGGCGGTCTATGGTGTCGTGTGGATGACGGCGGCCCAGGGCCTGGGCCACTGGTGGCCGAAGCCCCTGGTCGAAACGACCATCACCGCCCCCGACGGTAGTAGCCAGCGTGTGGTCGGCGAGCTGCGCGACAGCGAGGAAATCTCCCTGCACCGCCTGCGCGAGTCGGGTTACACCATCGATAGCAAAGACAAGTACACCTCCCGTTACCTGTTCAAGCAGGGCAACCGGGATGTCTACGGGATCGACTTCAAGTGGATTCCCGCGCCCCTGCTCAGCGAGTTCAAGTACCCGAAGGACGTAATCTCCATCGAGCGTCATGAATGGGGTAGTTTTTTCGGCTATCTCAAGTCGGTCAAGGAAAACCGCAAGGTCGTCGCCGAAGGGGCGGCTGCCTGGGCCGAGGTGCAGAAGCGGCTGCTGCGTTCCAACGAACTGTTCGATGAAATACTGAGCATCGAGAAACACGATATCGGCAAGGTCAACTACCAGTTGGAGCGTCTGCGCCTGAAGCAGCGCAAGCTGGAACTGAAGGGCGATCTGACCGAGGCGGTCCAGGCCGAGATCGATGAAGAACGGGCGATATACGATGCCCAGTTCGCCAAGCTGAAGTCCCGGCTGGACGCGTTGCGGGCGGAAAACCAGCGCGACAGCCTGACCGCCGAGGTCCAGGACGGGAAGGTCATTGAAATTCCGTTCGCCAAGATCGCCGACGTGACCCAGCCGAACGACATGAGCGTGATCCAGAAGGTCGGCTACTACCTGACGAAGTTCTACGAATTCATCGTCGACGATCCGCGCGAGGCGAACACCGAGGGCGGCATCTTCCCGGCCATCTTCGGCACGGTGATGATGGTGCTGCTGATGGCGGCGATGGTGACGCCGCTGGGCATCATGGCGGCGGTGTACATGCGTGAATACGCCAAGCAGGGGCCGCTGATCCGCGTCCTGCGCATCTCGGTCAACAATCTGGCCGGCGTGCCGTCGATCGTCTACGGTGTGTTCGGCCTGGGTTTCTTCGTCTACTTCCTGGGCGGCAACATTGACGCGCTGTTCTTCCCCGAGGCGCACCCGGCGCCGGTGTTCGGCAGCCCCGGCATCCTCTGGTCGTCGCTGACCCTGGCGCTGCTGACCCTGCCGGTGGTCATCGTGGCCACCGAGGAAGGCCTGTCGCGCGTACCGCGCTCGATCCGCGAAGGCAGCCTGGCGCTCGGCGCCACCAAGGCGGAAACCTTGTGGCGTACCGTCCTGCCCATCGCCAGTCCGGCGATGATGACCGGGTTGATCCTGGCTGTGGCCCGCGCCGCCGGCGAGGTGGCGCCGTTGATGCTGGTCGGCGTGGTCAAGCTCGCGCCCAGCCTGCCGCTGGACCTCAACTTCCCGTTCCTGCACCTGGAACGCAAGTTCATGCACCTGGGCTTCCACATCTACGACGTCGGCTTCCAGAGCCCGAACGTCGAGGCGGCGCGTCCGCTGGTCTATGCCACTTCCTTGTTGCTGGTCATCATCATCATCGTGCTCAATATGTTCGCGATCCGCTTGCGCAACCGCTTGCGCGAAACGATGCGCGGCCTCGAAGGTGTGTGAACACGATATGCAAACATCATCCGGTATGAAGGAAAACGAAATGAACGCTGTGACGACTCCGACCCACGCGATGAAGATGGGCGATTTGACGCGTAAAGACGTGGAACACACCGACGAGGTGGCCATGCGCGTGGAAAACCTCGACTTGTACTATGGCGAAAGCCACGCGCTGAAGCGGGTCAACATGACCATACCCAGGAACCGGGTCACGGCCATCATCGGCCCCAGCGGCTGCGGGAAATCGACACTGCTGCGCTGCTTCAACCGGATGAACGATCTGGTGGATGCCTGCCGCGTCGAGGGCAAGATCCTGCTCGACGGCAAGAATGTGTACGACCCGGACGTGAACGTGGCGCTCTTGCGCCGCCGGGTCGGTATGGTGTTCCAGAAGCCCAATCCGTTCCCCAAGACCATCTATGAAAACGTCGCATACGGCCTGCGCATCATTGGCGTCAACGACAAGAAGGTGCTGGACGAGACGGTGGAAAAGTCCCTGCGCGGCGCCGCCCTGTGGGATGAAGTCAAGGACCGGCTCAGCGAAAGCGGCCTGAGCCTGTCCGGCGGTCAGCAGCAGCGCCTGGTCATTGCCCGCGCGGTCGCCCTGGAGCCGGAAGTGTTGCTGCTGGATGAGCCGGCTTCGGCACTGGACCCGATCTCCACCGCCAAACTGGAGGAGCTGATCAACGAGTTGAAGGACAAGTACACCATTGTCATCGTCACCCACAACATGCAGCAGGCGGCGCGCATCTCCGATTTCACCGCCTTCATGTATCTGGGCGAACTGATCGAGTTCGGCAAGACCGACACCCTTTTCATCAAGCCCGGGCAGAAGCAGACCGAGGACTACATCACCGGCCGCTTCGGCTGAGCAGGACACCTCCCCCTTTTCCAAAGGGTGATTGAGGGGGGCCGGCGTTCAGTCGCAGGTTGGGCACGCTGCGCATTGCCCAACCTGCGCTTCCTTGTTAATCAGAAAAGGGGGTGGAGGGGGTACCGATGTCACATTTCCTTCATCATTCTGTCACCTGGTGTGGCTACACTTCCGGCTTCAACGTGGTCCGCCTGAACCGTGCAAACCCTGCCAGAAATTCAAAGTGAACTGAACGCGCTGCGCGCCAGGGTGGCCGCTGGCCAGCAGGCCTTGCTGGCGGGCTGGGGCGCCCTCGCGACGGGCCACGACCAGGACGCCGCCAATCTGGCCGCCTACATCGCTTTCCGCCGGGAAGATCATCGCGGCTTGCAGGAGCGCCTGAGCCAGCTTGGGCTGTCCTCGCTGGGCCGCTGCGAAGGCCATGTGGTCGCCACCCTGGATGCCGTCGCGCTGGCGTTGGACGCGCTGGCCGGGGCCGCTGTTGGCGAAGCGGTGTTGATGAAAACGGGGCGGGCCAATCGCCAGGGCGATAACCGCCTCAAACAAAACACCCAGGCCTTGCTCGGACGCGAGCCGAAACAGCGGCGCGTCCGCATCATGGTCACCCTGCCGACGGCGGCGGCCGGCGAGATTCGCTTCGTCCGCGACCTGATCGAACATGGCATGGACATCGCCCGCATCAATTGCGCCCATGACGACGCCGACACCTGGATGGCGATGATCGCCAATGTCCGTTCCGCCGCCGGCGCCGCCGGGCGCGAGTGCCTGATCCACATGGACCTCGCCGGCCCGAAACTGCGTACCGGCGAGATGGCGGAAACGCCCGGACGCCTGCGCCTTAAACCGAAGCGCGACGAACGCGGCGACACCCGCGCACCAGCCTACTTCCTGTTTGACGCCAGCGGCGAGCCCGGCGGCCCCGGGCTGCGCGGTGCCGTAGGCCTGGCCAGCTATCCGCGCCTGAGCGTGGCGCGCGACTGGCTCGACCGCCTGCGTCCGGGCGACCTGGTGGAGGCGGCCGACACCCGCGGCAAGAAGCGCATCTTCAACGTGCTGGAGCGGATGGGTGAGACGCACGTACTCGCTTGCGCCGCCGATTCGGTCTGGCTGGAACAGGGCTGCGCCCTGAAGCATCTTGCCGGTGAAGGAAAACAGCGAGCGACCCGTGTGGGTACGCTGGAAAGCACACCGGAGGCGTTGCTGGCGCATGTCGGCGACCGCCTGCTGCTGTCGCGTGATCCCGCGCCCGGCGAGGCGGGCGGCGAGGACGGCGACGCCGGCCGCATTCCCTGCGCACAGCCGGAAGTTCTGGACAGCCTGCGCGTCGGCGAGCGGGTGTTCATCGACGACGGCCAGATCGGCGCCGAAGTAGAGCGGCTCGACGCGGCGGGCGCCTGTCTGCGCATCACCCGTGCCCGCCCCGAGGGCGACAAGATCCGCCCCGGCAAGGGCCTGAATTTTCCCGACAGCGACATTGCGCTTCCCGCGCTGGGCGAAAAGGATTTGCTCGATCTCGATTTCGTTGCCCGCGAAGCGGATATCGTGGGCTATTCTTTCGTGCAGTCGGCGGCGGACATGGATCGCCTGGCGGACGAAGTGGAAGCGCGCGGCGCCGGCAATCTGGGCCGCATCGCCAAGATCGAAACCCGGCGCGCGGTGGTTAATCTGCCCGAGATCGTGGTTCATGGCGCAAGCCGTGGCCCATTTGGCTTGATGATCGCGCGCGGCGACCTGGCGGTGGAAATCGGCTGGAGCCGGCTCGCCGAGATTCAGGAAGAAATATTGTGGCTGGCGGAAGCGGCGCATGTGCCGGTCGTCTGGGCCACCCAGGTGTTCGAGCAACTGATCAAGGAAAACCTGCCCTCGCGCGCGGAAATGACCGACGCCGCCATGTCGGAGCGCGCCGAGTGCGTGATGTTGAACAAGGGCCCGTTCGTGCTGCACGCGATCGCCATGCTGGATGACATCGCCCGCCGCATGCGCGCGCATCAGCACAAGAAATCCGCTCGCTTGCGGGCATTACATTGGTAAGGAAGCAAACATCATGGCCAACGCAGTCAAAAACATCGCCAAATTCATCCGCAAGAATCCGGATGACAAAGCCTGTTCCGACCTCAAAGATCTCTGCATGGCGCTGGAGTCATCCGCTACCTTCGACCTGGGATACCTCTATAACCTGGACAAGAAGCCATTCGAGCTGGCGATCAACCTGCTCGAAGAATGGCGCTTCGACCGCCATGTGTTCGCGCGGCGTCTGCAAAAATACGTGAACGAGCCAGGCGAGGATTGAGCGGCACAATCGCGGGCAAGCCCGCTCCTACGAGGGCAACGTCTGCCGCAATACCTGTTCGAAACGCGCGGCGATGGCCTCCCGAGGATAGGAAATTCGACGGCACCTTTGGAGTATCTCCGAGTCTGGCAGGTGCAGTCAATTTGGGATTTTTGTGCCGAGAGGCCCTGAGAAGCGAGCGCAATCGCTGCCCGATCACTGCCTGGGGCCACCAGAGTGGACATCCCTGGCCAGTCTGGCGACCCCAGGCACGAGTCGCCACATGACGGGCGAAGTCGGAGCGTTTTCGCGCTACCAGGCGATGCGCTGATCGAAGTCGTAGTGCGGCGCCGGCTGGGCGTGAGGGTCGAACTCGCCGTGCCCGGCCGCCGGCATCTCCCAGAGCGGCGGAGCACGGGCCGGCGCCATGGGCGGTGCCGCGGTGGGTTCGCCCAAGTGCGCAAGGATGTCGCGCACAACCGCCGCCTCGGTGATGAAGGCCCCGCCGCGCCGGCCGCCGACTGGATTGCGGGCAACGGACGGCTGTTCGCCGACGCGCTCAACGTGGCGGTCAACGAGACCGCCGAGAACCTGGTCCACGAGTTGATGCTGCTGTACTACCGGCCGCCGCACGTCCTGGCCGCGGCCGACAGGGCGCCGGTGCCGGCCTTCATGCTCCGGCCGGTCCGCCCGCCCGTCGAGCGCCGGTTCGACCTGCGCGGCGCCTTCCTCGACCGCCACCGCGGTGGCTGGGGTGCGCTGGCCTATGCGTATGCGGACGGGGTGCGGCCGCAGATCGAGTGGGAGGCCTTTCCGCGCCGCATCGACTTCGCTGACGATGCCTCCGGGGCGATCGACGAGGCGATCCGCGTCAGTCAGACCGGTCCGGCGGGAGGCGGCGTTTCCGAGGCCGGTTCCCCAGGAGTCTGCTGCGGAGCCGCTTCGGGCGCCGTGCCGGTGCGATTGAGCTTGCGCTGCCGCTTCTCTTCCTGCTTCTTCTTCTTGGCCAGGTCGCGCTGGCGCTTCTCGTACTGGTAGTTGGGTTTGGCCAATTTCCTGTCCTCGTGGTTGGAAGGTTCGATCGGATGACGGCATCAGTGTACCGCGGCGTGGCTTCCGGCAGGCGCCGGCGCGGCCGCATCAGCCGCTGTTGCGCAGCCCGGCCGCGATGCCGTTGATGGTGAGGTGGATCCCGCGGCGCACCCGCTCGTCGCTCGCCCCGGCGCGGTGCCTGCGCAAGAGCTCGATCTGCAGGTGGTTGAGCGGATCGAGATAGGGGAAGCGGTTGCGCATCGAGCGCGCGAGCAGGGGGTTGTCGGCGAGATGCGCCTTCGCCCCGTTGATCGCGAACAGCATCTCGCGGGACAGTTCCCACTCTGCGCGGATGCGCGAGAACACGCGTGCCCGCAGTCCGGCATCGGCGACCAGCCCGGCATAGCGGGAGGCGATCGCGAGGTCGGTCTTGGCGAGCACCATGTCCATGTTGGAGAGCAGGGTGCGGAAGAACGGCCAGCCGCGGAACATGCCCTGAAGGACGGCGAGTCCCCGGATTCTCGCCGAGCCAGGTTCGCACCGCGGAGCCGAAGCCGTACCATCCCGGCAGCATGAGCCGGCACTGGCTCCAGGAGAACACCCAGGGGATCGCGCGCAGGTCCGCGATCGCCGTCGAGAGCTTGCGCGAGGCGGGCCGGCTGCCGATGTTCAGTTCGCTGATCTCGGCGATCGGCGTCGATTCGCGAAAATAGCGCTCGAAGTCCGGCGTTTCGCGGACGAGCGCACGGTAGGCGTGGAAGGCGAGCTCGGAGAGCCGCTCCATCACGCTCTCGTGGCGTTGCGGGGAGGCCAGCGCGCGCTCGGGGTGGCACAGGCTCGCCTCGATCACCGCTGCCGCGAGGATTTCGAGATTGCGCCGCCCGATCTCCGGATTGCCGTACTTGCTGGCGATGACCTCGCCCTGCTC
>Ga0100385_1005889_pt1 | contig 10179 bp, 9 predicted proteins | sample CryGeymeta201509_FD_81543 | JGI IMG/M metagenome (GOLD analysis project Ga0100385, IMG submission 81543) | Groundwater microbial communities from Crystal Geyser aquifers in Utah, USA - Crystal Geyser metaG 2015-09 | ecosystem: Environmental > Aquatic > Deep subsurface > Groundwater | place: USA...
CATCCTCCAATCAGCCAATACAGCCAATGGGGAATGACTGCTCCCATGGCAAATGATGCCCTGCGATATTGATACAGTCCCAATGCCAGAAACAAACCAAACAGAAGTTTAGTAACCCCGTATCCCACATAAATGGAGACTATGCGAAAGGAGGTCGTATCCACTCCCACCGAATGATAAATAAAGGCCATGGCCAACGCGTCCATACCCCAGGCCAGCGTCCAGGTTAACAATACTTTTCGCTTCGTTAACGCCCAGGACACTGCAAAAAAGACAAATAAGACCAGAATGACTCCGCCCTGTGCAGTGATCGACCACCTGGAAAGTGCCATTCCAACAAGATCCGGAATGTCGGTCATACATTCCTCCCGAAGATTAAAGACTGATTCTCTTCATCTTTCAGTATCCGGACATTCCCATGACTGCTCATTTTTCTCTATCCATCTATGTTTGTTACTCAGGATTGTATCATAGCGCCGGAACAATCAAACCTAGGAATCAGGGAAAATTCGGTATCCTCTCCCCCATCCCTTAATGGTAGAATGAAATCGAAGTCAATCCAGTACCGGAGTGAAAAAATGAAAACGTATCCGCTGATAATCGGGGGTCACGAGCTTGAAACCTCCAGAAAACAGAGCGTAAAAGACAAATATTCCGGCGAAACATTTGCAGAAGTTTCCGTGACCGGGAACAGTGAACTGGAAACAGCACTGGAAGCGGCCGAAAATGCCAGACAGGCTATGCAGGACCTCCCCGCCCATGAACGAAGCCGGATTATTTCAGATGCGGGAAAACATCTGGCAGCAAAGAAAGATGAACTCGCCGAAACAATTGCCAGAGAAGCAGGAAAACCCCTGAAATACGCAAAAGGAGAAGTGGCACGCTGTCTGGAAAACCTTTCGTTTGCCGCGGGAGAGGCCCAGCGCGTCCACGGGGAAACCCTGCCCCTTGATGCCAGCACCGCAGGGGGAAACCGAATGGGATTCTATGAACGCTTTCCCATCGGAGTGGTCGCCGCAATTTCTCCGTTTAATTTCCCATTGAATCTGGCCGCTCACAAGGTCGCTCCTGCCATTGCCGCAGGATGCCCGGTCATTTTGAAACCGGCAGGGCTGACACCCCTTTCCGGAATTGAATTGATTCGCGCCTTTGTGGAAGCGGGTGCTCCGAAGGGTGCCGTCAACGTGGCAGTGGGTCCCGGCTCTACTATTGGAGAAAAGCTTGTAACCGATTCCCGGGTCGCAAAGGTGACCTTCACCGGGAGCCGCATGGTGGGTACGCACATTACGCAAGTTGCCGGACTTAAGAAGGTGACGATGGAACTGGGTTCCAACAGCGGCGTTGTGGTGGATAAAGATTGTTCCCGGCTGGATTATGCGATCAAACGGTGTGTTCTGGGCTCCTTCTACAACCAGGGGCAGGTCTGCATCTCTGTGCAGCGAATTTATGTACATGAGAAAAACATCGCAGAATTCACAGACAAGTTTGTCACCGCCACAGAAAACCTGATTGTCGGCAATCCGCTGGACGAAGCCACAGATGTGGGACCGATCATTTCAGAACCGGAAATTGCCAGAATTGAACAATGGCTGGCAGAAGCAAAGCAGCAGGGCGCAGAAATTCTCACCGGGGGAAACCGGATCGTGGGGAATGTGCTGACACCCGCCGTCATTGTAAAAGCCCGAAGCAACATGCGAATCATGAAAGATGAATTATTTGCCCCGGCGGTGGTCATCCATCCGATCTCATCTTTTGAAGAGGGCGTCCGGCTATTGGATGATTCCAGCTATGGCCTTCAGGCTGGGATATTTACCGACAACGTGGACCGTGCACTGGATGCGGTGCGCCAGATCAACGTCGGCGGCGTTATCGTGAACGATATTCCCGCCTTTCGGGTGGACCATATGCCCTATGGCGGAAACAAGGGCAGTGGACTGGGTCGGGAAGGGGCAAGGTTTGCAATTGAAGACATGACCACAATGAGAATGGTAGTTTTTAACCGTAATCGAGACTGAGAAAATATATGGAGGATTTATGTCTGAACGAATGATCAAACAGTTTATGGAAATGGTGCAGATCGACAGTGAATCCGGAAATGAGGCCACTTTCATCCAATATTTGAAAGGGGAATTCGAAAAACTGGACGGTATTGCCACCATTGACAGCTATGGCAACCTTGTGGCAAAGTTCCCAGCCAAAAACAGCGCCAGAACCGAGCCAATCCTACTTTCCTGCCATGCGGATACGGTGAAACCCGGTGCAGGTATTGAACCCGTACTGGAAGACGGTGTTATCCGATCCAGAGGGGAAACGATCCTCGGTGCCGACGACAAAGCCGGTATCGCTGAGATGCTGGAAGCGCTGAGAACCGCAAATGTCCGGCCACCGGTAGAAGTGGCAATCAGCCGCCAGGAGGAAGTGGGACTGTTTGGCGTCAAGAACCTGGATTATTCACTCTTAAGTGCAAAGAAGGGTTTTCTGCTGGATAATGACACCCTGGACACCATCGTCATTGGTGGCCCCAGCTATTTTGCCATTGACGTTACCGTCACCGGAAAAGCTGCCCACGCAGGGATGGAACCGGAGAACGGGATCAACGCGATCCATGCCGCCTCCAAAGCCATTTCCTCCCTTAAGCTGGGCCGCCTGGATCACGAAACCACCGCAAATGTCGGCGTCATCAATGGCGGGATGATTCGAAACGGTGTCCCGGACAACTGCACGTTTCTTGCCGAATGCCGGTCACTGAACCATGGAAAAGCGCAGGAACTGGCAGACAATATGGTCGCCGCAATCCGAAAACACGTCGTTGAATTCGGTGCCACTGTGGATATCAAAGTGGACAACCTGTGCAAAGCGGTAGATATTCCTGAAGATTCTGAAACAGTCGAAGTTGCCAAAAGGGCGTTGAAAAAAGCCGGTGTAAATGCCACCACAACCTTTATTACGGGCTTCACAGACGCATCCATTTACAACAACCACGGCATCGAAATGGCAGTTGTCGGCATCGGCGCACGGGAAGAACACGCCACATCCGAGCACATCCATGTGGCTGATATGGAAAAAGCCCTCATCATGATTATCGAAACCCTGCGCATCATGGGAGAATAGGAAACGGGAGTAAAAGGCAAGTTTGAGTCTAAGTCTGAGTTCAAGTAAAATCAGGGAACCAGAAAAGAATAAGACGGAGCAGATAAGTTTGAGGTTGAGTAGAAGGCAAGCTTGAGTCCGGACAAGATTCAGAAAAGACATAGAGCAAATCACCGGCAGGTTTGTTGAAACAAGGAAGAGGGTTAATTCGAATAACAACCATAAGGAAATTTCGTTTCCCGGAGGTTATTTTGAAGGAGCCCATCATTTCTTCGGATGTTGCCAGTCAAGACTGCCTGTTGAAACCCACTTCTCCCGCCGAACGGATTCAGGTAATTGACAGCCTGCGTGGTTTCGCCATTCTCGGTATCCTCATGGTAAACACCCTCTATTTCAGTATGCCCATTTTTTCGATGATGACTGAAGGAGAGCACTTTCCCGGAACGGGAAATGCCATTGCAACGTGGGCTATCCGTTTCTTTTCGGAATCCAAGTTCTATTCCCTGTTTTCTCTTCTATTCGGTCTGGGGGCCGGTATTCTATATTCACGTGCCCTGGCAAAGGAGCGGAAATTCGCACCATTTTTCGGTCGGCGTCTTCTTGTACTGCTGTTTATTGGCCTCTTTCATGCCATTCTCCTCTGGTCAGGCGATATTCTGGTGGTTTATGCCGTACTGGGCTTCTTGTTGCTTCTCTTTGAAAAGGCGAAACCACGTACCATGCTGATCTGGTTCTTTATTTTCGCTGCCATTCCCTTACTTATCAATGCCCTCTCCACTGACGCGATTGTTCTCTGGAAAATATCCCCCGGAGGAGCAGCGGCCGCAGCACAGACATTTGGCAAACAAACTGAAGCATTCAAGAAACTGGTTGATGCGGCCATTGCGGCATACAGCGGGACAGACTGGTTTACAATGATAAAAATGCGATTGTATGAACTGGCCTTTATGTACCGCGCAATTCTCTTCTATGGTTGGAGTGTCCTGTCAATGTTCGTTCTGGGTCTCTGGTTTTGGCGCACTGAGCGATTTCAAAAACTGGAAATGAATTACAAGTTTTTTCGCAATCTCATGTGGGTGGGATTGATTCTGGGTCTCGCCGGAAACCTGGTCTATGCGGGATTACGTGGAGAAATAAATCCCGCTGTGCCATCTCCAAAAGGATTGGTGGCCGCAGTGGGAATCACGATTGGTGCCCCGGCCTTATGCCTGTTTTATCTCTCACTGATTACAAGACTCAGTACCGAAAAATGGGGCTGGAAACTGATAAAGCCATTGTCCGCAGTGGGACGCACAGCCTTGTCTAATTACCTGCTTTAGACCCTCGTATTTACAACTGTTTTTAATGGATACGGATTCGGTCTGTACGGGAAAGTCGGACCGGCTGTATGCCTGGGAATGACTTTTGTCATGTACGTAATTCAGGTTTTCATCAGCAACTGGTGGGTTCGTCATTACCGTTTCGGCCCAGCCGAGTGGCTCTGGCGTTCCCTTACCTACAGGAAAAGGCAACCGATGAAGCTTCCAGAATTCACTACTGGTTCAACGTCTCGTTGATCATGCCGACAATTTTCTTGTAGGCCGATTTCCCCTCTTTCAGGACTTTGCCCTCTCCATCCACAAGGATGAAATGGGGAATGGATCGAAGGTTGAATTGTTTTGCAATCGGTGACCCCCAATCAATGCCACGGTGCCCCTTCCGGTTAATGTCGATACGGATCACATGAATATCCGGCCGCGCCTTTGCCAGTTTTTCCAGGTAGGGAGCAATGGCGCGACACGGTGGACAGAACTCACTGTACATGTCCACAATATTAAGTTTGTCCGATACAACCATAGAAGTGAGATTGATGGGCCCGTCCGGAAAGTCCGTTACGTATGCGTGGGGAGAATTGTTACGGAAGAGAAAGAAAAGGAGCACACCGACAAGCGTAACTGTACCAATTATCAGGATATTCCGTCCAGTCAGGAGACCGGAATCGCCCCCCGAACTGACTCTCTGAGGCTGATAAGAAACAGCCCGGTGTTCAGGTTGAGTTTCAACAACGGCGGGCATTTCCGCTCCACAGTGAAGGCAGACCGGGCTGTTATCCGGCGTATAGCAATCGCAGTTCGGGCAATTCATGGCGCCTCCTGATCATTTGCTGGCCTCACTTTAACAGAAAGCCCGTCTCTGGAGCAAGGGGAAACAGTGCTATCAGAGAAGTGAGAAGTGGCCCGCTGGGCTACGAGGATGGTAATAGTGAATAGTTCAGAAAGGAGGAGACTGGGAATTGACCTTTCCACGATCCACTATCCACGGCGGCTAAACCGCAACAGCCTTCACTTCTTACTGCACGTTGCCTTTGACCGGAATAATGCGCATCTTTGGAACGCCCCCCACAGTAGTAAAAATCTGCAGGGCACCCTGTAATCTGCCGGAAGGGGCGGAATCATTGACATTCAGCCAGACAACTACCGATGTTTTGGACACTGTTTTTACTTCGTAGTTGAACGGCACATTTGACAACCGTACACGGGTGATCGCCAGTTCTTCCCCGCCGTTGCTGTCAATGTGAATGGCTGCTACATGCTTCGCACCGACGGCAAGATCAGGCAGAAATTAGGATGATGGCGTAACCACCATGGGCGGCATGGGACGGATCGTGACGCTAAAAACAAGTTCTGGATCCAGCTTCGAGTTGGTCTGAAATCTGATTTTAAGTCGAGCCGGACGGACTAACCCCGCGTCCTTCTTCAATTTTGCACCAAACTTAATCTTCACATCCCCATCATCCAGATTTCTTACCTTCCACACAAATCCTGTTTTTTCTACCAGCTCAGTACCAGACAGCACCTTTCCCGCGTCCAGCTTTGCCGACTGCCCCATCTCATTCTTAATTGTCACTTCCTTCTCAACCACCTGCCCGGGAACCACGTCCTGAAAACTTATTTCAGTTTCATCCGGTAATAATTCAGATTTGATCACTGCATTGAAAGAGACAACCAGGGACGGATTCAATTCACTATTTGTAATGACCTTTGCAGTTTTCGTAACCGCCCCATAGTAACCTGCGGTGTAAAACCACAAAACCAGTTCTCCCGACTCTCCCGGTGCCAGTTCCCGCTTGCTTAAATTGGGAACGGTACACCCGCAGGATGCATCGATTTTTGCTATTTTCAACAGTCCATCCCCGGAATTTTTGAACTTGAACACGATTTTTGCCCGACTTCTGGGACGCAGTGTTCCGGCCTCCAGATTCAATTTCTCAAACTGAATATTTGCTCCCGCAAAGGCGGCAGCACTCAACAACATACAAAAAACCGCTATTAACAGCTGCTTCATGAGTCCTCCCAAACAAATAATTGCCACATTTTTCCGACGTTCAACTACAGTAAAAAGTTTCGCAAACACAATAATTTATCCCGGCGGGGCAAGAAAATCTACGCCCAGGGGTTCCGGAATATTCTCCTCCAGAATACGGTCAATTTCAGCCAATGCGGGCTGATTCAATCTCCAGCCGAAACAGTCTTCCAACGGCCCCAGTTGTTCAGGCTTTCGAGCTCCCCACAATGCGACACCACCGGGGACACTGTCCAGCACAAACCTCAGTGCCAGGTGTACCACCCGTTTTCCCAGCTTTTCCCTGGCAAGGGCATCCAATTCACTGACGGCTTTCAGATACCGGTTCATCCGGGGAGGTTGAAATTTCGGATCCACCCGACGGATGTCTCCCTCGTGGAACTCGGTACCCAACCCCACCCTGCCACTTAATAGTCCCCGACAAAGCGCACTGTAGCCCAGAATCGTCACATCGCGACTCCTGCACCAGGGCAATACGTCCTTTTCCATTTCCCGCTCAAACAGGTTGTATGGAGGTTGCACCGTCTGGAAAGGCGCAATTTCGCCAAATCGCGCCATTTCAACAGTTGAAAAATTGCTCACACCGATTGCCCGTATCTTTCCTTCCTTTTGAAACTGGAAAAGCGTTTCCGCCGTTTCCTCCAAAGGGGTTCCGGGATCCGGCCAATGGATCTGATACAGATCAATCACATTTACTTTCAGGCGCTTCAAGCTGTCTTCCAGTTCCTGTCTCAATCTGTCCGGCGAGCCATTCCTGCGAATTTTTCCATCCTGCCATTCAAGACCCGCTTTCGTTGCGACTACCACCTTGTCTCGGGATCCATACAACCGAATTGCTTTTCCCACCACTTCTTCGGAAAACCCGTATCCATAAACCGGTGCAGTGTCAACCAGGTTCACCCCGGAGTCCAAGGCCTTCAGAATGGTCTCCACCGATTTTTCCTCGTCAGATCCACCCCAGAATGTCCCGCCGATGGCCCATGTCCCCAGTCCCACACGGGAGACCGGCATATCAATTCCAGAGATGTTTGTAAATTCCATCGTTACTCCCTGCCTGCCAGAATTCTCAGCACAGCGGTTGCCTGGTGACCGGCCGCTACCATGACGCGGGGCGCCATCAGCCCTTCGCCCTGCTTTGCGGCGGAAATCATGTCCCCACAAAGGATAACATTACGGGTCAGCCTACGGGTTTGAATTTCATTCGGAGAACCAATGCCAGCCAGCCCGGATGCCGTAATCAGAAATTTTGAATGAAACGGGGCACAAGCAAAACTCCGCACCAGCATCGCCTTCGCTTCCGCTTTATCAAAGGCCTCCACAACCACATCACAGTCTGCAAAAACAGAAAATACATTTTCCGTATTCAGTTCAAGCCGGTGCAGCACAAACTTGAGAAAGGGATTGAAGCGGGAAATGGATTCCGACAAAGCATCAGCCTTGTACCGCCCGATGTCTGACGCGTCATAGCACTGGCGATTCAGGTTCGATGGTTCTACGACGTCGTAATCCACCAATACAAGGCGACCAACACCTGTCCGTGCCAGGGCGGTTGCAACGTGCGATCCAAGGCCGCCGAGCCCCGCAATTCCAACGCACGCGTTTTTGAAGGATTCCTGAAGCGCGGGGCTGTTCCGGGCAGTCAGCATGGACATGAATTCATCCTCGGACGGCATTACTCCACGGCGAATAAACACCACCACGTCCCCATCGCAGATCAATCCCGCTGAATCCATTGAATCCATGGGAAATCCATTCAAAATCGTGATATCCGGTGTACCTGACTCAGCCTGTCGATTCCATAATTCTGCTACAGGCAGCGACTTATCCAGAACAACCTTTCTTCCATTCACCATAATCTGAATTTTCCCGTCCATCAGCCACCACCTACCGGCACATACAGGAACAGGTGATCACCATTCTGCAACTCATAATCAAGACGTTTCTCTTCCTGATTCACAATCGGAATGATGTAGCGTTGATGATCGGAAGAAATGGAGAACGCATCCAGAAGTTGAGCAACCGTCTTTCCTGCCTCAAGCTCCATTGTCCCGCCACTCTCCACAGTGGTTAATTGTAGAAATCCGGGAAATTCCAGAATGATTTTCATTTTGACTCCCTGAATTGATTATCCCGTTCCCGTCTCTTCCAGTCAAGGGATGAAACAGAACTAAGGGATAAGTTTCTTCTGGCATTACCCCATTTTTTTGAATAGCGTCACATAACACATAGAAGTGAGAGCAAGATAGAGTGGATTTGGAATAGAAAAACCGCTTCTTTTCTGCTAAGATTGAATCATGCTAACAACAACAAAAAGGAAAAGGTGAAACCATGATGGCATAAGCTGGGCATTACCTTCATCACCCGGGCCTGTAATACACGGGACGTGTGGACTCGGGGAAAGCACCATAGCATCATGGATACAGCGAGATCGGTAAACCGGCGACATCACTATCACAAAAGGGGGAGATTCGGATACCTAAAGGCCATGATCCCGGTTGGACGAAAGGCTGAATCCGAATTCCTTCCCTTCACACTGATTGTGTACAAGGGAAAGCACAACTGGCTTTGTCATGCCTACTGCCTAATGAACAATCATTATCATCTGGTTATAGAAACGCCGGATGGAAACCTTTCAAAAGGAATGAGGCAATTAAATGGTGTTTATACCCAATCGTACAACAAAAGGCATAACAGGGTTGGTCATATTTTTCAGGGCAGATATAAAGCAATACTGGTCAGCAAGGAAAGCCATCTGCTTGAAACATACAGGTATGTAGTACTGAATCCTGTAAGGGCTAAGGCGACCGACCGGAGCTCCCGAAGAATGGAAATGGAGCAGTTATCGGAGCACAACTGGCCTTGAAAAACCACATCCTTGCCTGACCATTGACTGGATACTTGGACAATTTTCCACAAAAAGAGGATTTGCTATTAAGAAATATCGGGAATTTGTAAAAACAGGCATCGGCGATAGTACGATATGGACATCGGTAAAAGGACAGATTATACTTGGAAAAGAAGATTTTGTTGAGAAATATATAGATCATGTCAGAAAACATGAAGAAATAAAGGAGATTCCACGAAGCCAGAGATATGTAAACAGACCTATGCTTGCCCAACTATTTAAAGCTGACACGATGAAAAATAAGCTTAAAAGAAACAAGAAGATAAGAGAAGCGGTAACAAGGTTTGGCTACAGCCAAAATGTAATCTCAAATCACCTTGGAATGAATTATTCAACAATAAGCAGATTATTGAAAGATGAGGTAGAACATCAAAAGTAAAGACCTGACCCTGTTTTCTACTATATTCTTGAGCATCCGGAATTTGCCGAAAAAATACCCGATAATGCCCTTGTTGTTATGCAAGTAGAAGGCGATGAGGAATTCAGTAAATGGGCAAAAGAGTCCGCGTTAGAGGCAGCAGAAAAAACAGTCTATAGTCTATGTGACTATTACTGAATTAAAGCCTTTTCGCTCAAGGATTGAGAAGCTAAAGCTTGGACTTGCGGCGTGAGCAGATTCTCTATAATGCAACGCCATACTGCCCATAATGCAAATATGTAATAGCTTTAATGGTTGGCTAAATTGTACCTTTCCCATACTTCTTTACAACTTTCCTCGCCAGCTTCAAAGCCTTCTTTAGCCCATCTTTTAGCCTCAGAATAATTTTTACTTACACCTTTACCTGTAGCATACATTACAGCAAGAAGGCATTTAGCCCTCGCAAGTCCTTGTTCAGCGGCAA
>Ga0100385_1005893_pt1 | contig 10176 bp, 13 predicted proteins | sample CryGeymeta201509_FD_81543 | JGI IMG/M metagenome (GOLD analysis project Ga0100385, IMG submission 81543) | Groundwater microbial communities from Crystal Geyser aquifers in Utah, USA - Crystal Geyser metaG 2015-09 | ecosystem: Environmental > Aquatic > Deep subsurface > Groundwater | place: USA...
ATAATATTGGGGATTGGGGATTGGGGATTGGGGATTGCAATCCCCAATCCCCAATCCCCAATCCCCATTTAACTGTAAAAAAAATCATATTAACAAACATAAAATAAGTACAACAAACATATTTACTTAATTAAAAATTAAATAATCTCTAATATGAAATAAATATAATAATAAGATTATAATAATATTAATTATTACATTTAATAATATGGCTGATGCTCAAAAAGAAAAACAAGCAAAAATTTTTAAAAAGCGTCTACTTTCAGCAATAGGAAATGACAGAGACTTACTAGCTATGGCTGATGTTAAATTATTAACAGCTAATAGAAACTCTCAAACATGGTTATATTCAGATCTTAAAGGAAGTTTATGTTTTGTATTAGATCATACTATAGGAGCACGATATTTAATTCTTTTTGATTCTAGAAGTCTAATTCGTCTTTTTAATATGGAGCTTTATAAAAATTTTGATAAGAATTATACTAAGTTAACAGATAACTTTCAATGTTTTGAAATAAGTGGAGGAAGCTTCATAGGATTTAAATTTGAAGATATACAAGAAGCGAAAAGTTTTTTTATTATAGTAAAAAAGTTTGACGATAGCCTAACAACCATGCAATTAGAAGGACAAAACTTCAAAAAAAAGCAAAACGATAAAAAGATAATATTTAATAAATACTGTGAAATAATAAAGAAAAAATCTGAAGAGCAATTTGTAAATTTGAAGAAATTCGGTGAGGATTATATAGAAGATGGTATGGAAATACACATGCCTAAAAATTTAAATATAGTTAACTTTTTAATGTACGATAAAGACAAAAAAGCATTTCACGTAGAAAAAACAGCTCCAAAATTTGTTAGAAATATGTTTAAAAATGTAGGACTCAAAAAATCGGATCTTAAACATGCTAGTATTATGCTTTACTTTATAAAGCGTATTATTGAAGAATATCAAAAGTTTGACCTTGTTAAAGCAAGCAATGATTGCAATATAGACGATCAGGATCAATACCTATCAGTTAGAAATTTAGTTCAAAATATTATAAAAACAAATACCGGGGAAAATAAATATATACCACGTAATAGGGTAGAAAATAAGAGTATAGTTCCAATAAAACCTAAAGTAAATGCTTCAGACATGGACTTAATATCAATAAATCCAAAATTAATTGAAAATGCAAATTTAATTAAAAAAGATAATACACAAGACTTCAGAAAAACAGTGGTTGTTCCTGATAGCAGCCAACATCAAAATAAGATAGAAAACAATACAAAAGTACCTCAAATTCCTTCTGTTCCAAAAATACCAACTGTTCCGTCAACAGTTCCCAAGATTCCAGTGAAAACTGATAATAAAACAGGAATTCCAAATATTCCGGTTGTGCCTAGTGTAGGAATACCTCAGATACCGAAAAACTTAGTAAATACATTTTTAATATTTAGCCTAAACCAAATCAAACATCAAATACTAGTAAACCAACTAATAAAAGTACAAATATTACAAATAATAGTAATACCTCTAGCATGAGTACAAATTTAAGCATAGAAGATGAGTTAAAAGTTTTCAAATTCAAAAAAGCAGAAATTAAACAAATAGAAAAGGTGGAACCAGTTGTAATATATTTTAATAATTTATTTAGGAACAAAAACCAACAGAAACTGTTTCTAGTAACCCTATGTTTGCTCAAATGATGAGCATGAAGTTAAAAAAAGTAGAAGATAATAAGTTTCCAATTCCAACAACTAACAAAACAAGCAATCCTATTATAACAAACACTAGCACTACAAATAATACAAGTACTTCAACTAAAATACCTGTCCCTATACCAAATATAGTAAAATATTTATTTATTAAATATTATAGAATCAAAATAAACCAGTAAGCCAAACTCCAAATGTTCCAGTTATTCCTGTCAATACAATTAATCAAAATACTGAAAAAGTAAATACAATTCAACAACATAATATAGTGGATAACAATACAAATAATACTTCTCAAAGTTCGGGAGGAAATCAAATATCGCTAAATGATTTACAAGGAATGAAATTAAAAAAAGTAGAATCAGAAAAACCAAAAATTGAAGTGAAGAAATTTGAGTCTTCTTTAAAGGCAGAATTAGATTTTAGAAGAAAGAAACTGAATGAAAATAATAATAATTCAGGAGATGAAGATGATAGATGGTCTGATTCTGATTAATAATTAATAAAATAAATGAAATATATATTTTTGTTTAATTTTTGTTCTCTTTATAATTTATAAGGATAATTATAAATTTATAATAATTTTCTATAATATATAAATAATATTTAGTATATTATTAATTATTTTTAAATTGATAAAAGAGTATATAAATATCCCTTAAATTCTCCATTTTCAATATCGTAATGATATTCGATTATATTATCAAGACAATTTTAGAAAAAACTTAATATTTTTTATTTTTACTAGAAATTGTTAAAATAATGTAGCAAATTATTAGATTAAAATTATTATACATTATATATTATAATTTATAATAAATATATTCAATTTATTATATTTTATATTTATTAATATGAGCTCAGATGACGAAGTTAATCACAAAAAAAAGAAGAAAGAAACATACGCAATTAAACCAGAAAAAACAACACAAAAGCTAGATACATCATCTTGGCCCTTATTATTAAAAGTAAATATTTTCAATAAACAATAGAATTACGATTCGCTAAATATAAGATCTTCTCATTTCACTCCAATTCCCTGCGGATTTTCTCCTACCAATAGACCAATTGAGGATCATCTCAAATATGGAGTTATTAACCTTGACAAACCAGCCAATCCATCATCTCACGAAATTGTAGCTTGGGTTAAGAAAATTTTAAAAGTAGAAAAAACAGGTATCTCAATTCTTTTAAACTCAATTAGGTCACTCCGGAACTCTCGATCCCAAAGTTACTGGATGTTTAATAGTTTGCATTAATAGAGCTACTAGACTTGTAAAATCCCAACAATCAGCCGGTAAAGAGTACGTCGGAGTTATCAGATTCCACAACCCAGTAGAAGATGTAAAAGAGATTGAACTTGCACTTAAAAGACTTACTGGTTCATGCTTCCAAAGACCCCCTCTGTAAAAATAAATATTAATATATATAGTATTTCTTCAGTTAAAAGAGAATTAAGAGTTAGAACCATTTACAATTCCAAATTTTTGGAATTCGATAAGGAAAAAAACTTAGGACTATTCTGGCTCGACTGTGAAGCTGGAACATACGTCAGAACACTATGCGTTCATTTAGGATTATTAATGAAAACTGGAGGACACATGCAAGAGCTTAGAAGAGTTAGATCAGGCTTATTAAGAGAAAACGAAACAATGACAACTATGCATGTAAGATAACTTTTTAATAGTAGGATGTCTTAGATGCCAAGTTCATATATGATCAAAAAAAAGATGAAACTTACCTAAGAAGAGTAGTAATGCCATTAGAAATGCTTCTTGTAGAATACCCAAGAGTAGTCATCAAAGACTCAGCAGTAAATGCAGTTTGTTACGGAGCTAAATTAACCCTTCCAGGAGTATTAAGATTTGATAACGGTATTGAAGCAGGAACCGAGATAGTTTTAATAACTACTAAAGGAGAAGCTGTTGCAATTGCTATTGCTCAAATGAATACTAGCGTAATGGCTACCTGCGATCATGGAATTGTTGCAAAGACTAAAAGAGTAATAATGGATAGAGAAACATATCCAAGAAAATGGGGACTAGGACCATATGCTCTTAAAAAGAAAGCTTTAATTAAAGTAAGATATTCATTAATTTAACTTAACGATTAACTCTTTTTTAGGAAGGAAAATTAGACAAGCACGGTAATGCTAATGAAAAAACCCCTAATGACTGGAAACAAGTATTCGGTGATAAGACCAAAGGAGAAGAACAAGTACCAACAACTACTGCAAAAAGTCCTAAAAACGGTTTAAAAGCAACTGTAATATATTATTTTTTTAACTCATTAGCCAACTGATACCGATATGTTAAAGAAAAAAAGAAAAAACTCAAAAGCTGAAGAAAGCGAAGAAGTCGAAGTCGAAGTTGTCAAAGTTAAAAAATCTAAGAAAAAGCCAGTTGTAGAAAGTAGCGAAGAAGAAGAAGTTAAACCAATAAAGGTGAAAAAAACAAAAAAAGTAGTAGAAAGCGATGACGAAGAGGAAGTTGTTGTAGAAAAGAAAAAGAAAAAGAAAGTAAAGGTCGTTGAAGAATCTGATTAAATGAAACCTAGCTAAAATTAATATTAACATTTTATTAACATTGGGAAAATCTTAATTAAGATAGTAGCTATATATTAGCTATGTCAATAATAACTATAATAAATTATTTATTTTTTAAGTTTTATAATATAAATAAATATAATAATATTTCCATTAATTTATTATTATAAACTTTTATTATTTAAGCAAATTATTATTTTTTATATAAAATATTTAGATATAAATATGTCGTAAACTTTACCAAAAGTAAACCTAAGGTAATTATGAAATATATTATATATTATGATGATAATCTTTCCCCAAATGAAGTATAATTATGATTATACTCCAGCTGATTAATCTGTCTGATCATTTTTAATAATTTAAAATTAAATTAACGTATTTAACTTATTTGTAGGACAAATAGAATTTCAAAGCTTTTAAAGGAATGTAACCTATGATGAAGGCTAGACTAGTATTTGCTGGACTTGTAAGTAAAGTTTAATTATATATTTATGTATTAAAAATGATGATATTTAACCGTTTACCCGTATGAATTCTTAGTGATTCTAAACTTAAATCTGATTCTCTTAAATTTATTTTTTATATTATTTTATGTATTAACATATTAACAATTATAGGTTATAAAACTTTCCTATCGATGAGAAGTATGATTTGATTGTTCATAAGCATTCCAAACACCTTTCGGCTTAATACTTAATAAATATTCTTATATTAAAATTTTGATTAAATTATTATGAAATTATATATTTTGCTTTAAACTTATATTACTAAATATATATTAACTTATTATAATTTATTACTAAGTTTTCTTAACATAATTATAAATAAAGAGTGATAACGTATACATATATTTTTCCACAAATACAATTACTAATCCAAATATCTAATATTTAAATCTGACAGGCAATCATAAAACTCTATATTTTTATTACATACATTAGTTACCTTTATTATTTATCTTATTTTCTTTTCTAAGTCAATTAACTTCTCATGCTCTTCTAACTTTAGTTCAGAGTAAGAATTTAAAATATTAAATGCTCGATACTTATCTAGTTCAAGTATAGAATTTTTTCTAAATAATATTTCCTTGGGAAGATTTATGTTATTTAATTGTTTTATCTTCGAAAAAGGAGAATTTGGAGACAAAATAAAGTTTAGTAAGTCTTTTTCTATGTTTTTTCTGATATTTTCAATTTTTGTAAAGCTTTTGTATCCACTAACTCCTTCATACTTTCGTTTTCTTTTTAAAAATGATTGATTTATCTTGTCCAACTCAGTTGTACAAGTATATTCATGCTTAATATCTTGATTTTTAGGTAAATTTTGAATATTTCTTAATATTTCATTTCCAGTATTATAAATATTATTTGAGTTGGAATCTCCTTCAACTTCTTTTTTGAGCGTGACTATTGCTAACTCATTAATGTTTTGTATTTGTACTTTCTTTATTAAGAATACTTCCTTTGTTTTATTTTTACATGTTTTTGTGCTTGATTTTTTATAGTCTTTTGATTTTTCATTTAAATCTTCATGTATTTTTTCAAGTTCCTATGATTTAATAGATTTATTTACACCAATATCATTATTTAGTTCATTTTTATTATTATTTTGATTCTTAATCTTATCACCGATCTTACACAATTCTTTCCTTATAATGTTATAGTCTGGAGTATCCTCATATTTTAAAGTTTGAATATAATTTAATATTGCAATTAATTCATTTTTTATTAATTTATTATAAAAATGAAAACAAATTTGTGGCGCTAAAACACATCTTTCTTTCACTTTTTTGATATCTTCTCTATCATCTTTAGACTTCCTCCAAGGAAATTGTTCGTTAAGAAGTTCCATAATTACAAAAAAGAAAGACATTAGATCATCTCTTCTTCCCAAATCCTAGAGATAGTTAAATTTTCATTTTACTAATTTGTTGTGCGCGTTCACAGACGCATAAGTTAAAGTACCTCTAAAATCAGTATTAGTCCTTGCTGGAATTGCTGTTCCATTTCCGTCAAGATGCTGCTTAGCAAGGCCAAAATCAACCATGTAGACCTGGTTTGAATTATTAACATCCATAACAAAATTTGATGGTTTAATGTCTCTATGGATATATCCTTTATTATGAAGATTTTCTATGGAATCAAGCATTTGATGAAGTAAGATAAAAGCTAGGTCAGTATCAAAATTTTTATGAAGTTTTTTATGTAATGATAGATTCTTTCCTAACAACTCCATAACAATACAATTTTGCGTTTTACTTTCGATAAAATTGTAAATTTTTGGGATATGCTTTAATCCTTGATGTAACATTATTTACGAATTATTTTACCTTGAAGATTTTGTAATATCTCATATTCCATTTTGAGTATCTTTTTATTTTTATCCTCTTTTTCAACTTTCAAAGCGACATTTTGTTTTAGTTCTTTATCATAAGCTTGATATATTTTGCCTAAAGAAAGGAAAATAAAGAAATATAGGAAATATAATAAAAATTAAAATAATAAGTATTAATATGAAATAATTACTGAATGAACCTTCTCCAAGCAGACTCCCCAATTCAAACCTTTGATCGTCCATATAAAGTTGGTAATTATATATATTATTTTTGATTTATTATATAAGCCTTTATTAAGTAAAGTATTAATATAAATTAAAGCAAAGAGATGTATTGAATTACAATTATTATGCATAAGTTCTTACTTAATATTATAACTTTTTCTTATATAGATATCTTATATTATTTTATAAGATTATTAATTTATAAGTATTAAATAAATGAAAACCATTTAACTTCTAAGAAAATATCTTTAGGAGCTGTACTATAAAACACAATAATATTAGTTATACTATAAGAGTATTCATCATATTGTTTTGTATCTTAATGTCAAATAGATCTTAGTAATAAGAAATAAAAGCCTAAATAATTATTAAAAGTAGAATATATTATTTACTTCAACACCAGTATGAAGAATCTATTGTAAAATTATAATATCAACATTAACTTATACAATAAACAATAATAAAACTCAATTGACTTTTACTTTATTATTTTCCTTAAATAACAAACTCTTTCGTATTTCATTATTCCTAATTTATACAAGTTTTTCCTATAAAAGTTTATAAAAATAATATTATAATAATTCCGTTAATTTTTGCAAAAAAAGATTATATAATAATAAAATAAAATTATTATAATATTTATTATACCATCATAGAAAATTATTATATAATTAAAATATTTTAACCAAAGAATTTATAATTATATATATTATTATTGAATTTATTATAAAAATAAACAATATTAGTTTATCACGACCTGAGAGAAGTGCCCTTCTTCGTCTTTGCTAAAGTCTGGGTTTGTCTTTAACTTTTTCTTTATTTTTTTTTCATAATTAAGGGACTGGTTCTCTAACCTTTGCATTGTGAAATTATCCATTGGCTTTATTGGGTAGTCTTCAATTGCGATAGACTTAAGCTCTAGGTAGTATTTTGCATAAATACTTGTTTTAATATGTGTATTATATTGTAATAGTTCTAAATATTTCATTTCTAATAAGTTTATCTGATCTGAGTCAAAGAAAGGGTAAATATAGGCAAAATCAGAATTTGACAAGTATTTATCATCCCACATCTTTTGGGCAAGCATTAAGGAAACTAATACTAAAGGCCTCCAATTTGTAGGATGTAAAGATAGTCCTGTAAGGGCAATAATTCTGTTAATGTAAATAATACATATGACACAACATTCTGGGCTGAACTGAGCACAATTGTATAAAGCCTAAAGAAAATTAAATAAATATATTACCTCCATTAATTCAGCTATTTCTTTCTCAGTGGGAACTGCTTTTAGCATTTTAATTCTGGTTTCATCAAAGAGATTAGGATTTTCTTGAATGTACTTATCTTCTGAAAAGTAAAAAAGCTCGCTTTTAGGTGATATTGTTTTCCCGATTTTCCCATCTTCTAATATTTGAGAGTGGATAATATTAGCAGCAGAATTAATTACAAGTTTTATATTTGGTGAGTTAATTGTACTTGATAAGAATAAACTTGATGTTGATGACGATTTTGTATTTTGTTGATCTAGCTCCATTATACTATATATTATAACTAAAAATAAATATATAAAATTTTACTATATTGTTTTAAATTATTACTATTATTTGATATGTTTGGAGTTTAATTAATTGATTTTTGAATAATATAGAATTGATTTTTTAAATAGAATTTCAATTAAAAGTGATATTAAAACAAAATTATTAGCTCTTTAAACTAAGTTTTCAGTCATAGTTAATTTCTTCTAGAATAAATTTTAATTTATAATAATTAATTATAATAAATAACTCTTTTTTATAAATTTTATTAATTATTAACAATAAATGAGTGATTTACCAGAGTACCAAGAAGAAATACATGAAAATCTTAATTCAAACCCATCAGTATTTGAACACGACGAAGCATATATTCTCAAGGACGAAGATATGATTATCGACCCACCAAAGAAAGAAGATAAAAAAAGTGAAGAATTAAATCCAGAAAATGCAGAAACCCAGGAAGTTGTAGAAAATCAAGGAATTTTAGAAAATCAAGGAATTTTAGAAAATCAAGATTTAGATATTGTAGAAAGTAAGATAATTCAGGCTGATAATAATAATGAAAATGAAAACTCAAGAAATGATAAGGATAATACAAATAAAGTTAATACAATTATTGAAGAAAATAAAGATAATGCTGTAGTTGAGGTACAGATAGAAGTAGATAAAATTATAGAAAGTGATCAGGACAATAATATTAATTATAGTAAAACTATTACAAATGATGAAAATCAAGTAGTTTCAAACCAATTAAATGAACAAGCCACCGATATTAATATAGATAGACAAATTAATGTAGATGAAGAAAAAAACGAACAAAATTTGGAAAATAATAAGCAAAATGAGGAAGTTGTCAATCAAAATGATAATGAAAAAGTTAATGAGCAAACTGTTGTTGACCAACAAATAAAAATAAATGAGAATGTTGTTATTGAACCATTAATAGGAAATGAAATTATAGAACCCGTGGTCAAAGAGGAGGTTAAAAAACAAGTCGAAGTAAATGAAATTGAAGAACCTTTTAAAGAGGAGGTTACTGAACAAGTCAAAGTAAATAAAGTTATAGAACCTGTCAAAGAGGAAATTATTGAACCTGTCAAAGAAGTAAATAAAATTATAGAACCTGCCAAAGAGGAAATTATAGAACCAGTTATTGAACCAGAAAAAGTAAATGAAGATAAAGAATCTGATGTAGAAGTAGAACCATATTTAAAAAAACCATCAAAACCTTCAGAGCCAATAATTACTGTTAATAACTTAAATACCAAATTAGAACTTGAAACAAAACTAGAACTGAGTGATATAGAAAATGAAGGAGATGGAAAAGTTAAAGAAAAAGTTGATGAAAAAGTTGAAGATATTCCAAAAGTAGAAGAGCCTATCAAAGTTGAAGAGCCTATCACCATAAATATTAATTTAAATAATAATAGCGAAAATCCAAAAGAAGAAATGGAAAAAAATTCAAGCACTAATAATAAATATAATCAACCTCCAAATTATAATCAAAACATAAATAACATGAAAAATATTCTCACTTTAGATTATATCTCAACTTGTCAATCATGTAAAGAAAATTTCAATACTACAGAAAAACTTCCATATCTTTTAAAATGCGGACATTTCTTTTGTAAGGCTTGTTTAGTAAACAAATTTACAAACGTTAAGAATGAAATTATGTGCCCTGATGATAAGTCAATAGTTAAGTCAATATCAGATTTAAAGGTTTTATCAAATTTAGTTGCAGATGGAGTTAAGGACAGGGAAAAGGATCAGGAGGCAACTAGAAACCCGGAAAACAATGAAAAAATAAATGAAAAAAAGGACAAAAATGTG
>Ga0100385_1005899_pt1 | contig 10165 bp, 13 predicted proteins | sample CryGeymeta201509_FD_81543 | JGI IMG/M metagenome (GOLD analysis project Ga0100385, IMG submission 81543) | Groundwater microbial communities from Crystal Geyser aquifers in Utah, USA - Crystal Geyser metaG 2015-09 | ecosystem: Environmental > Aquatic > Deep subsurface > Groundwater | place: USA...
AAGCTCCGTAACCCAGAGCCTTAAGATTTAGAAGGCTGTCTCTCAGGCTTTCATTTTTTGTCAGAGAGGAGTCGCTAGACCCCAAGTAAACATGCTGCTTGCCAAGTATTTCCGCAGCCCGAGTGAAACTTACCCTAGTTCGAGTAGACGGCTCCATAAAGATCAATGCCACTGGACTCAGCTTTGGATCTTGCGCCACAGCCTGGGGCGGATGATGAACCGCCTTATCGACCAAGGCCCGAATTTCCAATTCCGAAAGGTCATCAATGCTTAAAAGATGCTTCACACGCCCACCCTAATCATCAAGTTTGAGCACAGCAAGGAAAGCTTCTTGAGGAACTTCGACGTTGCCGACGTTCTTCATGCGCTTCTTACCCTCTTTTTGCTTTTCGAGAAGCTTGCGCTTACGGGAGATGTCACCGCCGTAGCATTTCGCCAAAACGTTTTTGCGAAGGGCGCGAATGGTTTCACGAGAAATAATCTTCCCACCAATAGCTGCCTGAATAGGAACTTCGAATTGATGTTGAGGAATCTCTAGTTTGAGTTTCGCCGTAAGATCACGACCACGTTCATACGCCTTGTCACGGTGAACGATGAGCGACAGAGCATCGACCTTTTCGTTAGCAATCAAAATATCGAGCTTCACAAGGTCACTAGCTTCCATGCCAGCAAGCTCATACTCAAAACTCGCATAACCACGAGTTGCAGACTTGAGTTTGTCATAGAAATCAAAAACCATCTCGCCAAGTGGCAATCGATAAACAATCGCACATCTCTCTGGAGTGATGTAATCCAATTTTTCTTGAACGCCGCGGCGGCGCTCACAAAGTTTGATCACAACTCCCATATATTCTGAAGGAGCATAAATGGTCCCTCGAATATAAGGTTCTTCAATGGTCGAGATCAAATTGCGGTCAGGCATTTCAGACGGGTTATCCACGTTAACCTCTGTGCCATCGAGCATAGTAATTTTATACTTCACAGTAGGAGCTGTCGTTATGAGACTCATCCCATACTCACGCTCCAAGCGCTCCTGCACAATTTCCATATGCAAAAGCCCAAGGTATCCACAACGGAATCCGAAACCAAGCGCGGCAGAGGATTCAGGTTCAAAACTTAATGCCGCATCATTGAGCATTAATTTCTCAAGAGCCTCTTTTAAGTCTTCATAATCTTTTGAATCTGTCGGAAAGATACCCGCAAAAACCACGGGCTTCACTTCTTTGAAGCCGCCCAACGGTTTTTCAGCAGCAACTTTTCTCTTGTCGCCCCCCTGGTCAGGCCAGTGAGTGATGGTGTCACCAATCTTAGTTTCTCTTACGGTCTTAATGCTTGAAACGAGAAAGACAACATCGCCCGGTCCAGCATACGTGAGGTCAACGGCTTTTGGAGTGAAGCAACCCATTCGAATCACCGTGTGCCAGGTTCTTTCGGTTTCATGCACACCATCATTAAAGTGCATCATCTGGACGCGTTCGCCTTTGCGCAATTCGCCTTCCATCACTCTCGCGAGAAGCACAACACCTTGATAGTTGTCATACCAACTATCCATAATCAAAGCCTTAAGAGGCTTATCTGGTTCGTTCTTTGGAGCTGGAACTCTTTGTGCCACAGCCTCCAAAGCTTCCTTGATTCCAACTCCCTCTTTGGCAGAAGTCGGGATTCCATTTGAAGCATCTATTCCAATAATGTCTTCAATTTCTTTTCGAACTTTTTCGACATCAGCCGACGGAAGATCGATTTTGTTGATGATGGGAATGATTTCTAGGTCATGCTCAATCGCCATATAGACGTTGGCCAGAGTTTGAGCCTCTACACCTTGCGCGGCATCCACAACCAGCAAACAGCCTTCGCAAGCCGCAAGTGATCTGGAAACTTCATAAGTAAAATCCACATGGCCGGGGGTATCGATCAAATTGAATTCATAAATCAATCCATCGTCAGACTTGAATCTCAAACGAACGGTCTGAGCCTTGATCGTAATGCCGCGCTCTTTTTCAATGGAAAGAGAATCAAGAACCTGCGCCGACATTTCACGCATGGTAAGACCTTGGCAATGTTCGATGAAACGATCGGCAAGCGTGGACTTACCATGATCGATATGCGCGATAATCGAAAAGTTACGAATACGTTCAACAGGAATGTCTTTAGGCGATTTCATCGAGTTACTGGGAAGCTTTTATCAGAAGCTCCGATCGGGCACTAGCATAGTATTCCAAAAGTACCGCAATTTTAGAAAGGCCCCAAGCAGCGGAGGCCCAAGCCATGAACTTCCATGGCTCGTTTCGCCCTTATCCTATTCTGCGGACTCTTTTGAAGCCTTTCGCTCGGGCGCCTGACCCACACCAAAAACTTCTGCAGGCACATCCTCAAAAAGTGAAGTCTGGCCAGGAAGCTGAGAGGCGTGTTTCTCAAGAATTAAATCGATACCCATCCGAATGTATTCAGCCACAGGAACACGCGTACGGTTATGAAGCTCCTTCAAGGAACTCACCTGCTGTTCGGTGAGATACACCGTCGTCGATATCTTCTTTCTTGCCATATATGTATGGTAACGGAACTAACACATTGCAACAACATACCCAAGAAGAAATTCATAAATTTCACCTATTTGCCTCTGGAAAATGCCTGTTAAACTAACAACATGAGCCGTTTTGATTCCATAACTTGCCTCAGATCTATTGCTCTTCTTGGGCTTGGACTCTCAATCATTACTAGCCTTTGCCCTACTTCGAGTACCGCTGCGACTCCAAACAAAGTTGAACTATCCGCTCCAAGTCCAAGCACCGGTCTTCCGCGCCAAAGAAAAACCTTCCGCACCGTTGGGGGCAAGAGAGTCATCTCCAAGATCGAAAGCGATTTCAACGGCGATGGCCTGATGGACTTTCTCCAAACTTATTCCGACGACGGAAACTGGGTCACTGAAGAAGCTTCCGACCTCAATGCTGACGGCAGCTGGGACACGATCTCAAAATACAAAAAATCCTCCGGCCGCAAAGAACCCCTTCTAGCCACCGAGGAATACGATACCAATTACGATGGCCAAACAGATCTTTGGAAAGAATACGACGACAACGGCTCGCTCAAACTTCGCAGTCTTGATCGCAGACTCAGCGGAAAGCCTGACTATTGGGAATATTATTCCAACGGCCAAATCGTTCGAATCACCCAAGATCAAGACGGGGACGGAAAAGCGGACCAAGTTCCAACCCCACGGATTCAGCGCCGCTAATTCCCGCCCCAGAACTCTCAACCACCAACAGATCCAGCCCTCACCTCAAGATTGGCTTGGCCCCACTTTTGCTGATGGCAGGGGACAATGCGCGATTCAACTTCCATATTCGACAGGCCCATCGGCGAAAGTTCCACGTCCCGCTCCGCAGCTACCGCGGCCCATCTAGCTTCTCGCAAACGAGCATCCGCCGTCGACAGCTCAGGCCCAGAAAACATTCCTTGGTTCTGGCAAGCGGACCAAGCCTCCGTTGAGCTTCGCAGAAAAATTGAGCAAGCTGCGAGCCTCAAAGTTCCCATTCTTATTGTCGGCGAAACAGGCAGCGGCAAAGACCTCGTCGCTAGAGCCCTACATGAAGCTCGCCGAAAACATTTCGGCCTCACAAAACCAGAAGCCCCTTTCGTTCCCGTCAACGTCAATACCATTCCCGAGAATCTTGCGGAGTCTTGTCTCTTCGGACACGAGCGCGGCGCCTTTACTTCGGCAAGAGAGAGACAAAGTGGAAAATTCGAACAAGCCCAAAGAGGCAGCCTACTTCTAGACGAAATTCAAAGTCTCTCCCTCGGAGTCCAAGCCAAACTCTTAAGAGTTCTCCAAGATAGACTTTTCGAAAGACTCGGAGGCCGTAGCCAAGTCGAAACCCATTGCCAGATCATCTGCGCCTCCAATCAACCCCTTGAAGTTTTGGTCGAGAAAAAAACTTTCAGACTCGATCTCTACTATCGCCTCAACGCCTTCCCCATTTACCTCCAGCCGCTTCGAGAAAAACAAGGCTTACTAGACGACATAGCCCAAGAACTCCTGGAGCAAGTTCAAGAAAAATATTCCCTCAAGAGAAAGTCGATCCATCCAGAAGTCGTCTATCATCTCGAAAAATACGATTGGCCTGGCAATTACCGCGAACTAGAGTTCTCACTACTTTCCGCACACCTCAAATCGAACACGCACGAAATCACCGCTGACGACCTTTCTCCCCAGATAAAAGGTGAGTTTCAAAGCTTTATTGATTCAGGATATTGGGGGCGAAATGTTAGCCACTAAATTTATGGCGGGTGACGATTTAGTCGTTCACTTTGCGAACGATAAAGTCTCTGGTCAACCCACGCTTCTTCACGCGGTCCCCAACTTTACGGGCAAAGATCGGATTGGGGTAAGAACCAACGGCCACACGGTGCCATTTTTCTCCGCTCTTAAATTCAATTTCCTTCGAATAGGACTCCAAGAACCCAGACTTGCGCAGCTGTCTGACCATAGCAAAGGCCTCATCTTGAGTCGCAAAACTTGCCACCTGAACAGTGAAACTACCATAGGCGGGTTCAAAGTCTTTCACCGAATCTGGGCTTCTTTCAAAAAGCTCCTTCACGCTCGATGCGGGTCCGCGCTTCAATCTCGCCGATTCTTTTTCAGCAAGCTTAGCCAACTCTTTAGCTTCTGCTTCTTTTACAGGATCGGACGCTGGTTTTCTGGACCATTGCTTGTTCGATTCTTGGTGTGCACTCGCATCCAAGATCGAACGGGGAGCCTTCATGTCCTCGAGAGAAACCATAGCTTTTCCGAGAGCATCTTTTTTGGATTCTTGATACGCACTTCTCAGCGTTTGTCCCGGAAGCCCTTTCGACTTAACATCTTCTTCCGCAATTTCAGAAGCAGGCTCGCGGCCAGGTTCTCCGTGATCAGAACTCACAACCACTTGCTCGCCAATTCCAACCCACAATCCGACAGAAAACATCAAACCGGAAAGAAGCAAAACGAGAATGAGAATCATTCCGGCTTCCTGGCGATTCAGATGCAAATTCTTTTTAAACGGACGCATGTAATTAATAGTTTACCCGTTTTCCATACCCAACCGCTAGCATTCGACAAATTATTGGCAAGAGCCATTTAGAAAGGTTTTATATGAATAAAAACAACACCCTACAACCAACCCCCTTTTCCCCAAAATCCAACAAGAAAAATAAGCGCCGAGGGCAGGCCCTTTCCGAGTATCTAATCTTGACGGCCATCGTCGGAATTGGCTCCATTGGCGTGGTTCAGCTACTCAGCACAAACCTCAATCGCAAGATCGGCGTGGTCAGTGAAGCTATTCGCGGAGAGAAAAAAACTATGAATGGGGTCGAGCTCAATGAGAAACATTACAAAGTTTATGATCTAGGTGATTTCAACCAAGGCATGACCGACAGCGGAGATAAGTAATTATGACTGGGATCACTCGCACAAAAAGCACATCATCAGTTGGAGCATCAAACGCTCACTCCCCTATTCGAGGTCAAGCTGCTTTGTCTTTTATGGCGAGTCTTCCGGTCATCATCTTAATTTCATTGTTGGGCGCCGTTGCGATTGGTCTCGTCACCGCAAAAGTCACACTTCATGCTGATAGATACTATCTTGCAAGGGCGCATCTCTATGGAAATTCTCTAGACGAGTGTAGCCTTGCCAGCTTTTGGCCCCAAACTCTCATCGAAGAAATGACCGTCGAATGCATTGGCCCCTATATCAGCAGAGCCAGCATTCACTTTGGAAAAGTTCTAGGATACCCTCTCAAAATTCAGTCCGAGACCTCAACGCTCTTCAAAGAAGAGGAAACCCCATGAAACTATATTTAACCACAATTCTAATATTTTCATTTGTTATTCCATGCACTGCTTTGATCATGCAGATCCACAGAGACATCGAGCATAAGACCCTCCTAGATAAGAAGCTTGCCCAATCAGGGGAATATCTTGGACATCAAATCTATGCTGTTGAAAAAATGAACGATGTGATTTCAGCAGCAAGAATCGGTTGTCTTTTCTTTCCGAAGGCGATTCCATCCCTTGTCAAAGCAACCGATGCCCTTAAGAAAGTTCAAGATGCAATCTGGAAGGCGATGAAAGTTCAGCAATACTACTGGATGAAAGAACTCCCTGCTTTCTCCAAATCCAATGCTCCCGAAAGAGGATTGCCGAATATTTGCGGCATTACCGGCACCTTGAAATGGAATAATGAACTTGTATTTCAATTTATAAATCTTGATGGAGGCTCACGAATAATCAACAAGGGTGGCAAGCCCGCCTGGCACTACCACAATCCCCTGGTACTGCCGTTATGACATCAGCAATAGAACTTAGCTTTGTTTGCCTGCTCATCTTCGGAGTCTCAGAAGGTTTCAGCAAGTTGCTAGAAAATTTTGAAGTGAGTTTCGAAAAAAATACTTCAGTTTATAGAAAGGACTACACATGGAGAACCATAAATTCAACTGGCTCAGCGACACCGTCTCAATAGAAACGCCTAACGAAAGCGAGGCTCCTCTTCAGTTGAAGCCTCAAGAGAAAGCTTTGCTCCTTATAAAAGAGTATAAGGGGCCAATCATTTTTGCCCTAATACTCTTCGTTCTTAGTCTTGCGTCTCCTTCGAACTCTCAAAATAAGTCCAAAGAAAAGAAGATCGTGCCTACTGTTAGTGCCTTAGTAAGCATGTGGCCCATCGCAAAAGGCGAAGAGGTGAACATCTCTCACTTTAAAGCCATAAATCTTAGAGCCAACAACCTCAGCAAAAATCAAAGGCTTCAGCTTTTTGATGCCGTTGGAGTCAACCCTCAAAAAGGCGAGAGACTGATCGCAAAGAAAGACATCCCTCCCAACAAACCCGTCTTTTGGAGTGATCTCACAATAAAAAAACAAACAAGCACACGTAGCCACAGAACGAAAATCCACTATGGATCGGAACGAGCTCAAGGAGATCAAGAATGAATATTTTATGCCTAGCCTTTGTGGCTTCGTCAATGAACCCGACGACAACTTCCGCGCCACCCGCGAATATCCAAAGCTTGATTGAATCAAGAATTCAAAAACAGTGGTCCAATCACCGGGCTGATGTGGCCATCCAACTCGAAGATTCAGAATGCCCTAACAAAGGCGAGCTAATATACTCGGACAATTCCATTACTCTGCAAGGCGATAACTCCATTTGGAGAGGCAGACTGCAACTGTCTGTGGATGATGTTCTAAGCGGAAAGAAGATCAACTTCGAGAACGTTTCACAGGCTCATAAATATGAAGCTCCGGTTGCACGGCAGGATAGCCGGCTGAAGAAATGGTTGCCGTGGGGAATCGCCCTTATCGGACTTGGTACTTCAGCATGGCTCATTCATGATCGCAACCAGCACATCAAGCAACTACAAGGATTAAAAATTAATTTTTAATACGCGTCTCTAAAATAACGCTATTTTAGAGACGGTGTACTAGGGCTCAACAGAATCGTCGATTTTGGGAAGTGGAGAAAGCTTACAATTCTCTAGTTGTTTAGGGGGCCATTTAGCAAAGCTGCCCGCTGCGAGCTCCACCACAAATTGCGCAGACCCCTTACTTGCGTAGCGAGGCAGAAACATATCTTGCATCAGAGGTGAAGCAGGCTCCATAGTTTGGCTTGATACAAGTTGTCCTTTTTTATCAAAATATAGAATATCAAGACCGATAGGAACGTTCTTCATCCAAAAAGTCTGAGGCCTTTCATCACGGAAGATAAAAATCATTCCTTTGTCTGGATCGACTTTCTTTCGAAACATAAGCCCTTTAGCCCTAGTTTCGTTTGTTTTGGAGATTTCTAAGTCGAAGGAGTTCCCGCAGACTTCAAAAGTAGACGTGGCCGGAGAACTAGCGACAGGAGTCGTTTTTGGTTCTGGGTTGGATTCGGGCTTCGCGCTTGGTTCGGCGTCCGCACGGCACGCCACAAGAGCGAGCAACAAAAACACCGGAGAGATTGGAGAAAATTTTACAGATGCGGCCGGTTTTTTACCCATGATTCGAAATATTCCCAGTGAATGCCACTAAGTTCAAGCCATCTTTGATAAAGTTGCACATCATGCTTTGAGGAACGAGCCGGCAGTTCGCATTGGCAGAGATATTCGAAGAATTCTCCGAGCAAAACGTCCTCTCCCTCCATGCTAGTTTCCCAGGCCATCCAAAATTCATCGGGAATCTCGGAGAGCTCAAATCTCCATGGCTCCATCAAATCGCCATAGCCTAAGTGGCGAGTGAGCCAACACCAAAAGTATGCCCTTGCCCACGAGCCATCTTTTCCAAAATCAAAGTTTTGAGTGTCACGGAGGAATCTTCCTAGGACTTTGAAAATCTGTGGATCCGGAACAAGTTCCGGGAGGACATCAACCAGCAAACGCAGAACAAACATCGTGGTCTCGATGGCGCTGTATGATTTGCGCATGTGAGAAAAGCCATCCCTTAGATCCACCTTTTCGAGACGAAACAAAGCGGAATTACCAGAGTGAATATCACGGGGAACTTTGAGATGGGCTTTGACGTATGACATGGGTTCGATGGCTGCTCCAAAACGCTTCAAAGACTTTTGAGCATTGATGGCAATGGCGCTGATCCTGCCGAAGTCTAAAGTCATGAGTCTTACGATTTTGTCGTTGTCCTTGAAGGTGGATCCCCCCAAGATAATAGCGTGAGATTCAACGACGGTGCCAGAACGTACTTCGTCAAATGACATCGCAGTTCCTAAGCGTCTTGAGGAGTTCCACTAAGAGAGTGTGACTCTGCTCCTGAATTTGACAGTGCTTCCATCTCCGCGACTTCATTCTTGTGAGTGGCGAAAAAGATAGCACCGAGTAAATTCACGGAAAGGGTCACAATCTGCAAACCTGTAACAATCGAAGCTCCAAAACTTTCTTGCCCAACACCAAATGCGAGAAAGACGGCCGCAAAAGCTACCTGACCAACACCAAGTCCCAATGGAGAAATAGGCAAGGCCATAGCCGTAAGGCCCAAGACCGAAGCCAAGAAGAAACTAGCTCCGCCGATCTCGCCCCAAGGAGGAGGGCCGAAAATTTGCTTGCTGATAATGTAAAGCACAAGCACAGCCATGGAGTGAGCGCACATGGACAAAAACAGCGCTAGCCATAAGTAACCGGGGCGCTCGGCGTATTGCTGAATGACCTGTTTGGCTTGTTTGAGAGGTGAGCGCAGGAACTTCCAATTTTTTATGAGACCCGAAGAGCGATCCAAAATTTTCTTAACCACAGGTAAGAAGATCAGAACGAGCAAGCCGGCTCCCGCAATCGAAACAAGAAGGTATCCAAGACTAAGAATCAAGGGAATGAGCTTATCTGTCTGCTGAACGATGTGTTCGTAGCTAGCGATAAACGTCAAAGCTCCAAGAAATAGTAGCGCAAACAGCCCAATAACCCGGTCAACAATCACCGAAGAAAGAGCGCGGACTTTTTGCTTGGGGAATTTTTTGCAGATATAGAGCGCCTTCGCCACATCAGCCCCCAAAGTTCCTGGAGCGAAAGTTTGGAAAAACTGCCCTAGCATTCCAAGTTGAAAGGCTAGCTTGTAGGTGATCTCAATGCCCTGCCCTTTAAGCAGCATTTTCCAACGGAAAAAAGTGGTGCCATACCAGACAACTGCAATCGCGCAGCACAATGCCGCGGTTAAAGGGCTCGTTACGAAAATCTTAAGTTGCTCGAAGTCGAGTTTGCCACTACGAATAGTAAAGACAAGAAGCAGGATAGCTACAATCCACTTCAGAGGGCCAACGAAACTTTTAAGCTTGGCAGACATAATATAGACTTTGTAGGACGAGTTGGTGAAAATGGCAAACAATCAAAAGACAGTTCTTATTACGGGCGGATGCGGATTTTTGGGGTCACATTTGGCTGAAAGCCATCTCAGATCGGGCGACAATGTCATTGTCGTGGACAACTTTTGCACCTCTAGCGGCAAGAACGAGCCCTACCTTCGAGAGCTTTCCGCAGAAATCGGTGGAGATTCGCTGATTGTCGTCGAGGCCGATGTGACTGAAGGCTGGGTCAGTTGGACCGAGCCCCTCCCAGAAGACTGGCTTGAATCCCTCAAATACGTCTATCATTTCGCCTCTCCCGCATCGCCGCCGCTCTATCAAGAATTGGCCTTTGAAACCATGTGGGTCAACACC
>Ga0100385_1005909_pt1 | contig 10155 bp, 13 predicted proteins | sample CryGeymeta201509_FD_81543 | JGI IMG/M metagenome (GOLD analysis project Ga0100385, IMG submission 81543) | Groundwater microbial communities from Crystal Geyser aquifers in Utah, USA - Crystal Geyser metaG 2015-09 | ecosystem: Environmental > Aquatic > Deep subsurface > Groundwater | place: USA...
CGGAGATTAAATATGATAGTATTATCTATTTCTTTTAATTAAACAAATCCTTTAGGAAGTGAGGAAGATGAATTTATTAATGGGTTAATTACCATGAATAATAATAATGTTGAAATATAGATGTATAGCTAGTATAATTAATATAGCTAGTATAGCTTGACATGAAATTATACTTTAATTATAGAAATAACTAAATAACTAAACATATCACAATTTAAAATAAATAAATAAATAAATATTAATTAGTATAATTTTCATTTAGTAGACAATTTTAAATAAGTTAAATAAGTAAATTATATAATAAGTAAGTTAAATAAATAAATTAAATAAGTTAAAAACATTTATAATTAATATAATAACTAACATATATTATCTAATATTCTATATCTTTTATCTTCTCAATTTAAAAAATCTCACAGTAAACTATAAGTCATTTTTAATGGCCACTACAAAACCACATTGAGCAATTTTCAACTTTCGATATTTTTTTATAGTTTTCATCAATATTTAACCAAGTACATTGACAACAATAGCATGCCTCTCCGAATGCATCCTCTAATTTCTAATAGTTATTTTAATATGTTAGAATATTTTAATGTTAAAATTATTAATTAAATTTATGAGTATTACTTCTTCTAATTTTGATTTATTAGATGAATTATTTCTAAAGAATAGGTATTCTACACTATTATCCCATTTTTTATTTTGAAAGTAGTTTACTTTTCTATCACATTTGGAACAGTTTAATTTATTACATATCTAAATGATAAATAATTATATTGTTTATTAAACTAATAAAATACTTTTATATCTAAAGCAGATGTAGCACATCCTTGTTCAACATCAGAATTTCCTAAAAATATAACAGAACACTTCCTAATTATTATAAGTATTATTAGAAAGTATATTGTAAGTAATATATTGTAAATATATGTATAAATAGTAAACTAGTTTCTTACTTTATTCCAGAGTTACTATCCAAATTTTTATTATATTTAACCTAAAAAAATAATAAATATAATAAGTTAAAGTCATATAAGAATTTACATCTAAATATTCATTAAAATCTGTTTGTTTTAATTGTTTATCATTTCCTTCTTTATTTGATGGAGTACTCTGTGGGGTCACAGAGATTTCCTGAGCTTGGAAGTATTCTATTTATTGATAATATAAAAATCATATATAAGTATTTATAATAATATTAGTACTTCTATTAAAACTTTCAGTATGGTTTATTTCATCATTTTCTAGTTCTTGTACAAATTTCTCTAAATTATTGTCTGCGTTCATTTTTAAAATATTATATTAGTAATTATATTTAGTATAACTTGTTACAGTTGAAATTATAATTTTAAGTTATAAATTATTAATTTAATTAAAAATAAAATATATAACTATAAAGATAATTATACCAATATAATAATAAATATATCAAGTAAGAATTTGAAACTGTAAAATAAATCTTATTTATTTAAACTTAAAATATATACTCACAAATAAAATTTACTTTATTTACTTATTTTTTTTCTTCATTACTTTCTTCATTCTTATCATTATCATCAATTTTATTATTGGTTTTATCATCGACTTTTTCATCAACCTTATCTATATTTTTATTTGAATCATTTATCTGATTGTTATTTTCTTCTTTATCTTCTTTAGAATCTAAAGAAGAATCAATTTTTAAATCAGAATCATATTCAATAAGTTTTTCAACTACTTTTTCATATAATTCCTCTTTATCAAGAAGGTTTACGTTATTTTCATTATTATTGTTATTGTTATTGCTAGTGTTATTATTGTTGTTAGGATTATTGTTACTACTGTAATTATTGCTAGTACTATTAGGAACAACTTTTGACTCCTCTAACTCTATTAAAGGTTTAGTTGTCTGTTTAAATTTCGAATTCAAAGGTAAATTCTTAATAATATTAAACTCTTCTTTTAGGAAAATCATTCTATTATTGAAATTGTTATTAGACATTTGGCCTTTTAGTTCTTGCTTGAATTCCTTTTTAATAACTATTTTTTCTAATATAAATCTAGGTTCGATATTTTTATCTTGCTTTAATATTGATATGAGTCTTAAAATATCATCAGAAGTATTTGTCCATTGATATTCTAAATTAGATAAGTTAAGTAGATTAAGTTAATTAAGTTAATTAATGCTATTTTACTATTATAAATTTCTCTTAATACTGTTGCCATTGATATCCTTACATTTGGCACACTATCATAACATAAAGATTCTAAGTAAGGCAAAAAATATTTAATCAATAAACTTTCACTCTTTGCCATTTTGTATGTCATTAGGACGAAGCTAGAAAAGATATAATAGTATGCATTATATTTATTGTATAAATTTACATTTGTCTATAGTTAAAGTGTAGTGATCTTGCGAAGCAATCAAGTAACTTAACACAATTTACTTGTGTTCTTGATCCCTCATCTTTTAGTAATTGCAAGAAAAGACCTCCGATATAACGTCCAGCGGTATTTTTAACTTCGTTTACCTGGGATAAGATTTAATTAATATTTATTTAATATTTAATATATATTATTTACATCATCAACACAGTACTGAAGACTTATTGGTAAAATATATCTATATGTTAATTCATCATCAAAAACGTTAGTATATTTTGAAACGCTTTTAGCTTTTTCTTGGCGTGTTCTCCATTTATCTCGTGGATTCTAAATAATTATTTAGTTAATTAGTCAAGTCATTATAGTTATAGTTATAATTGAGATTTTACTGGTAATTTTATAATTTTATCTAAGTAAACTTTTCTTGAGCTTTGTTTAAGCTTTTTCAAAAATTTTGGTAAGTTCTTTAAGATTATTATTTGTATTTCATCTATGTAAATGTTTTATTATATTAATATATATTTATTACTTTCATCTTTGTATAATTTATCAAATATTGGTAGTAAATCCTTTTCTACTATAGAATCGTCAAGTAAAGCAGCAACTTCGGCAATTGAACTTGCTATTGTAATTTTAACTTTTTTATCTCTTTCATTGGCGAGTAATAAATAAACTTGTTTTAGCACAGACCAAGTTTCTGGTCCATAACAAAGTAAAACAGCTGGAAAATTAAAAGCACAATAATATATCATCTAATTATTATAATTTAATATTTACATCTAAATCTGGATTATACACTTTTTTCTCTCTTGAATTATAATACTCATTAATAATCTGAATATAAAATTCCAACATAAACTTATTCAACTTTATCTTCTCCATAGTATCAATAAAATAACCAAAATTCTCTAGGACACAAATTCTAACAAATCTTTGTGAGTCCAACGAGAATTTTTTAAAAATATCAATAAGCACAGTGGATCTAATATTTTCTTCACAAATAGATGAAATTTTATGAAGTTGCTCAGCTATAGCTTTTCTAACAGTCCATAAAGAGTCTTGCGATAGTCTTAATACATTACTTAGAATATTGTTACTTTTGGAAAACTGGTATAAGTTTGGCTTTAAACATTGTCTGATTTACATTAGTACTTAAAGTATAAAATCCACTCGCAACTGCTTTTCGAACTTTTGAGTTGGTATCGTGTACAAAGCTGGCTACTTGAGGGATAATATAAAACTCACATAGTTCTTGACCGATAATTGAGGCTAGTGAATTAAATAATTTTGAAGCAAGTATTCTGGATTCTTCGTCGATGTCATCATTGGCAAGAGCTAAATTGAGTTATTTATGTAAAAATATTGTGTTATTATGTTATAATGTTATTATGTTTTTATGTTTATTTAATTGTATTTAATACTAAATACCACTTACTTAAAACAGTTGACAACACAGAAGATCCTTTATCATCCTCCCTTAACGTTTTAGTAATTTCAATCAAAACATCACATGCAATATCAGATATCTTTGCTGATTTTTTATCCTGGACTAATTCAAAAATAACATTAACAACATGATTCTTTAAGAATTTATATCCTTCCTCTCCTTTTGTATTAAGAAAGAAAATGTATTTATTTATATTTTGTAAGAATCTGTATTTAACATTAAATACTTCGTTATTCTAATAATATTGATTATGTTATTAGTATTGTTTATATTACTATTTTGTTAATAATTGGTAGAAAGAGATTGACAGAGTTTTCTAAGCCTATATCGTCGAGGTAGTTAAATATGACATCGAAGTAGTTAGATCTAAGTATTATTGAGATGTTAGTCGTATGTTGTTTTGGTATAAGATTTAATTAATTTTGGTAATAACATAAAAGCAATAATATTAATTAATATAACAATTACTTGAAGTTAATATCATCACTTTCCAAATAAGTTTTCGTTTTATTTTTTAGTAAATTATACGTTTCTTGATTTGTCATATGCATGTTATCACTTTCCAAACTGATATTAACTAAAAAAGTTAAATAATATTAAACATTAGTATAATATTTATGTTACGACTATTATTGTTATAATGCCACATAATAAGAAAAATATTTTTTCATACCATTGAGTATAAATTCATTATCAAGTAAAAATGGAAAATCTTGTTCAGGATTGCTTAACTTTTGAAATTTTCTTTGTTTTTGTATTTGATGGAAAAATGTAAACATTTCATCAAATGCTTCTTCTAAATAATAAGAAGTAAATATAAATAAAAGGTAAATTATATGTAAATTATTATTGTTTATGTTTACCCTTTCCTCCTGAGTCGATCGCAGAGTTATAGTCTGGCTTATATTGATTATTTTCTTTATTTCCTTTGTCTTAATATTATATTATTATTTTACAGACTAATGTTGAATCCATTATAAAATATAAATATTTATTATATTGTTTATATTGTTAATTTAACTAAAATTAATAATATAATATTATGTATGGTGAATATCAGCATTTTTATATTTGATTTGAATTATAATAAGTAAAATTATGTATTGAAAAAATTGCTAAATAAGGTTTATTAAATATTGTTTATTAATGATAGTAAAATAATAATAAGAATAATTAATATATAAAGTATTATTAATCAAAAATGTTTATATTATAGTTCTAATAAACTTTAATAAAGAATACAATATGAAATATAAAATTTATATTATATTATATAAACAATAAATTAACATAGTAAATTACACTAAATAAATACTAAATAATAATATTAATATTACTTATATAAAATAGTTATTTATACACTTGTACCTTTTAAATCATGTAATTCTGGGATTTAACATCGAAATCTACACTACTTCCAGCGTTACTGCTACTGCTATAATCAAAAGGATTAGAATCTAGGTTGTAATAAAGATTTGATGAGTGGGAAAGTTCTCTTTCGCTATTTTCTATTGAATGTTCTCCTTCTCCGGAAAATATTGAATTTTCCTGTATAATATCGTCTATATTTTTTTTATCAACAAACTTTGTGTCGAATAAACTAACACATTTGTCATTTGACGGCAGAGTAGGAACTGAATTATATATAACTACTTCTGGTTCATTACTATTAAAGTTTTCATCAATTTTCAAGTTTTCAATATTAATATCCTCATCTATTTCCATTTGTCTAAACTTTGAAGAAGGACTACGATTTTCTCTTCGCTGAGCTTTATTTTCTTCTACATCTTTGTATATCATAATGGGTGATTTTAACTTCTTTTTGCTTCCGCCGTTTGGATTCATTATAATCTTTTTCTTTATATGTGAATAAAATCTGTTTTTAATTAAGTCACCTGTTCGTCCGTTGCAATATTGAGCTATGTAAGACCATCTTGATCCATGCTTAAGATATAATTTTTTAATTATTTCATCTTCTTCTTCAGAAAATTCATTATGTTTTGTTGACGGGTTAATATAATTCAGGTACCTATCCCTTATTTGTTTTCCGTTTCTTGTTTTAATTATATTTGATATATAAGACCATTGTTGTCCGTGTAAATTAACCAATTTTCTTACCTCGTCATCTTCCTCTGGGGTCCATAATCCCTTCTTTAGCCCAGGTTTAATTTGTTTATACCTTGAATAACATTGTATTGCTTTTTTATTAATAAAGTTTTTTGAGATTTCTTTCCAATTTTTACTTGAGTACTTTTGGACTAATTGTAGTAAAATTTCGTCTTCCTCTTCTGACCATGTATTTTGTTTTTTAACTTTATCTATCATAAATATTTTGTATATTTCTTTAAATTTTGTTTGATCTTCTTCTTTCGCATTCTGTATCTCCATATGAAGGAATTTAAAATATTATATATAATAATAAAATATTATTTTAATAAATTAATAATTGGCCTTATAACAATATAATAACGTTATTATTTAATAATTTTAACTTATAAAATGATAATATACTTTCTTAGCCTACAAATATATATCAATATAACAAATTATTTTTAAATTATCAAGATATAACAACTTCAATCAGTTATATCAATTAGAATCTTCCTCTATAAATTAAATAATTACCATTACCTGATGATTCAGAGCTTGATGATAAAGAATCAGAATCATCCATCTTTTTCATATTAGCATTATTTTCTGTTTTATTATTAATAGTTTTATTTGTTGTTTCAGCTTGACTTGATGTATTCTGTTCCTTATTTTTTTTATCAATAGCAAGATCAGTCTAAATATTTACAATTATTATTTACCTTTAACTGTGCTATCTTTTGATTTTCTGTTAAAGGAGCATTTGAAACAACCTTTTTATTTTTGTTTACGTTTGAAGAATGTAAACTTGTTTTTACATACTTTTCAAGTTCTCTTAGCTTTCTTACTGGTAAGTTCTCGATATCGAATTCGAAATAACGGAGATTTTGCTCCACAGAATTAGAATCTGATAAAATAGCAATAATCCCTCGAAGTTGGTCGGGATTAAGTGTACGGATGTTTGCGCCTAACGCGTTCTTTTCGATCATGCTCATTGGCTTGTCCATTATACTTGTCCATGCTTTTTCGTGTTTTTTATTAGTCGGTGTTCCTCCAATTGTATTCTTTGTTGTGGTATCCTTCATATCCTTAACTTCTTTGGAAAGTTTAGCAACTTTTTTATGCAATTCTAAAAGAAAGTTATATGATGGTTATAATGAAAATAAAGTAAATAATATAAATAATTGTTATCAGATTTTAAAATTATATGACTAGCTTTATCATGTTTTATTTATTAAATAGGCTTACCTTGTACTTCAACCTTTTCTTCAACTTCGTTTTCAATGTCTTTATAACTTTCCTCAAATAGATTAGATAGCAAAAAGACTTTTTGATAGATTTCAGAATTTCCAGACGCTAAGTTAGCGAAGTAATAATTAAATAAATTCCTAAATAATTTCAATATACATTATCCAATATTAATTTACCTAATATCGTTCCCAAATTGAGCTACACTAGTATATAAGTGAGACTTTAACGATTTCTCTATTTTGAAAAAATTAGGCACGTCAACATGATAATCGTGCTGATTAAGTAAAATATCAGAATATTGATGGCGCTTAAGTTTTAAAAGCATCTTTTCACATCTTTTATGTAAATCCAATGTAAACGAAGTCTTTGGTCTAATATTCCCGCCTGGTTTTTCAATATACCCTATGTCTTCGATAACAATAGGTTTTTTTTCTCGTGTTGATCGTTTATTATTATCCTTTCTATCTTCTTGATTATTAGAATCAGTCCCAAAAGAACCTAATTCATCATGGATTTTTTTCTTTTTGGTTACTTTATAGTCATTATTTATCTATTGATATTAACAATGATATTTACGTTGACTTTTTGCTTTTTAACTGCTGGAGTTAAATCTACAATTTTATCTAAATACTCTTCGGTTTCTAATTTAAATCCTTTTGGCATAGACTTATTAATAATCATAGATTGAAGTATTGAAAGATTAAATTCTGATTGTTCATTATCATCTTCTAGCTTAAGATTAAAAAATTGTTACTTTCTCTGTATTATTATTCATAGTATTTATATAATATATTGATTTAAAAAGAAAAAAATTAAAATATTATATTATTAGCTAATTAATAATATTATATATAATTTTTGTGTAATATGTAATGTTATTTAAGTTTTATATATATTAATATGTCTTATGATATTGCTTCTTAGAAATTTGCTTTTGTTGAAAATAATACGTAATAATATAAGTTAATTTAAATATAATAAAGATATATATAGATGATATAAAAACTAAATACTAAAAATATTAAGAATATAAAACATACTTTAATCAAATTATGTATTATTATTAACTTATTCATATATAAATTATATTAATTCTATTCAAACTATTTAAAGTATTAAAACTTATATAACTTAATCAAAATTAACTTCTTTTACTCTCATACACTAATATCATGCATTTGGTTTTGTTTCGGTAATAACACAGCTAATATTTTATACAACTCTTTAATATACTTGATAAAATCATTTTCATTAAAGAGTGAATTTTCTATTCTAATTTGTTTATCAAATATTATTGATAACGACTTAACAGTGGCTCTTTTTGGTAATTGTATACCAGCAGTTATAATACATTTTGATTCTACATACGAGTCTTCTAGTTTACATTTATATTCAAACAGGTTATAGTTTTCTACAGATGTATTTTCAATATGACTTCCGACTTTGAAATGGTTATAGCAACCAATAAAAACTGTTATAGTTACATTGTTATTTAGAGAAGAGTCAAACTTAGGAGTTGCTTTAATAACTACGTTTTCTTCGATAATATTGTATTCACCGAATATTATACTGCATCCTCCTTCAGCAATAATCTTAGCCTTTGGATGTACAATACAGCCGTGGCCGAAAGAAACTTTAGAGTCTGGTTTTATGATTATATCTGCAGTTTTACAACATAAAGGTTGATCTGTACTTTCAGATGGGATTGGTGTTTCAGTTTTAGACATTTTATTTGATTTATTTGTTTTATTTTAATTATATATTAAATAAATAAGAGTAATCAGTGTAAATATTAAATGTAATATATATTGTTTCTGTTATTGTTATGTAAAATACTAAAAGTAATTTTATTGTAGTAATAAACTTAATTCTACATAATTCTTTCCAATATTACTACCCGATAGTATTATAAATATTATTTATTTAATTTAGTAATTAGAGATGATCATAATAATTATATAATAATTAACAGATAAATACGTATACATATACAACTTATAAATTTTATTCTCATTATAATGCATAACAATTTATTAACTTTTATTTATGTAATTATTTTACAAATGGGACCATATTTTATGAAGCCAAACAATGAAGAAATTAAAAAAAGTCTATATCAAATTAAAGAAAAAACAAACATAATGCTTGTTGGAGATTCTGTTTTAGATAACTTTTATTGGTTAACAAACAAAAAAAGGGATTTAAAACAACAACTTGAAGACATGCGTGTTTCTAAAGACTCCAATATTTATAATTTTGCTGTTGATGAAAGCGAAACAAAAGATATACTCCCTGGGAAAGTTCCATCACATCAATACCAATATGAAAGGAATAACGAAGGGATGGAAGGATATCCAGTTGATATTCAGGATGGAAAAGTTTATCCTATAAAACTTGTTGAAGAAATAGTTGAAAAGTATCCTAACAGTGATAATGTTGTTATATTGAGTGTAGGAGGAAACGACGGTAGAGTAACTCTACCTTTACTAATGGATAAAACTAAGACTTTCCAAAATGTTGTTGACAAAATGATCAACGCTGGCTTTAAAGATAATTTTATTAAAATCGTTGAAACATTTACAAAACTGAAAATTAAATTAGTTGTCGTTATGGTCTACAAACCATACGGCTTACTAATACCAGGTAGAGGTAATGATGTCAATAGTCTATATGATTTCTTTAGAGACTTTTACAATGAAACATGTAAGAAATATAAGCTTCCATTAATTGATCTTTCAGTTACTTTTAATTATAAAGATCCTACTCATTATGGTGAAGGAAATGGAATTAGTCCTATAGAACCTAGTAATAAAAGTAGTCAATTTATTGCAGATTTAATTTCAAATGTAATAACAGACTTTAATTTCAGAAAAGATGAAGCAAAGGTATATTCTGGATATGAGAAAATTGAAATAAATAAAATTTGATTAATTTTAATTAATTTAATACACTTTATGTAAATAAAGTTTACTTTTATAAATACTACAATTAATACTTTTTTA
>Ga0100385_1005919_pt1 | contig 10148 bp, 10 predicted proteins | sample CryGeymeta201509_FD_81543 | JGI IMG/M metagenome (GOLD analysis project Ga0100385, IMG submission 81543) | Groundwater microbial communities from Crystal Geyser aquifers in Utah, USA - Crystal Geyser metaG 2015-09 | ecosystem: Environmental > Aquatic > Deep subsurface > Groundwater | place: USA...
AATGTTGGCATCGTAATATGTGTGTTGTTTTCGAGTTCAGTAATTGTTTGAGACATGGAGTACAAGCACTGTGCTCACAGTAAGGCATCATTCGAGGTTGGCTACTAACTCCAAAAGTCCCTTTACAAAGGCAGCAATGTAGATCAGTGTCATTCATTCTTCTTTATTTAAAACTGGTATCAATATGTGCTATTATCGTGGTCGATCATTATCATCGAGAACAATTATGACAATCTTTGTTTGGAGATGAGTGATTGATTTCTATTTCAGAATAATTATATTCAAAAGTGCAACATATGGACAACGAAGCTGAATAATTTGGTATTGAGACCATTGCATACGAATAACTTTAGGCTGAATTTCAGGAAGTCTTGTCGAGCTTGAGTTCAGATCAGACACTTGACCGCTTCCGTACATAATATTAACGTATTCATCGAGCCTTGAGGCATTCTCATGAGCAGGAGAAAAAATTGCTGGGAAGATGTAGAGATCTTTCAAAGGACATAATTGCTGGAGCTGCAAAGCTACAATCAGCTTTGAAATTTTCTAACGATGACTCACATACTATCTCCTATCTGAAAGCAGAAGTCGCTAAAACTTACAAATATCTGGAGCTTTCTCGAGAACACGAAGAACTGTCAAAGCAGAAAATTGAAAGACTTAAAGCTTAAATGAAAAAATTGCATATGCTGATGGAGCAAAACGATTCAATTACTGAGGGTCAGGTGGCTTCGGTTCATGAATATACTATTGCTAATGAAGAGTTAGAGAAGGAAAAATAAATTCTACAGATTAGTTTAGATTCCAATCGCTCTGAGCTTCAAGACATCAAATCCAGAATTGAAGCAATTGAGCAGCATAAATAGAACCTTAAAAAATAATATTAAGCTTTAACAAAGAAAAAAGAGCAGCAAGAGATCAAGGTAAAGGAATAGGAGGAAGGAAAGAAAAGCAAGAAGGATGAGCTATAAATCATCAAAAATCAATTTGACAAAGCAAAAAGTGATGAAATGGCTGCCAAAGACAACAGAAAAGCACTTAACTATCGCTTCAAGTAGTTAAATTCCCAAGCTTATGATCTTGAAATACAAACAGAAAAAGAGAGAAAGCTGCTTCGGCGACTGTAAAAAGAAGAGGCGATTGAAGAAAAAAAAATTGCTGAAATTTAGGACATCAACAGTAATTTAAATGTCTTGATGCGCATAAAATAAAAAGATCTCCAAACTATCAGTGACCAACTGTAGAAAGAAAAACAAAAGCATGAAAATCAAATCAGAGACATTTAAATTTTGCGGGAGAAAAAAATGTAGCTCGAAAACTTTAAGGAGGTATAGTAAAAATTAAGAGACAGAATTAGTGAGGCATTGGCTCAACTCGAAAGTGAATTAAATGACGAAAAGAAAAACTAAGGAAAAGACAAGAGTTTTATTGAAAAGCTCAAAAGAGATCGAGACATGTACAAGAAATAACTTGAAAGATCAGAAGCCAGCAACAAAAAAGTTGTGGAATAAATTCTTGGAAAGGAAAAGCTGGTCAAAGAAAAGTAGAATGAGCTATTCGGGCAGAAAAAGGAAATTGAAAAGCTTAACAAATAAATTATTGTTCTTGAAAAAGAAAGAGACTCTAACTCTTTCCAGGCTACTTCAGCTGAAGCCAAGTATTTCTACTCAAGAGATGAAGTCAAATTGAGAGATAACTTTATTGCAGAATTCCAAAAGCAAAATATATAAACTGAGGCTAAGCTTAAAAAGCAACAATCTTTATATGAAGCTGTACGTTCAGACAGAAACTTGGTTTCTAAAAAACTTGCTGAAGTTCAAGAGCAAAAAGAAGAATACAATAATCGCTACAAAAGAGTAACCCATCAGATCACTCAACTGAAGGAAGAGATTGATGCCAAAGAAGCTGAGCTCGTAAAGGAGCATACTTAGCACAACAAAAAGGACAAGAAGATAGAGGACGAAGAGAAAAAAATATAGAAGTTTAAAAAAGATATTGTTGAGAAAGAAGATAAAATCAAGAACTTTTTTGTTGAAAAGAACAAACTTGAAGCCATCATCAAAGAGATTGAATACGAAAAGCAAAAATTACAGGAATAGTATGAACTTGTAGTGAGTGAAAGAGATATCCTTGGAACTCAGCTCATCAGAAGAAGTGCCGAAGCTGACCTTCTTTATGAGAAAATCAAAATAAACTAATCTGCCTTGAAAAAAGGAGAATTTCAGTATCATTAAAAGTAAAAATATTTCTAATTAGAATCGTTGAAATTCAAACGAAGAAGGAAGAAATTGCTTCCCTTATGAACGACATAAAGGCTTACAAGCATCAAAATAACGCTATCACTGATTTGAAAGCTGAAATTCATAATTTAACTCGGGAATTAACTGAAAGCAAGCTCAAAGTGAAGGCTCTCTCTGAAGAGATTTAAAAACCTATGAATATTCACAGATGGCGTAAACTTGAGGCTACTGACTCATCAACGTATGATCTCATGACCAAAATCCAGTCAATTCAGAAAAGGTTGATAGCCAAAACTGCTGAAGTCAAAAAGAAGTAGCAGGAACTGGAGTTGAAATAAAAAGAGCTGAAGAGTCTTCAATAAGTTCTCAAAAGACAGCCTTCAGTTGAGGAGGAAAAGATGATTCCAGTTTACGAGGAAACTCTTGAACAAAAACAAAAGCAAATAGAGAGCATGCGAGAGGAAATTTAAAATTATGAAGAGATTATCTTAGAGTACCAAATTGAATTGGAAAGGCTTCAGAAATAATTGCAAGGATACAAACTCAAATTCTTTACTCAAAAGAAGAGATAACAACAGAACAGAGAATAAAAGAAGAGTCAGGATGATTTCATCAAAGTTATCTTGCCAGATAAACGCTTCACTGGTGGAGGATTCAATTTAGCCATTTGATTGTTCAATATTTTATAAAGACCTATCTTGTTGATTATATAATAATATTTTATCACAAGCGGGGAGTACCAAAGTCTCTCAGGGACTGCTTGGCTACCTCTGTAGGTGAAGTGAAAGCGTTAAAGAGACCTCTCCTGAAGAATTTTATTTTGTTCTCAAAACCCTCAAGTTGCTCGCATGGGACAAGCACCTCCACCTGAGCTTCTTTCTTCTTACTACCAGAAGTCAGTTTAACGAATTTTTGTCTCTGATATTGCTCAAAAGCATTCTTGATAGTCTCGAGTGAACAGGCTTCATAATCCTCAATTGCTTTTTAGTCATAAAGCGACTCCATGTACCACTGAATAGTGTCATAGAACTTATCAAGGGAAGATGTCTCATATAGATTGTCATGGTTGCGTGAGAGAGTAATAAGATATACTAAACAAGCCCAATAGCATTCGATTTCAGGTCTCACCAAGGATTGATAGAAAGGAATCATACGAGCGGCAATTCCTGAAGAGCTAATGACTACCTTATCATTTCCTTTCAACTCAATGACCATGTTATCTTGCAAATGGGTGATTACTCTCATAAAGTCTTAGAATGAATGGAGAGAGTATTCCAGGAAGTATGATTTTTGCAACAGGGACATCAAGAAAATGGTCTGTTCATGAATACGTTCCAAGGGGATTCCTTAATTTGAATAAAGTTGCTCTCCGAAAGCTGCGATAGTACAGCCAACAAATGCCTCAGGAAGGAAAGCATGGGTAAGCGTGTTGCGATAGTAGGCCAACATCAATATTTTCTGGAATTGGCTTCCAGCCTTGATTGTTAGCTCGAAAATGTTCTTTTTAGTCTTTGTTATGATGCCTTCAAGATAACTGATGGCACTTCTGACAGCAACAGCTGAAGAATTTTAGTTAACTCCTCCAACCTTATATCCTTTCTTTAGGACATACTTTGATATCTCGTTGACAGTTTTGATCAAGTCTTCCTCACTGACACCTTTACGATTCATCAAAAGAACTGAAGAGACTAGAGCTGTGCTCATGATGACAACTCCTTGAGTCATTCTTGCAACGATCTATCGACCTACAACCTTGACACATTTTTTTCTCATCTAAAGGCTGTGGCTATCTCCAAACTAACTTTGAACTTTTTGAATCAACGGCCGAGCATAAAGAGGCTGACATATTTAGATGTACACTCTTCCATGATTAACTTTAACTTGTGGGATGGCTTTGACAACTCTCCATAAAGATTATGCCAGCATTTATTCCCCTAAGAGCTCTCCAGGAAAAGTATCTCCTTCAAGGACTTTTTCGTAGTTTACTGTCATGGGAATTAAACAGACGTCATTTACTTTTCCAAAAACAATAGAGTCGAGAACAACATTTAAGATTTCAAAGTTAGGTGCAAGAATCTTTCCTGTACGAGAACGGTTTCCTTCGATGAAAAATTGTACTGTACTTCCTTGTTTGAGGAGAAGCTCAATATATTTGTCAAAAATAATGCGATAAAGGTTCGAATCTTTGTATTCTTTCTTTTGGAAGAAGAAGGCTCCACAACTTTTAATGATGAATGGCAGAAACCTGGCTTGAAGTATGGCCTCATCAGCTATGAAATTTGGCAGTCTGAGTTTGTAGACAAAAAAGACATAGCTGATAAGGAGAAAATCGATGTAGGACCGATGAGTGGGAAGTAAGACAATAGGAAGTTCACTGTTCTTTTCAATTTCTCTAATTTGTTCCAACATTTCCATGTTGATTGTGATTTTTTCATAAAGACTTTTGAAAACCTTATGGAGGGTATAGGCCATAGTTCTCATGACAGGAACTTTAACTTAAGCTACAATTTATCCAATCAGTTTTTCAGCTTCTGCTTTGACAAGATTTCTTGCCTTGTCAATAGAAATATTATTATTCTCCATCTTCAGAGTTATTTCATGATCGATTGCTTTGAGGACTCTGCTTGATGACAATATTTTTGTTTTGATTTCGCTGATAGGTCTGATGGGCATTTGAGTATTGAGGACCCACTTGAAATCACCGAAGTAGTCATTTTCGTTGTGAGAGAAGAAAATATTTTAGTTGGGCTTGAGGGGATATTCAGCATGCTCTTTGAGGATGTATTTTTGGATGCCATAGTTATTCAGTTGGATGTACTTTTTCTGCTCAATATCTTCGATTGCAATAAAGAAGGTTTTCCTCTCATTTTATGTTAGTAGTTTTGACACCCTTTTGATGCCTCTAGCTTCATAGATCCATTAGTTGGTCATGAAAAATTTGAAAAGTTTGCTCACTTCATCTCCTCTGTTCAAGGTTTTGATCATTTTTGTTGCATTTTTCTCATGTTGTTTCCCCAAAAAGGGTGATATTCGCTTGTAGGCTTCAAGAGGAAGTCTTCTTTTGAATTTTAAGAAGTTCAGAGCAGATGTCTTTCGAGAAACATGAATCTCAGCTTTTCCCATCTTTGAAGCTGAAATCGTTGAGTTCCAATAATCCAAAAGCTCGTCTTTCATCTCTCCCCAAGTGATTGGGTTGAGGTCTGATGTCCCGATATGATAAATTGACAGTTTGTCATTACCAACATTTGCTATAGTTGCTGTGATAATTGCAGCAACGACAACATCGACTGGAATCAAGTCTCCAATTTTCTTGTAGTCTCCTTAAGCATGTTTAACTATTCCAAGTCCTACGAACAAAAAGAGAGCTGCAGCTGCAGCTAAACTATCAATCCAGCCAGGAACAGGCTCTAAGTATGAAGTATTGATGATGGCTGGTCGGACAAGAGTAAGAGGCACATCTCCTTTTCTACTCTTCATTAATCTCTAACAAAGGTTTTTGGTGTAGGTATAAGTATTTGGGAATTTTCCAAGAATATGCTTGGTGTTTGAGATCAGTTCAGGGATAGTCAAACCTTCAAGCTCCTTGAATTATTCTTCTGGCTCCATTTCTGAATTGATAAACTCTTACATCTCTCATAAATTTATTCCTTGACAAGGCCGCTGCGATCACAGTTCACGTAGCAAGTTGATATGTGGGTGAACATTTCTAGGTTCTTGGTTTTGCGAGCCAATTCCAGCATTCTGAGAGATCCACGGATGTTGCTATCAATGGCGTTGTCGATTCGCGCATTGAAGTCGATACTGGCTGCACAGTTGATGATTATGTTGCAAGTATTAGTGATCTTTTCTTAGTCTGCGGGGGAGAAACCGAGACCATCCTTCAGGAGATCGCCTTGTCTGAGTGCATCAACATTTACATTGGCTCAACTTTACTGGTGATGAATTCTTCGAACTTTCCCTTGTGGATTTACCGAAGTCTGTCGAAGCACTGACTGCTCATGATTTCTTTTTTGAATCTTTCGAAAAGGTTGGATCCTTCTTTGGCTCTAATCAGCACATAAATTTTATCGACAGGACTGAGCGAGTAGAGAAACTTTTCGAGGAGTACTTTTCCGAGGAAGCCGGTGGTTCCGGTGATCAAAATTCTTTTTCCATGGTAGCGCTCGGTGATCGACATTTCAACACTTTATTAAACTAATAGATTTGAGGCAATAAAATGACAATCAAACAAAGACTTACAGCATAATAAAGTTATCCACATTAAAATCGAGAACAAATCGGGTCGAATAAGGGAGCTGTTTAGGATTGCCAAAAATGATGTAATACTACCTGATATTAATATATGGATATTTTCACTATGATTAACATTCACTCCTCTCTCACTCTTTGATACTACTTTTAGGTCAACTATGAAGATAGCAACCGTTTGGTCGACAATTACCTTTATGATGAGAGTACTGTGTTCATAGGTGGATCACAAACGGGAGTGTAATTTAGGCTATCCAGTTCGCAAGTACTTAACCCCGACCTTAGCTCAGCTGGTAGAGCGGAGGACTGTAGAGTTCTGTAGTTATCCTTAGGTCCCTGGTTCGATTCCGGGAGGTCGGAGTTTTTATAATTTTTATCAACTTCATGTCGGTATTAAAAAATATCTAACTATCACTTAAATAAGGCTATTGACTCCTATTCATATAATATGGGCTCTTCCTCTTATTGTAAGTATTTCAATAGAATGGAGACAACCTCGAAAAATAATCAAAATTCCTTCAAGGGCAAGAAGAAAGGTGACTTTTCTATTGACTACACCCCCAACAATGAGCTGGAGGTCTTTCTCAACAACAAGTATGTCCTTGACAAGGAACATAAGTATTTCGAGGTCATGCCCTGTGTCATTTACATGATCAACTAGAAGAACAACCTCTAGAAGAAAAAGTATCATGACGTTTTTGAAATAAGCTATTTCCCAACGATATAGTTCGAGCTGGCCAAGTGCAAAATGGAGGATGAGAAATGTATGATATGCCTAGAAGAATTTTAAATCAAATAGATAGAAAAGGAGCTTGCAAATGAGTACGATGACGATGTCCTTATGCTGGGATGCTCTCACAAGTACCATAAGGTTTGTTTGCTGCAGCTCATTGGAAAAAATAAATGGGCAAAGTGCGCAATATGCTCAACAATTTTCGGACACATGACAGGAGACCAACCAGATGGTACCATGAAACATTATGTGGATAAAAACATGAGATGTAGTGGTTATAATTCTGGAACAATCGTCATATCATACAACATGAAATCAGGAACTAGGAATGGCAAGCATCACCCCGGAACAAGCCGAACAGCATATTTACCTGATACACCTGAAGGCAGGGAGGTATTTGAGCTGCTCAAAGAAGCTTTCGATCGAAGACTGATCTTCACAGTAGGAAAAAGTGTCACCACAGGTCTTGAGAATCAGGTGGTTTGGAACGGAATCCATCACAAGACAAACACTTCAGGAGGTAGTGGGTCTTTTGGATATCCTGACCCAACGTACTTCACTAGAGTCAAGGAATAACTAGCAGCAAAGGGCGTGGTACCTCACAAAGGAAAGTGATATCGCTATATGCATCTTCAATAATTATATTAATTATCACTTTCTTTCCTTGCGCTATAACTTGATCCTTGTTACTTCATGGAAAGTTGGCAAGGAAAATTTCTCTTTGATTGAGCGAGTGTTAGCAAGTTCAGGAGCACTTTCAAGGAGACAGCATAAATCTTTAGCACAAATTTTTAAATCTTTTTCCTCATATCCCACCAGTTCAGTGATCTAAGTGCTCCATATTGATTCACTCTTTCTGATCTTTTTGATTAGATAGATGACTGATACTGCTAACATGCTGGGCTGGTATTTCAAGAATCTGGGCTGAATAAGAGATAGTTCGAGAATGTACTGAGCCAAGTGATAGTTTTTAAGCTCAAGGCCTATGATTTTAGAATATGGCTCAAAGAATCGGACAACTGAATTGCTTATGAGCTTGAAATCCAATATTTTGATGATATCTGCTTCTTTCTGCAAAATCTGCTGGGCAGTATACTGATAGCTACAACAAGTAACGAGCTGCTTAAGTGGAGGAACTTGATAGGTTTCTTCAAATTTGGCAGCAGCAAAGAGAGCAGCGATGCCTAGAAGTTGCAATTCTGAGAGAGGGAGTTCATTATTGACAGCAAGATACCGGTCAATGTAGGAGACCATGGTAAAGAGGGTCCCAGGGAACATTTTGAATTTGTAGTGCAACTTACAAAGCCAATCGATCAGTTTGGCTCGATCTTGCTCACCTATAGTCTTATGCTCAGGCATGTAATTTCCCAAACTGAATGCTTCATCTTCTAGTTTTCGCAAATATTCAAGGTTTTCTCTGAAATATTAAGGAACCATTTGTGGATCTTTAAGCTGGAGGTCGATTGTGGCTCTTTCACTGGCTTTGGGCGTGATGCTTTTATTGAGAGGCTGAAGTGAGATAGGTTTGTGGACAAGGGAAGGTCGACTAGGTGGATCGACAAGTGTGAGCGAGGGTGTTTTTCTGGTCTTGAGATCGGGGAGGTTGGTGATCTACCTGCCAAAGCTTCTTCTGTCCATGTGTCTGTTAAATAATATACTATATCGAAACGATATTATACTAACTGTTTCATATCCAACTTTATTTTTTTATAAAGCGAAACATCATTTTTTTCTCTACAGTTAGGCCAGCTTTTCGATTTGTTCAGGTGTCAACTCCCATCCCAAGCGATTTAGATGTTGAGATATTGTGGAGCAAATGTTAGTCAGTTCGTCGATTGGCTCTTCAGGAAAATCCAAATCAAGCAACTACTTTTGACCCCCGTGGCTCATGATAGTCTTTCCTGTCATAAATTTCCTCAAGGTCTCACCTGTTCTTAGACTCCTTTCATTTTTTATCAAAAAGCACATATAACGAATAATAGTTTCAACAAAGCTATGCTCATTGAATTCAAGACCATTCATTTATCTGCCGTACAGCAGCACTTATCTAACCAGGAGCAGTCTTTCTCGATACTCTAGATAATTCCACAATGAAAAGCGGTTCTTGTGAATTTTTAGCATTGAGCTATCCACCGAAATAGTTGTTTCATTTAGAGTAGTGAACAGTTGACAGTTGGGTTTCTTCCAGCTGAAAAGAAGGTTGCTCAAGTTGTCCAACAGCAAGCGTATATGTGGATGCACAGCCTTCAAAAGCAAAAAAGGAGACATAAATCCTGATTTGAGGCCAATGCTAAAACTTGTAATCAGTTCTCTGGTCAACTTAACTTGTCCTATTGAATCCTTTTCTTGTGAAATTATTTAAGCCATTTTCATCAAAGTATCAATGATTTCAGCTTTAATACGATCAGAACTCATACTGATACGAGGGATCAGCTTTTGAAGCAAGGCAAGAAAAGGAAAAATAGTCAGCTATTGGGTAACCAGTTTAGCAATTATGTTTTTGTCGAGTATGAACCTATCTAATTTGAACTTCGGATTGTTTGAGAGTATTTCAATCATCTTGAAGAGTTGATGCCTCATACTTATATCAGTTTGTGCTCCAGATAATGCTGCCAGATGTTTTCCATAAATGTTGTCAAATTCCTATTGACTGGAGCACTAACTACAATCATAATTTTGCCCTCCTTCGAATTCAGCTGCTAAGAAAGTACTTAGTTCTGCATCTACAAGACACAATTCTTTATCAAATATATCATGTTATTCTGTAGCAATAGCTTAAAGTCCCAATTTGATTTATTGAAGATGTTCTTTGACATGTAAACTTAAAGTAGGCTATTTTTTGCATTTTTGAAGAATTTTGATGATACTATTGAGCATAAATACTTCAAATTGACGCTTTCTTGGATCGAGCTATTTATTTCTATGAA
>Ga0100385_1005921_pt1 | contig 10147 bp, 5 predicted proteins | sample CryGeymeta201509_FD_81543 | JGI IMG/M metagenome (GOLD analysis project Ga0100385, IMG submission 81543) | Groundwater microbial communities from Crystal Geyser aquifers in Utah, USA - Crystal Geyser metaG 2015-09 | ecosystem: Environmental > Aquatic > Deep subsurface > Groundwater | place: USA...
AGAATTTGGATTATCATTTATATATTCATAAATTGAATTTGTCATTTTAGCTAAATCTTCATAATCGCAAAAATTTAATACTTTACCGTATTCTGGTGTTTTTGTAAAAACTTGATAAGAAGAATTCATACAGTCTATTGAAAATTGAAAAATTCTTCCAGTACTAGATGTGACCATTCCTCTAGAATTAACAAATAAATCTTCAGCTGCTTTCTCAACTCTACGATGAGTATATCCACTTTCTGCAGTATTATTTGCAGTATCAACTAATCCTTCACGTCCAGAAACTATATGGAAAAACATATCGCTTGGTGTAAGTCCATCAAAAAATGAATGCATAACAAAACCAAATGATTCCAATGCAGAGTCATTTGGGAGAAAAATTGGAAGTGAACGAGTTTTTTCATTCAATTCATTCTTTTGAAAATCACCCTTTATACGTTGCAATCCTAATGCTCCCGTTATTTGACCAGTATTCATATAAGATCCTTTTGCTCCACTTCCATCAGAACCAAGAATATTAAGAGCATTATTTTTATCTAAATAACTATTTCCAATTATTTTACCAAAATTTTGTACTTTATCAATCATTGTATGTGCTTTCTTTTTCCAAAAAAATTTATCAATATTGTCAGTTGGAATATTCCCAATATTATAAATTTGAGCCTGAATTCTATTTAATTCATTTCTTATTTTTGTTATTATTTCTGATCTGTTTGTTGTAAATGTCCAATGACCCATTGTAAATCCATGCCACATAATAAACCAATCTGAAATACTACATATTTCACCGATAAATCTACTTCCTTCTTCTATCGAAAAAAGTTTTGAAATAATTTGAACTAATGCATTTAAATTTCCTTTTCTAAGAACACCTTTTACTAAAATACCATTTTTAATTTCTAAATCATATCCAGAATATGTTAAATTAACTGGAAATGATAAGGAAATAAGTGCTCTACCAGAGCGAATATTTATATTTTGTTGTTTACAGCGTTTTTCTAAACTTTCTTTCCTATGTGAATCTGGAACGACACTTAATGCTTCTGGCCAACGCCTATCTGGTATCATAACTTCAATTGGAGGACTATTTTTAATAATTTCATCTGCGTGTTTTTTAATGGTAGAAATAATTTTTTCATCATCAATTTTACTATTTTCCTTTATAAGATTTTTTTTAAATTCATCTTTATCAAATTCTGGAATCTTCCAATTTTCAGTCATTATATATGGTCCTGAAATGTTATAATATGCTGGTGCCATAATTGGTTTATTAGATTGAGCACCTAATATATTATATTTTGTAGATGCAATAGTCATACATTCAACTTGAGCTTCTATTGATTGTGGTAAATGTAATGTCATTTCATCACCATCAAAATCAGCATTCATTGAACCTGTACCTGATGAATTAAATTTAATATTTTCGTCATCATGAATATATCCTTTATTTCCTACTAATGATGGGCCATGAAGACTAGGTTGTCGATTAACCAATAAAGGATCACCTTCTTCAAATGGTCGCTCAATAATTTGTCCAATTTTAATTTGAAATTTTTCCATTTCACGTTGAGTAATATTATATTTTTTTTCGACTCCATTGTTTTTAACAATTACTGTTTTATATTCTCCAGATAAAATCCTTTCTGATATTTTTTTTATATTATATACATTTACATGTTCTGGAATTGTTAAAATATTTGTAAATGATTTTGGAATGCCAACCCACTCCCATTTATTTCCTGGATCAATAACAGTTCTAGCTGAAAAATCAACACGTTTACCAGTTGCATTCTGTCTAATAAGGCCTTCCTTTTTATTAAAATATTTTAATATACCTTCATCTTTATCTGATATTTTAGTTAATGCTTTATTTTCAGAACCGAAAAAAATTTCTTTTATTTTTGAATATTGATTTGCCAAAATATTATTTTTAGTATCTTCGTTACCTCCTTTTAATGATTTTAATTGATAATTATACTTAATTATATCTATATATCTATCAGTTAAAAAATTGTTTACCATTTTACCTTGAACAAATCCAGGTAATCTTAATTGGGGAGGAACTGTTAAAATTCCACACATTATGTGATCTGATGGTTTAGTTCTTCCTTTATCACATCTTAAAATTTTTAAATCATTTGCATCAAAATTATCAAACATATATTTTATATTTGATATTGGTTGTTCGTAAGTATGCCCTCCTTTTTTATATGTTACTTTATGATCTTCCATTTTTTTATTATAAATAGGACGTTCATATCCTGGATGATTATGAAGTTTTGCTAAGTAAGGAGTATATTCAGCTAATCGTTTTAAAAAATGACTATCAGGAACTTTATCTAATCCAGCAGCTTTAATAAAATCTTCTGTTGCATAAACATGTCCACAATATTCACATCTAACAACTAAATAAAGTATTACTTCGTCTTGAGATATTGGATTAACATGTGGATATTCAAATTGTATATATCCTTCATGTCCCTCACAACCATTATAATTTCTATAACATGTAATACAATTTTTTGATTCTTCGATTGTTCCAAGACGTTTATCAAAAAGTCCACCTGTAAAATAATCATGTTCTATATTTAATGATGTAATATTCATAACAGCTCTATTTTCCGTTGTTTTTGTAGACATAAAATAGAGTTCGGAATATATTGGGTAAATTCTTTGCATATCATAAATTATTTGTGAAACTTTATCACGTTTATCAGATACAATTCGTTTAATTGTATCTTCTTTTTCAGGATTTTTTCTTTGATCTGACGGAATCATATTAACAATTTGATTACTCCCATATTTACTGTTTATAATTTTAGCATTTAATCCAGAACTTTCATCTATTTTAACACTTTCATTTGGTAAAACCATATATACATTTGCAGATACTCCTTTATTTTTTTCTATATATTGAATAATACTTTCCTTCTTAAATTTAGACATAACCGTTTTTTTATTAATTTTATTTAATTTCTTCAATTTTATCTAAATTGATTTTTAAATCGCATCCAAAAATATGATTATATAATTGTGCACTAAATAGAATCCAATTTGAATTTGTTCTAATGCAAGATTTATTATCTTTAATATCACCATAAAATGAATTATGTAAACATTCACTCAAATATGTATCAATTTCTATAACTACACCTTTACATGAAAACCCAAATATATTAGTAGAATTTCCAAATTTTGAAAATTTAATTAAATGTAAAGTTTTTATACTATTACTTATATGTTCTGGGATTTCATTTAAAATTTCTACTGCTTTTTTATTAGATTCAAATGAATTTGAAAATACTTCATTTTCATGTATTCTATCATAACATGAATCGATTGAACTTAATGGATATGTATTTTTATTTTCAATTTTCCACCCTCTCATATACATGGCTGTTTCGATAATTGTATTAAAATATAGATAAATTTTATTTTTTATTTCACTTTCATATCCTTTAATTTCAGATGCTAATTTTATTACTTTATCGTCAATTAAATTTTTTAAATTTTCTAAACTTAATATTTCTTCTAATTCATCAAAATATCTATGTTCTCTTAAAAAATGTTTTAGTTTAAAAATAACATGAGGTTCTAATATTTGTTTAGTAAAAGGATCTAATAACATTTTCCAACTTTTAAAAAAATCAATTAGTTCATCTAATGAAAAATATTCTAAATTTCCACTTTTACATGATCCATAACATATTAACTTATTATTTTGAATTTCATTTAATGGTGTTAAATATGCAAATGTTTTATTTTTATTACAATATGGTATTATTTCAAAATATATGTTATTATTATTTCTACATGTTTCTAAAAAATTCCTTAAAGATTTCTCATCATAACGTTTAGAATATTTATTTTTTGCTATATTATTTAAATCATATTTTAATGATGTATTCGATAAAATATATTCATCAAATCCTTCTTGTTTTGAAAATAAAATAAGTTGATCTAATGTATATGTATTAAGTAAACATAAAGACCAATTAGTATCCATGTACCATTTTGGATTCCTAGTGTATTTAATGCAAAAGTTAATGTCATCAACAGGAATATACTTATCGATATTAGATTTTGAAAAATTTTTATAAATAATAAACTCATATTGTTTTAATGGATTTAAAGCTTCATTTAAATAAATACCAAAACGTAATATTCCCATAACAATTGCTTCAATATTACTTTCTGGAATAATTCTTTGATGTAAAAAATCAAGATTATGACAAAATAAATAATATCTATTTACTAATTTTGAATCATAATCTATTATTTCATTTTTACAATCTTCCGATATGTTATTTGTTTTGTTCATTTTTGAATTTGAAAATGAATATGCCATTTTTAAAATTTCCGTATTATCTACATATTTTAAATTTTCAAGAACATATTTCCTTAATTTTTCCATTTCAATTTCATTAGATATACGCGATATTGCAAAATTCATTTCTTCAAATGTAGTTGATTCGTTAAATGGATAATTTATTTCAATACATTTTTTAAACAATTTTATGTGTATATTATCATTTAAATCTATATCTTTGTTTTTAATAATGTCATTCATTTGATCTATATACTTTTGTACTTTACAATATTCAGAATTAAATTTAATACTATATATTTCCGCTATTAATTTAATAATACACATAGGTGTGTTAATTGTTAATTTCATTTTTTTAAAAAAAATCTAATGTAAAACATTTTTATATTTCCATTGATTTTTTTATTTTTTCACATATAACAAACGGTAATCTTATTTCATCTGAGAATAGTAAAAATTCATTTCTAGAAGTATAAAGTATATTTGTTAAAATATTATTTCCATACCAATTATATTTGGTATTCCATATATTTAAAATAGATTCATTATTACTTTTAAATAAACCCCATGTATTATTAAAATATTTCTGAAAAAAGTCTTTTATTGATATTTGTGTATTTTTAACATAAAAAAATCTATTTTTACTATACATAAATTTATTATTATAATCTTGAATATATGAAACTTGTTTAAAGTATTCATACAAAAGACATTCAATTAAACTTTCAGAATATGATTCATATTTTATAACATATAACGATTTTTCTAAATTAAATTCTATATTAACGGAACATTCATTTAAATTAATTTTAATTTCAATATCATATTGTTTTTTATCTGTAGTTTCAGCATAATATGATAAAATATCATTATAAAAATACGTTAAAAACTCATTACTATATTTTTTATTATAACCAAGAACATATATATTTTTAACATTATATACATCTTTTAATTGATCTTCATTATCAATAATTTTATACATTAAATAATCTTCTATTAAAATAATACAATAAAAAATAACAGTTGTTTTTGGAGTTACTGAAAAATTTAATCCTAATGTAATATCAAAATAAAGAGAAACAAAACCATTATATTTTGGTGCATTTTCTATCAAAACTTTTGAAGGTGAAAACTCTATCATTGTGAGTATTTTAATATAAAATAAAGAAGTAAAAAAAATTAACGTGTACTTCACAAAAACAGCTAATGAGAAATTGAAAAATTAACTAAAAAATTTAAATAAATGGACATAAAAACTTTTTTAGATGAGCAGCAGGAAAATTATGTGAATAATTCTGATAAAACTATATTAGAAGATGGGGAATTTGATGCTCTTGTTGAAGCTTATGAAATTTTAAATGAAACTTCAGTTAATTATATTGGAGCTAAACCAACAGGAGAATCTATTAAATTGGATTTTCCATGTCCATCTTTAAATAAATGTAAAGGAATAACATCAAAAAAAGATCTTCAAAAATTTATGGTTAAAAATCCTGGTCCATATGTAAAAAGTGATAAAGTTGATGGTACAAGTTTACAGTTGAAATATTCTGACGGTAAATTAACAATATTTACAACTGGAGATGGTGTATTTGGGAATGACATATCATTTCTTCAAAATTATATATCATTTCCAGAATTAAACGAATATTATGTTATTAGAGGAGAATTGTCAATTTATAATAATATTTTTACAGATGAAGTTGCACCTATTCTTCAAAATAGAGGATTAAAAGGAACAAATTCACGAAATTTTGTAAATGGATTAGTAAATTCAAAACATTCAGATGTATCATTAGCATCTAAATGTGTATTTTTTGCATTTGAAGTTCAATCTGAAAATTGGCACATTGATAGACAATACGAATTTTTAGAAGAAAATGGATTTAATGTTCCAAATCCACAAATAATAGATGTAATAGATGATTTTCATACATTTTTAGAAAATGAATTAACTGAAAGACGAGAACATGTAAACTATAGAATAGATGGAATTATAATAACTGATATTTCTAATTCTTGTCAAACATTAGAAAATTCAAATCCTGATTTTTCTATTGCATTTAAAATTGATACATTTGCTGTAGGTAAAGTAAAAAATATAACTTGGAACGGTCCAAGTAAAGATGGTTATTTAACTCCAATAGTTCATATTGATCCATTAAATATTATTGGTACTAAAATGAAAGAAGCAACTGCACATAATGCAAAATTTCTTATAGAAAAAGAAATTGGAATTGGATCTATAATTACAGTAACATTTGGTGGAGATGTTATTCCAAAAGTCGTTTCTGTTATAAGTAAGGGTGTTCCATTAAGACCAATAATTCCATTTTATTGGGATAAAAATCATACAGATATTATTGCTAAAAACTATGAACAGTACCCAGCTTCACATATTGCAAAAATAGAATATTTTATAACTACAATGAAAATTAAACGTGTAGGATATAAAACATTATGTAAATTTTATGAAATGGGAATTGATACAATTTCTAAATTAATATATGCAGATAAAGAAAAAATAATGTCGATTGAAAGAATGGGTGAGAAATCATCTACATTCCTTATTGATGAAATTAGACGAAATATTGAAAAGGCATCATGGGGTACAATTATGGCAGCAAGTGGTCTATTTGGAGAATTAATTGGTGATACTATTATGAATGAGTTTATTTCTAAATTTCCAATGTGGGAAATCCAAGATATAACAAAAGATGAAATTTTAAAGATTCATGGGTTTGGAGAGTTTCGTGCACAAAATATTTCAGAAGGACTCCCAAAATTTAAACAGTGGATTTCAGAAAATCCAATGATAAGACCACAAAAAAGGGAAAATACTGACCAAACATTAGCTGGACAAATTATTGTTTTTACTGGATTTGAAGGATCAGAAATTAAAATGTATTTACAAAATAAAGGTGCAGTTGTAAAAGATAATTGGGTTGTTGGTGCAACAATTCTTCTTGCAAAAAATGTAAATTCAACTTCCGCAAAAAGTAAAAATGCCAAAAATAAAGGAATTCCAATTGTCCCAATGACAGAATATGAAAACTTACAAAATTACATTAAATAATTTTTTTACGAAAAAAAAATTTAATATGAAATGGGAGATAAACAAGAAAAATTGATTGATGGATTTTTATCAAATCTTCGTTTAATGGGGTCACTAATTATAGATATAATGGAAACTACTATGAAAGAAAATCCACAAATTTTAACTCAATATGATGAAAAATGTTTAGCATGGGAAAAAACTGAACGCGAAAAATGGGTTTCTAATAAATTAAATGGAAGTAATGATCAAAATTTAAGAAAAGAACTTTATAATGAAGCTTCTAAAAAAATAGTCAGAAAACGTTTTCCTGGAGCTCTTCAAGAACTTAAAAAGGCGTATCGTCTTTCTCACGTTCTTGATAAAAATGGATATTCATGGGATAAATTTTTTATGCGTGAAGAACAAGAACCTAATGATGAACAAATGATTCGCCAAGTTATGGATTCTGATGTCGCAAGAAAAGAATGGAGAGTTAAAACAATTAGAAAATTTGCAAAATATACATATAAATTTTGGCCTTCTATTCAAGATAAAGATCTTGATTTTTTTAAGAATCATCTTCATGAAGCACTTCCAAATAGTGAATATACAGACGCTTTAGAAGTTTTATATTCTACTCATGATGGTAAATGTTATGTTTCTGATGATAACATTAAAAAAATCTGGAGGATGTTACATGGAACAATTAAAACTACCATTAAATATATGTATTATTCAAAAAATTCGACATTCACATTCACAAAAACTGTTAATGGACAACGTGTTGTAAGTCATAAACTTGAAATTGATATTCCTTCTGAAATTGAAAAGTGGAATGTAAATTTAGAAGTTCGTTAAAATATAACTCGATTTTTAATGTGTAATTAGTTTAAAATTTTAAACTAAAAATAGTATCTGTATACAGTATTTTTGTAATCAGAAGAAATGTTCAAAAAAAAATACAAAAGAAGTGGAAGGGGAATTCCGCTCATTTTTCTTAAAAATTTGAAAACCAAAAATGCCAAAATCAAAAATTTACGTTTTTCCCGGAACAAAAAACAGTATCTGAGCACGATATTTTCGTACCCGAGAAAGAGCAAAAAATAGGGTTCTACTATAATAGGTCCACCCTTTTTTTCTTTTCATTTTTTGAAGCATTTTTGACCCTATTTCAAAATTTTACATTTACAATTTTACATACTTTATCTAATTATAGTATTTAGAAATATAGTTTTAATATTAAATTTAATATTAAGTATATAGTTTAATTCTTTAAATAAAAATAGTATATTTTCAAACATAAAATTAGACACATACATTTTTAAGTAAATAGAATTAGAAAATACAAATACATTTTATTAGTTTTTCATATGTTTTCCACATTTTTACCACATAGTTTATCACAATCTTCACAAACTGTTTTATATTTACCGTGAATACAAATTTGAGAACTATTATATTCTTTACAAGTCTGTTTTCGTTTTCCATGAATACAAATTTGAGAACCACCACATTCTCTACAATCTGTTTTATATTTACCATGAATACAAAACCTTGATCCACCACATTCTCTACAATTTGATTTTATTTTACCATGAACACAAATATTTGAACCACCACATTCTTTACAATTTTGTTTTCTTTTATTGTGGTCACAAATTTCAGATCCACCAGAACCATTAAGTTTACATTCTTTACAATTTGATTTTTTTTTACCATGAATACAAATATTTATCCCACCACATTCTTTACAGTTCTGTTTATATTTACCATGAATACAAATATTTAAACCTCCACATTCTTTACAATAAAATTTTTGTTTATTGTGAATACAAATATTTGAACCTCCACATTCTTTGCAGTATGATTTTTGTTTACCATGAATGCAAATTTGAGAACCTCCACATTCTTTACAATTTGATTTACGTTTACCATGAATACAAATTTGAGAACCTCCACATTCTTTACAATTTCTTTTATTTTTACCATGAATACAAATATTGGAACCACTACATTCTTTACAATTATTTTGTACACTACCTACATATGTTTCTTCATGTATATATGTATTTTTTAATAGTCTATGATTAAAAATATGATTTCTAAATATAACATTATAATCATCGATATAATCATCTTTATATTCATCATTAATTTTACGTTTTCTGTTGTTCATTTATTTTTATTAAAAACCGTATTATTTTTTCATTTATTGTGAAATCAATTATTATCTTTAAAAATAATGTTAATATTAAATTTAATATTATTTTTTCAAATTTGATATGTAGTTTATTCTTTATTCAAAATAGTTTAATGTTACTAATGTCACAAAAAATATACACAACTGAAGAGAATTAAAATAATATAAACACATTAGTTTAAAATATCGTATTCTTTACGGTTTTTTTATATTTACTATGAACACAAAACCTTGATCCACCACATTCTTTACAATTTGATTTATATTTGTTGTGAATACAAATATTTGACCCACCACATTCTCTACAATTTTGTTTTTGCTTATCATGAATACAAATTTGAGAACCTCCACATTCTTTACAATTTGATTTATATTTGTTGTGAATACAAATATTTGACCCACCACATTCTTTACAATTTTGTTTTTGTTTATCATGAATACAAAACCTTGAACCGCCACATTCTTTACAGTATGATTTTATTTTACCATGAATACAAATATTTGATCCACCACATTCTTTACAATTTGATTTACGTTTACCATGAATGCAAATTTGAGAACCTCCACATTCTTTACA
>Ga0100385_1005922_pt1 | contig 10147 bp, 5 predicted proteins | sample CryGeymeta201509_FD_81543 | JGI IMG/M metagenome (GOLD analysis project Ga0100385, IMG submission 81543) | Groundwater microbial communities from Crystal Geyser aquifers in Utah, USA - Crystal Geyser metaG 2015-09 | ecosystem: Environmental > Aquatic > Deep subsurface > Groundwater | place: USA...
CGGCCAGAAAATCAACGTAAACACCACTGGGATCAGCTTTAAAAGTATCCTTGACGGACAGATCCGAGTAGTAAAATCCTCTGAACACTTTCAAGGCTTGACTGAACATTACAAAAGAAGAGCCAGCAATGAAGCAATAAAATCCGAAGACAGGCTGGTTGATTTGAGGAAGGAATGACGCTGAACCGATGAGGTAGATGAAGGATCCGATCTAACTGAGAAGAAAATTGATGGCAAAGCCTAAATATCGACAGTCTTTATAGACATAGTGAAGGAACTAGGTCAGATCAGCAAAGACAAAAGTCAACGAACCAATCGTATAGAGCCATGCTGACCATACTGCTGCAGGGAAGTAATGGTTGAGATGGGGAAATAGAAATGCTGACCCTATCAAGAACCCTATTCCTCCAATTGCATAATTTGTGCTGTGCCAGATTTTCCATTTCATCGAGTTATCGATTGTAGATGGAGGAGCCTCCATTTGAATAACCTAACTTAAATAAATTAATTAATACTCATATCAATCATGGTTAGTAATGGCATCTGTCTTGTCGTCAACTGGAAAGCTGTGGGTGTCTCCTGTGTAATCAGACAGCTCAAACAAGTTTCTTTCTTATTTTTTTTTTTCTTGCTTTTGTATTTTTCGTAAAAGTATATTTTGATAAGATAAAAGGGAGGAACAAAGAAGAAGATTCCTCCTATTGTGAACATAATTGCTATTTCAACAGCAAGTTCTGAAGGCTGAGTGGGTTTCAGGTAAATATAACTTGCCACAAAGAATATTAGTCCTCCTATATTCGCACAGGAAATTGCAATAATCTGACTTTTGCATCGAATGAAGGTTTCCCAGGGAGGCTTGGCCGACTGAGAAAATACCCTAGCTACCTTCCATGTTTCAGCTACACAAATAGCAAAAGATCCTGCTATGAATAGGTCCAGGCCAGCGTCCTCCCCGTTGAGGACTGGATAAAAGTAAACGCACCCAACCACATACATTATGTCACCTACCACATTCAACAGATCGTTGACCACTATTCCAAGGTAGCGATAGTCAGCTTTCAGGTAGTGAATCCATACAGTTCCGTCTGCTGCTAGGAAGTTTGCCGATCCGACCAAGTACATTGTTGTTGACCAGAAGGCAGCATCGAAGTAATTTTGAAAGACAGGGAAGAGGACGAAGGAGCCGACAAGGAACAGCACGCCTCCCACCATATAGTTAATGCTGACCCATAACCGCCAGCTGAGTCGATTGTCTGCTGTTGATCTATGAGTTTTCATTATGACTTTACAGATAAATTCAATCATATCATTAGGATATTAGATCATCAAGACTTATGCTATCTTCTCAGCACGAAAAATATGATTCCTTTTACTTTAAATGTTATCTGTTATTTTATTTTGTCAACCAGTTTCAGCACTTCCGATAATAATTTCTGGAAGCTTTAGGGCTCTACAAATAGTACATCTGAGGTAGTTTGAGACTTTTGATCATATTTAATAAGAATTATTTTGTTTTTTCAGAATCGACTAGAATGCACATCAACCTTTGCATGAAGATGGTTACTTGAAAACTTTAAAGATAAGTACTCGAAAGTAGAATTGACCAAAACATAAAGCCTTAAATATCATAATTTTCTCTATGCTTTTTTGATGCTCTTCTTTCTTTTTTTAAAATTTCTTGAAAGAGACCGCCGAATTATTTCCCTTAGTTCAAAGAAAAATATTTCAAACAGAAGTTGATTAAATAAAATGGAATCCCTAGCTTGCACTCTCCTTTTTCTTTTTTTAATCATGCTTTAGGGGAAAATAAATGGGTATAAATTCAAACTTAATGAAATATCAGAGTTGAGAATGATGCTTGAATATATTCCATATCTTTTTTCTTCCCATTGCGTAAGCTAGAGTCATTTTTTGTAATTTTTTATATTGATTTTCCTCTATTTGAAAATGCCTCAATCTGAATGTTTCCAAAAACTGTTTAAATTAATTTTTTTTTGAACCATTATGGTTTTTTCTTGAACGAAATTGAACAGCTATTTACTATCTCTTGTGTCGAGCCAAGTGGACAGCAACGTAAGCAAAGTACAATGGTTTTATGATTGCTGAACACAAGTAGTTTGAACACTTTTTGAGAAAGATGATTGCATACCATAGTTCAAAACCTGCAGAAATTCGTTCGGAAACTTGCTTTAGTCAGAGAGAGTACCTGACCCTCGGATCTTTCTCCATAAATTTTTAATAACTGTGTAATGAGTTTTTTTCTACTAGAAATAAATGGTTGGTCTCAAGACACAGGATTTCAATAAAGGCTCAACCTCTAAACCTCTAGGCAACTTACTCTAAACAATCTTGAATGTTTTAAAAAATTTGACAAATGTCTCAAGAAGCATATCAACAAGCATAAGGACTTTACAAACACCGTCATAAAGGATGATCCATATTCAGCTACCTATGGCATTCATTTCACAGGCATATCCGAGTATTTCAAAGGCCTTCTTACTCTGACTTACATGAAACATTCTGGGAGGGTTTCTGTATTGTTTCATTTTCTTGACAAAAACGGCTAGTATATAAAGGTTTAAGGAATCCACATGTTTAATCAGTTTTTCAGGAACGTATTTTTAGCAACAGAAGGACTTCGGAATTCTGTAAAGCTTCTACTTAATATTGACAATGGCTGTATTTGTCTTGAACTGTGCTATTTTTCAACCTTAAGATCGAATATAATCGAAGACATGGATCTCAGCCCTTTCTACAAAACCAAAAACATGATCCTAGACATCTACAAAAAGTTTATTTATCCCATTGTCCCTATTTTGTAAAAAGCTTTTAAGCTAAAAATACCAATCGAACGAAAAACCGAACAATAATAACCTTCCAAACTTTTGGTGAATATCTACCGATACTAGCAAATGATGACAGCCAAAGTCAATCTTAACTCAATAGCAACCACCAATATGTCAAGCGAGCAAGCAAAAACACTTCAACTACAACAAAGGGAGGAAAGCACCACCACTTTGTTTGAAAAAAAAGTGCTTATTCATCCTCACTTTATCAAGTCATTTACTTTCTTTGGAGACTATCGTCCTCCCATTGAAATAAAATCTTCAAAAGGAGAACATGAATTCCATATTTCATCTTCAGAAGAAAAGCAACTTGTCAACATCATATCCCTGGAAAACCCTAAAGCCACAGAAACACAGATGAGCACTCACCAAAATATTCTGAATTATATCAAAATTGACCAACCAGATCGCCTGAAGATGCATGCTCTCAGCATGGGAGGATTCTCATATCTTTAGTCTGCAGAAGTTCACTTTTGGTACCTTGATAGCTTTTGCTCTAATAAAGAAACGGATCTGACCCCAAACAAGCTTCAGAAAAAATTCATGGCTCTAAAGAGGGACAATAGGCCTCAAAATAGTAAAAATTTACATGAATGCAGTATTTTAACATAGATAAGAAATGGATTCAGCAACTATTTTCCCAAATACTATCTTCCCGTCAATTTTCCAGGCTTCAACATACACTAAAATCCTATCCTGATGATGGAGTTGCTACCTGATGGGAACCTGGGAGAACTGATGAGGATGAGAAAAAAGTGTGTGTCACTCTTATCCAAGATGTACCTTCTGCTATCAACAACTATGGGCCTCAGATACTTGTAAAGCTATAAAGTAGTTCACTTGGATGTCAAGCCCAACAATATCATGATAGCTCCAGGTTTGAACGTCAAAATTATTGACTTTGGGTAGGCTTATCATCCTGATGTTTTCAAAAAATAAGGGAAGAATTACAGACCTGGATTCACTTAGCCCTACAGCCCTCCTGAATTTCCTGTTGGGATGAGGCAGGGCTTTACAAACAAAGCTGATGTTTACTCTCTGGGTGTCATGATGTTCGAAGTTCTCTATGGAAAAGTTCCTTTTGAGAAACGGGAGAAGATGTTTTTGGCAAGTGAGAACTGTGACTTGTATGGTGATCCTGTGGTAATAAGAATAATGAATTGGCTGATTAGCCGCTGTGTATCTCGGAATCCAGATCAGCGCCCTGAGCTGGACTGGATTGCCATTATACTAAGGTTAAGTCTTTAGTTAGTGACATGAATCCTCTTGGGAAAAGTAACCTTGATTTTTACTACATGTGTTCTCTTCATCAATTATATACTATCCATATCACTCAATACTGAACCTATTGACTAGCTTCATATTGGTTCAAAAGTTAACCAGCTAAATCCAGCTATTCCTGTGAAAGCTGATCCTATCGAACTGGAGCCATCTGAGGAGGAACTCTTTGAAGTAAAAGCCCAGAGCTTTTGCTATAAGGAAGAGCCATTAACATTGATAAATAAGCTTTTATTGCTGTGGAGCTTTTTCGAAGGTCAGAGCGAAGATGGTTCATGTTTGAGTGTTCAATCAAGTTACTCATTCTAATCAACGATCTAAAATTTTTATCGGAAAGTCTTTCCTCTTTGGCCAACAGCTGAATAAATTATTTTGCAAGATAGTACTTTCCAGATAAGAAGCACAGAATTAGGGCTGCTGCTTAGTTAGTAGAAAAATTTAAAAACAGTTCAGAAAACAAGTCAGAAGAGGTAGTTGATATGAGTTTTGTCCTTAGCTTTTCGAGACTTTGTTAGGCCACCAATACTCCAATCAAGCTTTAAATAAGACGATACTGAAATACAATATTTTTATTGTTTTTTGTACTCTTGCAAAGCGACAGAAAATGGTTCTAAGCATCTTTCAGGTTCATGAGTTGCCGAAAGATAGGTTCAGGGGAGATCTTATCATTTTGCTCCAAATAATTGAGAAGAGTGTTCACTAGTTCCACATAATATTTCTCAACAAACAAAGAGCCTTAGATAAGCTGATAGAGAGTTCTTGAAGCATTTTTATCACATATCTTTTCAATCACTAGACTCATTAGCTTGTTGATACCCTCAAGAAAATATTCACTATCGTTTTTTAGGAAAAGCTTAATCCATTTAAAAATAGCTTACACTCGAACAGGCGATCTGCTTTCGGCCAACAGCCCTTCTAGCAATTCGCTTGTCCTGTCAATGCTTTTTTTATTGAGCTTCATTTATGGAAAAGCTGTGAGCAGGGCTTCATTGATTCTGGCTGAAATTTTCCTGATTCTTTAGGATTCATCTGACAACATCGTTATGACTACCAGAAGAACTTCCTTCAGCATCCTTGAGTAGATGGGCTCAAGGATAGGCTCAGACTTCTTATGAAGTTCTAAGGTGAAGAATCGAGTAAAGAGCTCCAGCCATTCGAGAGCGTGAAGATTGCTTTAAGAATTGATGTTTTATCTGATGAGGATTATGATCATTTCAAAAATGATCTGAGCAGAGTCAGAGCTTAGTTTGGAAGATATTTTAGCTTGAAGAGCCAGACGTTCTTTGAATACGTGCAAAAATTTCTTCAAACATTCCTCAGCCTTGCTCCTCAAACTTTTACTAGGATCCTCAAGAAGCTGAAACACTTGCCGGAAGAATAGAGGTAAATCAAAGGATATTTCGAATTGAGGTACTTATTCAATGGCCATGAGCCAGTCGAGCATAAACTATTTCGCTAAGGCTCCTCCTGTCTGAAGTCTTTCGGCAAGTATTTGGACAAATTATTCCAAGTTGAGCCCAGCTTGATCGCATTCAGCATCATAAACTATGGTTTTGAGAGCTTGATTCAAGAAGGTAGCTGCTTGCTTTATTTGCCCTGACTCGTCAGCTATTAGTACTGACAACCTTTCAAAAATATCAATAAAAAATTATCTGCCTTGTTAGAGATACTTTGTCAGAAGGTTATAAATAGCTCCGATAGCTGCCAGTTTGACCTTTTCGCTGGCATCCGTAAAGAAAGTCAGTATTGTTTATGTGACGATCTTGAAGTACTTATTGACCTGTCGACTCTCAGCCAAGGAAAAGCCGATCGACTACAAACTTTGAATCACGGCTATTCGATGCTGTTAGTAAGGCATGTATGTTTTGGCTTTATTTAGGAAAAATCCAACCACAGAGTCATATTGCCCACAGACTGAGTCTAATGGTCTTTTACACTCCTAATTCATCATTTCGACAGCCAACTTATTCAGCAAGGTTTCCAGTTCCATTATTCCCTTGGTGCTTCTAGGTTTTTGATGGGCTACTTTTGGATGATGCGTTCGAATATCTGCGCGGGTCTGCTCATGTTGTTTTATTATAGTATCAAAGGTGAAATGTTATAACTCAGGATAAGGAAGTCATAAGAAACGAACTTGTTTCATGCATACTTGAAATCAATTTTCATACTCCGAAGGCCGATGGGTATCTAACTTTGAGTATAGGCAGTTTATTTTTTGTCTTGCGCTACGTACGAGGACACCAAAGTAAAGGATATTTTTCTTTATCAAGCCGTTTTCGCCTCATTAATTCTGTCAGCTCTTGCTTATGAGGAGATCCCATCAACGCTCCCTCATTGATCTCCCTCTCTGACTCAATCTTCTTCTTGATCTTGATGTCGATGATCTTGGGACGATTGACTGGAGGTGTTTTGAAAAAAGAATTACAGAATGTTATATCTTGCTTACAGTATACCTTGAATGTAGGACTCCTGGCTTTGCCCCTGGTTGGTGAGCCGATCCTTTATTCGCTTTTGTATTATCGATTCTGAGGAAGCTTGTTGACCTCTGTCTGTAAAAAAGTGGGAGTCACTCTAATGTCATCAAATTAGTTTGGTAGGGTGACAGCTCTATGACTTTTTATTGGCCTCTCATCAAAAGGAAGGGTATTTTTGTTGAGGAAGAAGTCAGTTGGAAGTCCTTTGTGACTTACTTTGATTTTTTGGAGAGACTTGATCCTTCCTCTGGCGGTTTGCACCGGGGATGCATTAACATTGTTCCTTTAGGCCATGAAGAGGTTGTATGTATTGGATCGGAGCATGATTTATTGTATAGGGATGTTAAATTTACAATAGTTTCTCTTAAATATTTTTGGATGATTCTTTCGCTGTTCAGTCAAATATTAATGATTTCAATGAATTCCTCGTGTTTAAAGAATTGTTTTCGTTGGAATCTTTGTCACTTTATTGAGTTTATAAATAATATACAAATGGATATATTTTCCCTTGTGCTGCTGTTTATGTGTTATGCAACTGGACTTTCCTCGTTGGAAACCTAAAGTAGCTGGATTCTAGTAGCTAACTCTTCTGAGGAACACCCCTGGTGGCACAAAGGTATGCCCATGAAAGGAGAACAAGTGACATGGTAGCTCTCCTCAAACGAACATCACCAAATACTTAAGATTCTCTTACTCTAATCAGTCTAATCCAAAAAGTATTGTGAACTGACAACTAACATAACACTTCAGTAATTATTCGACCCTCAAAGTTACCAGATCAACACATCATCGACTTTTATCAATATCTACTAAGGAGGAAGACGCTTGAATCAATAAAGCAATTCAACTGTACCTCTTTCGTTGATGATCCACAATGGATAGGGAACTTTCAAAGGCTAGAATTTTTATTTCTGGTTCAGACTAGGCAATAAATTTTCAGTAAATTACACTATTCTTTTCGTTTTAGCAGCTATCTTGATCATTAAAACTGAGATAACCTTTGGAATCCGAGGAAGATTCACTGGGCCAGAGTATGTCATTCCTGGATTGCTGATCTACTTTGTTCTTTTTCCCAAAGGAATCTTGAGATCAGCCTCTGATTTATGCTTTGAGAGCAGTTGGGAATATGGAAAGGAAGTAGTTTATAGCCTTGCTGTCTATGTCTGGCTACCTTATGTGGTCCGCATATTCACCATGTTTTATAATATGCCATCTCTGCGGTAAAATAGGAGTGCATGGAAAGCACTAATAATTAGAGTCCTAGGAACTCTTTTTTCATCATATGGAATTTTCTGGGAGCTTAATGAAATATCCCTCTTAATAGTGTTTGCAATTGAACTTTCTCTCACTCGAGGAGTCCACTTGCAGCCTTCCAAAAAGAATCGTATCACTTTGAAAAGCATCTATGTTCTAGACATTATCGTCGTGCTTTATCTACTAATCTGGCCTATTTACCCTTCGAAACATCTCCTTACAACACCAATCTGGCTTTTAGGAGCTTTTTTGTTGATACTGTGTGAGGTGATCACTTACTTTGCCCGAAAGTAAGTCCCCGTCAAAGGTAAGCAGTCTACCTCTGTTCCCAAGATGAGAGCCGAGAAGAGATAGTGATATGTACATACATATTGTAAAATAATAGAAATCAGGGGGAAATGAAGTAGTAGCAGTACCCAAGCATTCCGATTATGCATGATACGTGAATGAACATGTTGTCTATGTGAGTCGATTGGTACCACCTCTGATGGAAGGAGGGCCGAGGAAATTGCAATAGCAGTGCAGGACGATTGAAGGAATCACAGATTCCCAGGTAGACAAGAAGTAGAAACTATACACTCCAAAGACGAAGGTAAACATAACTTGCCCGATCGCTCCGTTCCAGTTGCATTACTTACCTGTCAAAGTTTTCCTTATTGGTTTGTGAAGGTGGCCTGGGTGAGAAGATGCTTACAGATGGCGAAAAAGAAAGACATTGTAAATATGCTGCACGAATCTCCTGCCGTTCTATAAAAGCTGGCTCGAAATAGTAGTTCCTCCAGAATTGGAGCCTACATATACTTAGTATTACAATAAAGACACCCTTTATGTTGTATCTAGACATGTCTGGGAGCCCATTTCGTATGAACTTTTCGTAAATGTGGAGGGCAAATAAGATTGAGTTTGCCACTATTACTTGCACAACCTGGGATACCTTAAAATTAAGGTAAAAGCAGTTCATAAAGCTCATATAGTTAATGTGAAGAACTGCACAACTTTCGTCGTAGTTATAGCTCAAAATGATTGCAGTGACAATTGCCATAGTGATGATTCGACTAGTTGACCTCCACTGCTTGCTTTTGTCGCGAGGTAACAGCATTTCTAGGTGAGAAGGATGTACTTCTGAGGTATTTTTAAACATAGACGCCGAGGACAAAGAGGCCAGACTGCGCCAGAAGAGCAAGGTGTTACTTATACATGATATGACTATTATTATATAGTGATAGTGATGATAATGATAGGATAGATAATTAAAAATAGGGAAATTTTTCTTTTGTTTAATAGAAGGGCGAGGGGGTTTCCCCTCACTACCAGAAATTTTGCTGTTTCGGTCTCCCAAAGCGAGAGACAATAGAGCCTCACTCGACAGACTGGTGTGCTAATGTCCCGCTCCGCTCTAAGCGTCCGGCCTGCATGATCACCGGAACGCTCCAGCCAGGTAAGTACAATTCAACTCTTTCCCTTCTTTATCCCATTCAGTCCCTCTTTTCACTGTGGGTTTCATGTTCCCTTCTAAACATTATAATTGATTTAAAAGAGAATCCTCTTCTTTCGAGGCACTTTCTCTTTCATTATACTGAAATAGTGATTTTTTTGTCTTATTTGAACACTCCTCTGAATCCTGATATCCTTGGTTTTTGCCAGATAAGGCTGACAAACATTTAATCTGTAGCTGGTTGTCATGTCCCTTTGCATATAGTCTAGTCAGAGCGTGCAGGTTAGTTATTGATATGTTTTCAATACAGCAAATCTAGCAGAAGAGAACCAGGAGATACAGTGCTTGGAATGTGATATGATGCTGCATGTTTGTGTTGATGGTTATGCCGCTGGAAAGGCAGAAGGAGAAATAATTACATAATGTTAGAAGGGATGGCAATACAGATCAATCGGTGGTTGGCGGGCCTAACAATCACATCACTCACCTTGGTTCCACTCTCTCTAATTACAATTATATAAGAGTCAGTCATCCATTAATTGATCATAAAATTTCAAGACCACTCATACAATTTTTGAACATTTCTCACCTTGTGTGATGGTTCCTGAGAAGTGTTTAAAAATTGATAGTTTTATTGTCCCTTTTTCATCAGATTAATATAAATTCCTATCATGAATAAGTCATACGCTCTGCTAGCCCTCCTGCTAGCTTCAGCTGCTGTCCTTTACACACTCCAGCCCCAACAATCAGAAACGGTTAGCACCTCCCAATACCTGGCATACCTCAAGAAATACAATAAACCCGTTCCTGCAGAAGAAGAGCTTATCTACAGAAGCAAACTATATGCTGAGTATGTCATC
>Ga0100385_1005924_pt1 | contig 10142 bp, 11 predicted proteins | sample CryGeymeta201509_FD_81543 | JGI IMG/M metagenome (GOLD analysis project Ga0100385, IMG submission 81543) | Groundwater microbial communities from Crystal Geyser aquifers in Utah, USA - Crystal Geyser metaG 2015-09 | ecosystem: Environmental > Aquatic > Deep subsurface > Groundwater | place: USA...
ATATGTCAATAAGGTCTTTTTCTTCAACAGTACTGGTCGTGACTTTGAAAGCATAAGTTATTAATGGGTTAACGACTTTCATATTATTTTTTTCTATCAAAAAATCTGCTTCAGGCCAACAAACCTCTTGGTTTCGTCGAAAATATACTTTGCCACCTTTTAGCTTGTACACAAGAAGCTGAAACCGAAATGACTCACCATCAGAAACCCAATAATTATTGTTAAGTTCACTGAATTCAGTTTCTTGGTACGGATCAAGATTACCTTTATTGGCAATATAAATCTGATAACCCAGCGCTGAGATGCTGCTTAATAGTGATTTCGCATCTCTGGAATAGGTACCAATATCAATATCACCGTGTTCACGTGAACTTTTTCCAAGAATTAATTCGAGAGAATATCCGCCATCTAAAAACCAGCCAGGCAATCCAGCGAGGCTTTTATTTAGCTCAATTACAGTGTAAGGGTTCCATTTCATAATTTATGCATAACGTTTACGCCAGCGGTTGGTGAAGCGCATCGAAACCAATCCACTGCGCGTCCTTGTTACAAGGTACACAGCCGCAGGGCTTCTTCGTATTGAGTGAAGTCTCGAATATTCTGATGATGATCAGTCCTGTTACCTACCAATATGAAATTCCATCCCAACTCTGCACACGCCTTTTTATCCCAAGACGCATCGCCAAAATAAGAGATGCTTAGTTCCTGAGCCTTGCCAGCTCTCAATCTAGCTTGTTTCATGATGTCTACTCTTGATTCTGCATCATTTGCAGAGCACAAAGGAAACTGCTCAAAGTTAATACCAGCGGACTTTAGCTTTAGCTCGGCTGTTTCCCTCCAACCGCCAGTAGCAATTGCAACTGTCACATTATTTAACTCAGAAAGTCCTTTTAAAAATCTGTTTGCCCCAGGAACCTCTTCAACAGGATGACTTTTTAAGTGACTGTCGATATTAGCTATAAAGGACGCTTTTATTTTCCCTATGATCTCATTTTCAAACTTAATGAGACCATGAGATTCAATAATTTCATTTAGAATTCCTGAGTCTGTAACATGTCTATATTCACCCCAGTCATTTTTAAATACGACATCGGCATGTTCCAACACGGCATTTCTGAAGCATAAGGCATCAAATCCTGTCGATTGAGTTAATGTTCCGTCTATATCAAATATCACATATCGCACGTGCTTCAGTGTTCCTTGTAACGTCAAAATTTGGGACGAGCGTCAGCGAGCCCATGGTCCGCTGCGAAGCGGTAAGCAGGACAGTCCAACTTTGTTTTGTTAATAGCGTGGCTTCTTGTGATGAAAAGATTGTAGACTTTTCTCAAAACCAAGCTTCTCATAAAATTGTACTTTTTCAGGTTGTGCACCAAAGAACAAAGACGTTGGTGCTTTTTCCTTAGCTAACTCAAACAGATATGTACCTATACCTTCGCCTTGCCGTTCAGGCAATACAAATGCCTCAGGAATAGTCGAAAAGAAATAACCGTCGGTCAGAATGCGAAGACATCCGATAAGCCTTCCTTTTTCCCTTGCGCTCAGGTTGATTGTACTGGCTAATGCTGCTTTTACTTTTTCCCGATCATATTTGCCCGGCCAATTGCTATTAGCAAGCTCAAGAAATTCATCAACACCGATATTCGAATCTATTTGGTATTCCATTCCACTTTTTCGCCAGTTACAGCGCACCATAGGAACCCAGCGGCAAAAGACAGGTCCGTTTAGTACTTTTTAAGTTTTTTTAAAATTTCACATAATATTGCCAAAAATAAACCGTTTAGATATCACTGTTCACTTTTTTCTTCAGGATAAAACAGACCCGTGGGTCTGTATATCACCATCACGACTCAAACCCCTTTCAGAGAAGCTCCTGAGTATCAACCAGTTAGATGGTCATGAAGGTCATCTATTATGAATTAACAGGACCCTAACCTAGATTATCACCTCTAATGCGAGACATTTTTGCTCTCAGCCACGGCAATACAAACACTATCCAAACTTATCTCTCATCGGCCAAGCAATACATCATCTTCCACAACAAACAGCATCCAATGAAATTAGGCGTAAAAGAACTGGAGCAATTCCTAAGGCACCTTGTCGTCCAAAAAGGAATCAAAGTCAACTCAAAATCAAGCCCTCAATTAGACTTGCCTATGGATTCTCAGCGCTTATCGACTGCTCACTGTTTTTCACTGTATCTGGCAATAACAGATCAAACAAAATGTCATGTTTATGATTATGGATAAGCGAAAAATGGGCCTCATTGCTTAACTCATGTAAGGTCGCATTAGGTAAGGTTGCTTCAAGGTAAAAACCACGCTGTAGCGGTGCCATTTTATCTTTGTCGCCATACCACAACGTAACCGGCGTCTGAATTTGTGCGATATCAATTCCCCAAGGCTGCACATAAAGCTGCCATTCTTGCACAACACCATCAATATTTTTTGCAAATGCTTCCTGACTTCCGGCAATAAATCCCTTGGCAACCTCGGGTTGTGTCGTCATCAATTCTCGATCTGGTTTTGGCAAGTACTTTTCAAACTGTCGAATTTTTTTCTCGGGTTTTTCAAACAAGGTTGTGCGTTCATCTTGCATGATTTTCCGAAGCTGTTTGTCGTTTTTGCGGCTCGCTAAAAAATGAATCATTTTAACTGGGAACCACATGCCTTTTGTTGACCCTTTTACGTCATACGGAATTGCACCGGACACGATGGATGCGCGATGCACCCGTTCGGGCATTGCCTGCAAAACGGCCAACACATGTGGCGAGCCCCCAGAAAGGCCAAAAACAGAAAACTGGTCAATATCTAAATACTCAGCCAATGCAGCAATATCATCTGGGTAATCGGTAAACTGGCGATTCGGCTGAAAGCTCGACTGGCCAACACCAGGTCGATCGGGGGCAATCAATTGGATACCTAAATTCAGTGCGGTTTCATGCAAAAACTCGGCAGATAACCGGCTTTCTTGCCCACCATGAAAGTAAAACACTGGGTGGCCGCGGGTATCGCCATAAATCGCATAACTCAAGGTGCGGTTATCGTCCAATGTCATCGAATAATCCATTGTCGCTCCAACAGTGGGCAGTATTAAAACGACCCACCAAATCTTTAATTTAATATTCACGGTTTATGCACTTCATCTGTCAAAAAATGGTTAGACAAATAAACGCTTAAAGGTTCCCAAACTCCAGTTCACTGCAAAGAATAAAACAGAAATCCGACCCAGCTCAGAACTAACAACCCCCATGGTAACCAACGTGTAAAAATGCTCGATTGAGGTAATTGCTCGGTTTGCTCAACAACCTCGGCCATATTCGCTCTTTGTGCTTTTTTGCGTTCTTTATCGCGCTCACGCGCTTTGGCTTTTTCCCGCTTTTTAAACTCAGCGATACCTTTCTCGATACCTTGTGCGATCAGTTTGGTCTGTTCTTTGGTTTGACCCGGGCGCGCCGTACTCTTTGCCACCTTAATTGCCTCTTCGGCTACTTCCGGTGAAACCTGTTTTTTAGCCATTGGTTTTCTTCCTAATATTTATAACAAGTATCAATGTTCAATAAATGATGCATGCAACCTTACCGTGTCACCTGAAAATTATAAATAATCTTTAGTGGCATTCGTTTGAGGTTTAAACAATGTGTCACCCGTATTGACGCTTTTACATAAAATCGAGTGGATTAATGAGACGTATTTTCTTATAAGGAGCACAATTTGTTGTTTTTAATCCATAAAACGGCATTAAAACAGTGTTAAACGGGTAAGGATATGGTCAAAAGATTGATTAAATAGTAAACAAGTACCATGATACTAATACCAACCCGTATTAGAGGATTGGAGGTGTAAGATGATTAACGAAATCGCCAGCATTAGCCCACCCTTACCAACGCCGAGAATTACTCGAGACGATGCTTCGCGGTCGTCCATTGCGGCAACCGAACGAAGCCCGCAACCTAATAACATCGAAGAAGCGAGGCCTAAGGTATCGCAACCGGTCCAAGATGAAAACCTTGCGCCAACGGCTGTGCAAAAAAACGATGAACGACGCCAGTTAGTTGAAGAAGGTGCTCGGCTAGCACAAGAACTGCGCGATACCGAAGCGCAACGAGATAGACTTATTGCCCAACGAGATCAACCAACGCAACAAACGCAAAATAAAGAAAGCGCCGAAGAAGCCATGCAGCGTGTTCGCGAAGCGTCATCCCAAACTCGCATTGGCAAAGGCAATGAAGACGCCGGTCCCTTGCTAGAGGAATCTTATTACGTCAATACTGCTTCAACGCCTGAGGGCAGCACTATTAGTGCACTAGAACGTCATGCCGCGCTAACCAAAGTAAAACTGAATGACATCCAAACACAATTCAGTCAATCGCAGGACACAAAACTGAGTAGCGACGCCAAACCAATTACAGCTCCAGACGCCGCCCAGAAAATCGCTCAAGATATTCGCCAGACGATGACGGTAGACCCCATCGTCAATATCTCCACGCTAACCGCAAAAGACGGTACGGATGTGCTCGCAATTCTGTCTTTTTAAAAACCGCTTGGGCGCATAAACCGCAAACACTCACCCGTTATTGGGTGAGTGAACGTTAGCTCACTCGCATGCAACATGAGCCGGTCAGCGGCTAGTTGAGAGTGCGAATTCCCGTAAATATCGCAACCGAGGATCGGGTGACCCATTTGCGCACTATGAATACGCAATTGATGGGTGCGACCGGTTAGCGGTATAAACCTCACCTTGGTTTTATTTAACACAGAATCACGTTGTAACACCTGAAATTTCGTTTGTGCCTTTTTACCCTGTTCAGGACAAATTTTCATTTTTGGAAAATGCTCTGGATCTTTGGCGATGGCTGCATCAATGGTGCCCTCACTGTCTTTCACCAAGCCATACAACACCGCTTCATAGTGTTTAGTAACGCCACGTTCCTGAAATTGCTTGTTTAAGTCGGCAGCGATGGTTTTATGTAATGCAATGACCAACAAGCCTGAGGTACCGAAGTCGAGTCGGTGAATCAATAACGCCGTTGGCCACTGTTGTAAAAGCCGGTAATGCACGGAATCTTTATTGACTGGATTTTTACCCGATAAACTGAGCAACCCATAAGGTTTGTTGATCACCAAAAGATGTTCGTCTTCATACACTAACTCAATCTCGCGCGGACAAGGTGGCGCAATAAAGGTGTCATTAATTAGTGGGTTCATTTAGTTACTCGATCTATAGCTTTGCCTTATTTAACCCGCGGGGCAGTCGCTGTCAATTTTGAAGAAGACAAAACAATGAACAACGCAATGAGATGCATTTAGGTTTTGACGTCATCGCTGCTCGGAAAATGCCATAAAATCGATCAATTTTCCTTCGCTAACCACATACGAAAGGACTACCATAGAAGCATTGCCGTTGATGGGGCTTCACTATGAACACGAATCCAGCAAATCGTTGGCGTCGACACGTTCGCCCAAAAGATGCCATAGGTGTCGCGCAACTTGCGGCGCTTGCAACCACACAAGTCATGACCGTCACGGAACAATTTCATTTAGCCATTTTGGTCGCTACCGGTATAACACCGGAAAGTTCATTGGGCTGGTTTCATCGCGGTACGCAACTCGTTTATGCCGGCCTTAAACTAACGCCAAAAGCGGCCGAACTGATCTTACAACCGATCGCAAAAAACTTAGCTCGACATGATTCGAATGATAGTCGCGGACGCATTCAAACCTTAGCGGCCATGAATGGAGTCTTGGGCGACCAGCTCGCACTTAGCCACAATCCGCTCGCCACTAGGTTCGAACTCTTCACCCCACCTCAACCATCAACACAATTGCCCACACAAGCAGCGCCACAACATCACATTATTTTTTTACATGGCCTATGTATGGACGAATTTGCTTGGCAGCAATCAGATCTACTGGCACAACTGAGCAACGAAAAAACGCTCATCTCTTTTCTGCGCTATAACAGTGGTTTACCCATTCGTCAAAATGCTGAACTTATGGTTGATTTACTCGCGCAGTTAGAAAAACCGGGATTATCGTTTTCGCTTGTTGGTCATAGCATGGGAGGGCTTATCGCACACCAAGCTTGGCACATTGCCGCTTCACAAAAACGAGAATTTTTATCAACGATCAACAAAATAATTTGTATTGGCTCACCACATTTGGGGGCTCCTATGGCGAAATTAGGCCATTGGTTAGAAGAAACATTGCACTCCAATACGATAACGCGACCATTTACCTACCTTACTAAGTTGCGCAGTGTCGGTATAAAAGATTTACAGCATGGTTTTTATTCCGATCTAACCTCCGCTGACACTGAATTTTATTGTTTAGCCGGTGAACTTCCTGCCAAACTCGCGGGGGTGAAGGAGCAACTTGGTGATGGTTTGGTGCCAGAATCCAGCGCATTGGGTTTACCGCAAGCTCACCATTGTGTGATTGAAAATGTGTCCCATTTGGGCTTATTAACCGACCCTCGTGTCATGGACGAAATCGTGCAATGGTTACAACCACAACGGTAGAAAACGCTGTTGATGCTTTTTAATTTCCTACTGGACACTAAATAGGTCAAGTAAAGCGTCCTTTATTCAACTGTTTTAACTGCAAAACTGTTATGCTTACGGCAAAATTATGTCGAGAACGTCTGTGGCACTTAAACCGGTCATCTATAAATTAAATTTAAACCTATCAGATTTAAATCGGCAGGTTTATCAAGATTACAACCTCACTATCGCTTTACACCCCTCAGAAACCTTTGAACGTATGGTTGCACGCATTTTGGCTTTTGCCCTAAACGCAAGTGATCAACTGACTTTAACAAAGGGTTTAAGCACCGTTGAAGAACCAGATTTATGGCAAAAGTCACTCGATGGTCAAACCGAGTTGTGGATTGAATTGGGCGAACCATCGGTCGACCGCGTAAAAAAAGCTTCCCGAATTGCCAATCGAGTCAAAGTGTATACGTTTAACAGCAAGTCGGATGTTTGGTGGCTACAAGATCAAGATAAATTCAAACGCCTAGACGCCGACTTCATTCAGTTTGATAACGAACAAATCCAACAATTGGCGAGCTTAATAACACGCACCATGAAATGGTTTGTTACTCTGAGCGAAAACACCGCGAGCATTAATTGCGAACAGGGTGACGTTGATGTCAGTTGGACACTACTAAACAGTCAAGAACAACAATAATTAAAGGTAACTATTATTTTTACTCAATCCCCCGGCTGCAAAGATCTTTGGTTCCTACCACTAGGAGGAACTGGGGAAATCGGCATGAACATGAACCTTTATGGCCACGATGACCAGTGGCTCATGGTCGATTGTGGCGTCACCTTTAAAGAGCCCTTAACCCCGGGTGGCAGCAAACTCTTTGATGTAGTGAGTGCTGACCCAAGCTTTATTACCAAACAGAAAGAAAACCTTATTGGTTTAGTCATAACGCACGCACATGAAGACCATGTTGGTGCCGTCGCCGACTTATGGCGTCGCTTACAATGCCCAGTCTACACAACCAAATTTACCGCTGAATTTTTACGGCGCAAACTGGCTGAACAAGGCCTCGTCGGAAGCGTACCAATTATTGAAGTCATATCTGGCCAGCGCATTGATATTGGTGAATTCAACGTGGAATGGTTGCCATTAACTCATTCATTACCAGAACCTCACGCGTTGGTCATTCGTACCAAAGCCGGTAATGTTTTCCATACTGGCGACTGGAAAATCGATCATCAACCAGTCATCGGTAAACCGTTTAATTCTGCGCCATTTAAAGCCTTGGCCCATGAAAGTATCGACGCCATGGTATGCGATTCCACCAACGCGAATCGTCCGGGTCGCTCACTCACCGAAGGCGAATGTTATCCGGGTTTACTTGAACATATCAAAGCCGCCAAAGGCCGGGTGGTCGTCGCTTGCTTTGGTAGCAACATCGCCCGCCTAATTACCCTGAGTAAAATCGCATCGGAAACCGGACGATTCGTAGGTCTAATGGGACGGTCGTTGCAGAATATGGTAGCAACCGCCAAGGCGACTGACCTTTGGCCGGTTGAATACAGCTTTGCACAAACTAACCACCTTCCATATTTGCCGCGCCATGAAGTTTTATGCATTGCTACCGGAAGCCAAGGGGAACCGCGCACAGCACTCACCAGATTAGCCAATGACGATCACTTCGACATGGAGCTAGAAGCTGGTGATACGGTCATTTTCAGTGCGATCAAAATCCCTGGCAATGAAGACGCCATTGAACGGCTCATTAAAAACTTACAACGTAAGAAAATAAAGGTTATCACCACACAAGACAGTCAGTTGCCCATTCATGCCTCCGGCCATCCGTGCGCTGACGAAGTCGCCGATTTATACCGCTGGGTACAACCTAAAATTGCGGTTCCTGTGCACGGCGAAGCAGAACACATGGCTGCAAACGCTAGGATCGCCAAGTCACAAGGGATTAAACAGCAATTAACGGGCAGCAATGGTGATGTATTTGTGCTTACGGGTCGCGGCAAGGTCATTAAGGGCGCTGTCAGCACTGGGCGAATTGTATTGCGCGAATAATGATTAATTTTTAAACAAAATCCGAATCTTCGACTATACTTCTGTCACGACTATGGCTTAATTACTGAACAGGAGCGCAGCATGAGCACAACGATAGGTTCTACACCTTCTCTTGGTCTTAACCAAGCCTCGCGTTCTGTCGACCAAAGCTTGGAACGCGCAAGTTCGGGTAAGCGTATCAACAGTGCCGCGGACGACGCTGCCGGATTAGCCATCAGTACTCAATTTAGCTCACAAAGCCGGGGGCAAACCCAAGCAATACGGAACGCCGGCGATGGCATTTCCCAACTGCAAACCGCTAACGGCGCGCTAACCAGCATGACAGAAAACGTGCAGCGAATTCGCGAATTGTCAGTACAGGCAGCCAATGGTTCGTATTCGGACAGTGACCGCGAGCTTATTGGTAAAGAAATCAGCTCACTGACCAGCCAGTTACAAGACACCCTTAAAAACACCAATTTTAATGGACAGTCCCTTTTTAACAGTGACAAGAGTCAGAGCTATCAGGTTGGTCCTGATGCAGGCGACAGCATAGATGTTGCGTCGGTTAATTTAAGCGAACAATTAGAGCAGTCTGGCCTATCAAACATCTCTGTCGGCACTGCGGCGGATGCCAGTAACACCATCAACATTGCTGACGACATACTCACTAAAATTACCAGCGCAGCGGCTGAAAATGGCGCGCTGCAAAATCGATTTGAGTCACGAATTTCTAACCTTGAACAGGACCGTATCTCCTCTGAAAGTGCACGATCTCGCAGTGAAGATGCCGATATCGCCAAAGTTGCCAGCCAACTCAGCGCAGATAGTATCCGCGAAAAAGTGGGTATCGCGGTACAGGCACAAGCCAACCACAACCGCGGTCAAGTGCTCGCGTTGCTGCAGTAATGCAAGACAACCTATTCACTGAAAGCAGTGACCAACGTTGCCCTTATTGCGGAGAGCCCATTCAACTCATTGTTGAACCGCTCGACGAGCCGCAAAACTATGTTGAAGATTGCCAAGTCTGCTGCCGACCAATGGTGGTTGATGTCAACACCGATGGCAGCGTTTATTTGCAACGCGAAGATGACTAGTCCCACGAGATAACCCCCCACTCGACCAAGCCCAAAAAAACCATTACTCTAACGTCAATTCCTTAAAACAGATTCCTCATGAACCGACTAACCAATTGGCTGCACTACTCGTCGCTTTCAGTTTTATTTATTCTTTTTATCGGTTTGTATTTGCTCGCTTTTGGCAATTACGAACTTTTTGCGCTTGCTTCGGTGACTATCTTTAGTTTTGCCGTTGTGCGTGCGATTAATATTTATTCTCGCAAGCGTTTAAAAACCGGTCTCATTGTCACCTACGTGCTGTTACTCGCGTTGCAGTTCACCAGTTTCGAACTTGTACTCTTCACAACGGATTACTCTGGCGTTAAATACTGGCTCGCACGCTTGAGCGGCCTTGTACTTATTATGTCGCCGTTTATTTTAGAGCGTATTACCACGGTGACTAACCACACTGTTTTTGCAGTTCCGTCGGTGCAAGAAGCAGGTACCTTAAGCTATGCCCGATTTAATAACGGCATTGAAACGGTAC
>Ga0100385_1005925_pt1 | contig 10141 bp, 8 predicted proteins | sample CryGeymeta201509_FD_81543 | JGI IMG/M metagenome (GOLD analysis project Ga0100385, IMG submission 81543) | Groundwater microbial communities from Crystal Geyser aquifers in Utah, USA - Crystal Geyser metaG 2015-09 | ecosystem: Environmental > Aquatic > Deep subsurface > Groundwater | place: USA...
CAGACAAGCGGGTAATATATGAGGATGTTTTGAGCAACCTCTAAGGTGTAAAAGCCTACCGTAATTGCATCTCCAGAAAATGATTCTCCGAAAAATATAGGGAGTCCAAATCCTGAGATAGGTTCTTGGTTACAGGCAACTCCACCGTCACCCATGCTACAAATTTCGGATGTTTTGGGAATTAGATATGAAAGCAGTGTTGCGAAGATAAAAAGCCCTGCTTTTCTCTTATTGAAAGCAAAGAAAGAGGAAAAAGCTTTCATGGTAAAGTCGATAGTCTAGTTCTACTTCCGCCAAGCGTAGCGTTCGCCAGTGAAACCAGTAGGTAGAGTTAAAATCTCGACTTTATCTTCATGAACGGCGATGGTGTGTTCGAATTGGGCGGAGAGCTTATTGTCTTCTGTTTCGACGGTCCAGTCGTCTTCGAGGAGAACGACATTGCGTTTTCCTTGGTTGACCATGGGCTCGATCGTGAAGACCATTCCTGGTTTAATCTCTGGACCTGTTCCAGGGCGGCCGAAGTGACTGACGTGTGGGTCTTCGTGGAAGGCTCTTCCAATTCCATGTCCGCCGTATTCGCGAACAACTGAATAGCCTTTGCCTTCAACAAAAGTCTGAACGGCGTGAGCGATGTCGCCAAATTTCGCTCCCGGTTTAACGGCGTTGATTCCTGCCCATAGTGCTTCTTCGGCGGCTGTTGTCAGATCGCGAGCCGCTCTCGAGCATTTGCCAACGAGATAAGTTTTGGAGTTGTCACCGTGGAACTGATCTAGGTAACATGTGACGTCTACGTTCACGATGTCGCCATCCGCGAGATAGTCGTCGTTGTTCGGAATTCCGTGACAAACGACCTGGTTGATAGACGTGCAGCAGCTACGAGTGAAACCTTTGTAGTTCAAGGTGCTTGGAATGGCTCCACGTGACGTGATGAACTCATGGCAAATGTCGTTGATTTCTTGAGTCGTGATTCCTGCCTTGATGTGTTCTTCAATCATCACAAGAACGTCAGCCGCAAGGACGCAACTAGCGCGCATTTGCTCAATGTCTTCTGGTGTCTTGATGGGTATCTGGCTCATCGTCTCAATTCCTCGTATCTTCTAAAGGTCTTCTCGTAAAAGCTCATCCATCCCGCTTGTGCCCTCTTCTCCTCCAAAATTTTGATTTGTAGATGGACTCAGGTCTGGATTGCCTGTGATTACTTGTGTTCTTAGCACTCTTGGTTGGTCGTTTGTCAACGATTGAAGGGGGTCTGTTTCGTCAGATTTTGCCGTTTGCCCAGGAGCATTTCCGTCGATGAAGTACTCAGTGATGACTTTTTTGGTTTCCTGGGTGGGAACGTCTCCGGTTTCGGAATCTACTTTTACTTGAAGGATTCCAGCAGGAGTTTCAAAGTCTAAAACGGGCTCATCTTTTAGAGCCTTCGAGGAGTAATCCATCCATATAGGCGCGGCAGCTCTTCCGCCCGTCTCGTTTCTTCCAATAGGCCGAGAACCGTCGAAGCCCACCCATGTTCCCGTGATGAGCTGAGGGGTGTAGCCAATGAACCACGCATCTTTGAAATCGCTCGTCGTCCCGGTTTTTCCGGCAACTGGTCTTTTGAGAGCTTGAACGCTTGTTGCGGTTCCATAGTTCACAACAGATTGAAGAAGACTTGTGACAAGATAGGCGACTTTTTCGTCGATAACACGATCTTTATCCTCCGCCTCCGAGTCATCCGCAAGGTTTGCAGTTTTTTCAAGCGTCTCCGTGGGGTCTCCGCTTTCTTTGGGCTCTGGAGGAACAAAGTTCGGATTGCCTTTCTGCTTGTTGATCTCAGCAATTTCTTCCGCAGTTTTTCCAAACTCTTCTAGAATGTTCCCTTCCCAATCTAGGACTTTCTGGATGTAGTGGTGTTTGGGTTGAATGCCTTGATTGGCAAAAATGCTCCAAGCTCTTACCATTTCATCCACACCAACGGCAGAGCTTCCAAGGGCAGAGCTTAAGTCCGGTGCGAGCTCTGATTTTATTCCAAGCTTGTGGGCAAATTCAATGATGTTTGAAATTTTGAGATACTGGGCGAGTTTGATAGTAGGAATGTTTCGCGAAAACGCGATTGCGTTTCTGAGTGTGGTGTCTCCGTAGAATCTTTCCCCATAGTTGTTGGGCTTCCAGTATTTTTGAATTTCACTTTCTTCTTCTTTACTCGAATAAACAATGGGAGAGTCAACAATGATAGTCGATGGTGTCAATCCAGCATTGATTGCCGTTCCGTAAACAAAAGGTTTGAAGGTTGAACCCGGCTGACGAATCGCCTGTACGGCACGGTTAAAGTGACTGTTTGTGATGTGAAAGTCATAGCCGCCCACTAGAGCCTCAAGTGCACCAGTTTTTACATTGTATGATACGAGGGCCCCCTGAACCAAAGGTTGTTGTTCGAGTTTTAAGATCAACTCTTGTTTTGTGGCCTCGGAGGCGAGGCCATCCTTATCTTCTTTGAAGGAAGCCGCCTGCACGGTGATGACATCACCCTTACGATATTCGGTGTAGGGGTTGCGGATGATCTTTTCCCCGTAGACTTCTTCTTGGTTGGCTTCCATCGCCCATTGGTAGAACTCAGGTTGAATGTCTCCGAAGCGGTTTCCGATTTGAACTCTTATCGATCTTTCTTTTCGGTTTTTTGAAATGACGACTCCTTCGTAATTTTCACCTAGTTCAATCGGGGTGGGGGTGTCGATGGCCACTGGCTCATGCATTTCACCTTGAGCATCGATCACGCGGTAATTGTAGAATTTTGAAATGAGGTCTTTGTGTTGTTCGGCCAAGAAAGTGTCTATGGCTTTGTCACCACTCAAAGATTTTTCTGGACGCCTAAGCCCGAGGCGTTTGTCGACTTCCCGTAGGCCTTTATCGAGCGCATCCTGCGCTGCGATCTGATGATCGTAAGCAACGGTCGTGTAAACGGAAAGCCCTTGCGAAACACGTCCATCGCCATACTCTTCGACAAGGCGCCTTCTAACATATTCCGATAGGTATGGAGTCGGGTTGCTAATGCTGGAGGGGTTGGTGACAATTCGAAGTTCTTCAGCCTTGGCTTCTTCATACTCGGCAGAACTGATTTTTTGAGTTTCAAGCATGCGGCCCAAGACATATTGCTTTCTCTGTGTGGCCATCTTCGGGTCTTTGACTGGATTGTCGTTAGAAGGTGCCTTGGGAAGGCCAGCTAAGACTGCTGCTTCGGCAATAGATAGGTCTTTGGCACTCTTTCCAAAGTAGGTGAGCGAGGCGGCCTCCACTCCATAGGAGTTTTGCCCCAAGAAAATTTGGTTAAGGTAAAGGTTGAGGATCTGGTCTTTGCTCAGGGCTCTCTCAATTTGGAAGGCCAGGAGGGCCTCTTTGATCTTTCTTGTGTATGATTTCTCTGAAGAAAGGAGGAAGGTCTTCGCAACCTGTTGTGTGATCGTGGATCCACCTTGCACTTTTCTTCCGGCCCTAAAGTTTTGGTAGGCAGCTCTAAGAATGGTTACGGGATTGATTCCAACGTGCGAAAAAAACTGATCATCCTCGGCGGCGACAAATGCGTTAACAACATTCTCTGGCATTTCACCCACCGGCATATAAACTCGGCGCTCTTCAGCATAGCTCGCGAGAACCTTGTTCTCCCTCGAGTAGATCGTTGTTACAAGTTTTGGTCTGTAGTCGGTTAGTGAGTCTAATTTTGGTAGATCACTTGAGAAGGAGGCGATAACGATGAGTCCGCCGACGACAGCGAGAGTGCCAAGAGCCACAAATGCAATGACCAGAATTTTTGCTTTTTTCATTGCTCTTTAATATAGCAGTTCTTAGGGGCATGTTTAAGTGAGAAGGCCTAGTTTTGAGACAATTTATCTAGACGATTTCGCGGAGCCAAAGTGCCAAAACTTCGACAGTATCCACGCGTAAAAACATGCGAAGCTTCCACCCATTAGGATTCCGGCAACGACATCGATAGGATAGTGCTGGCCAACGGCAATGCGGCTCCAAGCAATCCCGAAAGCATAAAGAACAAGGTAGATATTAAGCAGTTTGCCGGCACTTTTGACACGCAATTCAAAGTCAGTCGATTTCACAATGCTCAAATACAAAAATACGCACAAAAAGGCCGTATTAAAGGCATGGCTTGAGGGAAAGGATAGGGCTGGAATGACGTGGGGATTGTAAAACGAGACGTGGGGCTTTAGTCTTCCAAAGAATAGCTTTAGCAAAACCGAAAATTCGTTGGAAATGAGTAGTCCAATAACAAGCTGGAATCCTTTGGTGAACCATCTCTTCGCGCTAACGCTAGTCTTTGTTTTCCAGACGATAACTACAAATAAGATTAAAAAAACGGAAAGCAGAATGATTCCAAGAGACGACTCGGTCATAGTTTCAATGATGGATTTCACGGATGCCAAATCCTCATCAAAAAGGAGTTTCTGCCGCAGATCTTCATCCCAAGATTTAATACCTTCACCGACACTTAGGCAGGGGCTCCTGGGCATGCACCGAGTTAGAAGGGGATCTTCTCCGGGGGATGGAAAAATCTGAGCCTCAGCTGGGCTGACATGAGAAATGAAAAGTAGGAGTGCCAAAGAGGGTACTGCTAACCGTAGAAATTTTCTACCGATCGCGCTAAGCTTGAATCTTAGTTCTAAACCCAAATGCATGAGTAAGTATATTAACCTCGAAAGAATTCTCTGGCTTGTTGCGCTCTGCTTTATTGCGTCTTTTGCCACAATCCGCGTCATTGGGCTAGCTCCTGATGCGGCTCTTTATGCTGGTTTGGCAAACAAGGTTTTCATGACTGGAGAATATTGGTTGCTTCGTGGTACCGACGGGTTTTTCCCAAAGTTTTATGAGCATCCTCCCTACTTTTTTCAGTGGGGTTCCTGGCTTATGGGAATGTTTGGTGCGAGTGATATGACCGCCAAGCTTATGGGGGCGATACCAACTTTTATTGCGCTTTTGATCTTGGCGACTTTCACTTTCAAAAATTGGGGCTGGAAGCTGGCAGCGTGGACAATTTTTATTGTGGCTACAACCGGTCATTACACAAAATATGCGGCAACTTCTTTGCTGGAAGCTCCTCTTGCCCTTTTTACTTTGATGGCCCTTATATCTACCTACTATTTTCATAAGGCCGAAAAAAATTATTGGAGACTTTTGGCGATGCTGGGTCTTTTTTTGAGTGTTGCAGGCGCATGTGCCTCTAAAGGTGTTGTTGGGCTGGGATGTGTTGGGGGGGCTCTGCTCTCCTATGCCTTGATCATTCTCGTAAAAAACAGAAGTCTTTTTGAGTTCGTTAGACTTTGGTTCTTGGGTGTTTTTCTAGTTTTTGCGGCAGCTCTTCCCTTCTTGCTTTGGCTGTTAAAGAGTTTTCAAAGTCCTGAGCTTGCCTCTTGGGTGCTTGGATATTTCGAAGAACAGGTTTTGAGGTCTGCGACGACCAATAGAGGCGAAGAGTTCTTTCATGAAGCCGATAATTACTTCTATTATTTAGGTGTGCTTGCAAGAAACCTGTGGCCGTGGATTTGGACCGTTCCGGTGGGAGTCTGGTTCGCGCTCAAGACTCGAAGCGATATTACGATTCCCAAGGGATTTCGGCTCTATATGCTTGTAGCGTTTTCATTCTTTATCGCTTTTCTTGTCCCGCTTTCTCTCGTGTCCTACAAGCTTCCTCACTACATGCATCCTACTTATTTATTGCTTGCGCCTGTTGGTGGGTGGGGAATGCTCGTATTGTTCGACAAATTAATTCAGAGATTTCCTGTGGTGTCTGAGGCCTCTATTCCTTTTCGCTGGTTGTTTCTCTTTGCTGCATTCTATCTAACACTCGGGCAAGGGGCGCGATTGAGCTCTACCCAAAATAGAGGTCAGGAATTCTATGAGCTGGGATTAAAGACAAATGAACTGAACTCGGCATGTACTATCTGGATTCCCGAGTCACAAACGGCTCCCTACAGAATGGAAGCATTTTCTTTATGGTATCTTGGTGGCAGAGCTTGGAAGCGAATCGAAAATGATTATCCATCGAGAATTACAATTCCTAAAGACGTGATTTATTGGGATCCTTCAAAAAGTATTTTGTGGAATGGGGAAGATTGTATCTAATGGCTAAGAATATTGAGAACAGAAAAAAAGTCGCAATTGTTCAAATGTGTTCTAGTGATAATCCTTATGAGAACCTGGCCCTGGTGAATGATTTTGTTCAGGAGGCGACGGATCAAGGTGCAGAGCTCGTATGTTTCCCTGAAAACGTATTGTACCGAGGTCCTAAGGCTAAAAAAGGGTGGTCGAGAGAAGAAATTACCCTCAAGATTCAAAGGGGACAGGTCGAGCCTACGCACGAGTTTAGTTTGGAGCTGATCAAAAGCATAGAAAGCTGGACGATCGATGTGAGCCTCGGTTCAGTTCTGGAATGTGGGGGGGCCGATCACATTTTCAACACTCACCTCTATTGTACTCCGCAATCTTCTCCGCAAGGTGGGATTAAGGCTTATCAAAAAATTCATCTTTTCCGATTTGAGGGAAACTATGTGATGTACAAAGAGGCTAAGGACTTCAACTCTGGAACTAAGTTGGTCACAGCAAAGCTGGGGGCTGAGTCCATTGGGCTTAGCATTTGCTTTGACCTTAGGTTTCCAGAGCTCTTTCGGAAGATGTCTTTGGATGAAGGCTGCTCTGCACTCTTGATCCCGTCGGCATTTGCTCAAGAAACAGGCGAAGTACACTGGCATAGTCTGCTTAGGGCAAGGGCGATTGAAAATCAATGTATGGTGTTCGCATCAGCGCAGTGGGGTTCGCATGTGGACAGCCGGGGCCAAAGTTGTTTGTGTTTTGGAAAAGCTTTGGCTGTGGATCCTTGGGGCACAATCCTTTGGGAGGGCCCAGCTATCGGTGATGCGATGGGTGTGGTGGAGTGGGACGTCCAGTGGCAGGCAAAACTACGATCAAGACTCCCTGTTTTGGAAGACGCCCAAGCCTGGCTCCGAAGGTAGAACTCCCAACTTAAGACGCGCGGCGACAGCATTGACGTGCGATATTCTTTTGACGCTACTAAAGTGCCGAATTCTTTGTACAATAAATCTATGACCAAGTCTGATCTTGTGAACATTATTACTGACAAAACCAACCTAACTAAGAAGAAGGTGGAGGCGGTTGTTAACTGCTGTTTCGACACGATGTTCGAAGCTCTTGTGAATGGAGATCGGATCGAAGTTCGTGGCTTCGGAAGTTGGTACGTAAAAAATTACAAGAGTTATACAGGACGCAATCCCAAAACTGGATCTGCGGTAAAAGTTCCTGAGAAGAAACTACCATTCTTTAAAGTAGGTAAAGAACTCAAGAAAATCATTGATGATTCTAAGGGTGTAACAATCAAAGACTAGTACAGCGTTATTTTAAAACGGGGTACTACTTCTTGTTTGCTTAGTTCTTAGAGGTCACTTTCAATACTTCATTGTCTTCCAAAGAATAAAGCCAGGTCTCATCTTTCTGTTCGCGGGGTTGTCGGCATAGCACGCTGACTCGTAGGCTAAGTGCGGGCACGAGTTTTCCCGTATCTCTCATGTACCAGTATTTTTGTGTCTGAGAAATTTTCGGAGTTTCGCAAGAATCCTTTAGTGAAAAATATTCAAGAATTTTTTTCTCAAAGATGGCGTGATCAGCTTGAGGAAAACCGGCTTGATGATCTCGAAGCTTAGGTAGCTCTCTCCAAAACAGCTGAATGACCCCATCTCTTTTTCGGAATTCGGCATGCTGTCCGAAGATTTCAACGCCATCGATTGTCGGTGTGGCCCTATAGCCAAGCCTTGTGGGGTGTATGCGTTTTAGCTGAAGTGTATTTGAAAGTTTTGGTGCTCTTTGGAGGATCGCAGACTCAAGCTCTCCAGGCTGCAAAGCCCAAACTTCAGTTGCTCTTTTGTTTTCCCGCTCAGCAATTTTCTCTTCCTCTGTTTGGTGTGGTCCACGAGAAATCGGCAGATCGACGTCCGTAGGAAAGGGGTAGGTGGAGATGGGATCAGTAGAGAGGGGTGGATTTTTTATTTGAGTATTTTTAAAAATAAAAACAGCTGCGCCGATCACAAATATTGAGAACAAAGCTAAGAGTCGTTTTTTCATCATAGGGGCACAATGTAGCTGGGGACGGAAAAGGGGGTAGAGCTTCTTTGGGCCAGGTCCGACAATCTAAAGTGAGAAATAGAATCCAAATTTCCGAGACGCCTTGATTGGGGATTTGTTTTTTGCGTAAGGGGTGAAACATGCAGGTTGATAAAAGGTGTTTTGCCAATATTTTTGAGGTCTACGATGTGCCAACCTAGCTTGGAGTTCTGTTCTTTTGGGGTTGAGATTAGAAAAATCTCTCCGTCTTCATCTTCAAGACTGCATTGAAAAGCGTGATGATTTTTTAGCAAGAGCTGGTCTCGGTGACCCGTGTGTGACCTGGCAAAGATTGAAACTTGGTCTAGTGAGTTTCTGCTGCTCAAGCCATGTTGCTTAAGGCTCATTTCTACAGAAGCATGGAGATCATTGAGCTGAGGTGACTCGAGATCCTTAACGAAGGCTTTTGTGGCTTTGCTGTCAGCTGCGATCCTAGCGTAGTGAATTGAGATGTCTCTAAGTATTCTCTCAGCACGATTTGTCGAGGTCGAAAGCCAGTTTTTTTGTATGAGAAAGCTGACTCCTTCGATGGGACCTAATGAGAGGCTGGATGCACTAACTAACATAGATACAGTTTATATGAGATCTGTGAAAGCGTGAAGCCGTCGTGGATTTCTATTCCTGAAGAAAACTTAATCTGGATTCAGTTTTCTGAAGGTATTCCATGGCCTCTACTTCTTTAACGTCAGTTAAGAGCTCTGAGGCTTTCTGGAGATTTGAGGTTGCGGCATTGACGTTACCTATGGATTCATAGATTAAAGCTCCGCGATAAAGATTTTTGGCTTCTGTAACGATCTTGCGATATAGGTTTCCGCGTAGTCTCTGAACCTCTGAGAAATATGGAGTCTGCTGAAGAATCTTGTCGTAGGCTTTGCGGGCCATTACATATTGACGATTGGTTAGGTATTGCTCGGCATCCGCGATCTGAGTTTGATACTCAATACTCAGATTCTGTTCAATCTGACTATAAGACTCTTGCGTCTTACTTTGGAGTCCTCTTACGACTTCAACATACTGGTTGCGAATGACAGCTGGACCTCTGCCGGCGCGATATTCATCGAGAGCTACTGCTAGATTTGAATAGAGATCTTCTAGAATTGGAACAGCTTGGTCGTAGCGAGACTCGAGAACAAGCCGATTGGCCTCGTTGTATCGAGATTCAAAAGTCTGAAGAAATTCTTCTTCACGTTTTTTAGCTTCGTATTCGGGATCAAGCTTAACGATGCTTTCTTCCCCTGTGCTGCCATCATTGATGGCCAAGGGGTCTTGTTTTCTGGCGGCAAATAATCCGTGTTCCGCCTCCTTGTTTGTAGGATCTAGAGTGAGAACTGAGATAAAAGCTTCCTCCGCGGCAAGCCATTCGCCCTTGCGTAGTGCGTTGGTCCCTGAGTCTAAAAGGATATTGATTTTTTCCTGGTTCGCTTTCTGCGCATTTCTAGCGTCGTCGACTCCCGGGCTAATTTTATCAATTAGGTTTTTGTTAATGATGGCCTGAGCATCAAGCATGATGTCTTTTGTTCGTTTGTATTTGTCGACAGACTCTAGAATTTCATTAGCCGCCTCATAGGCTTGCTGCCACTGTTTCTTTTCTGCTGCCATTTCAGCAGTTTGATAGAGTTTGCGAATTTTGTTTTGCTTGTCCAGACTAAGGGCGTAAAAAGTGGGAGAAATGTCAGGATTTTGGGCAAGGTTGGGTTGGTTTGAATTGACTTCTGTTGCGATGTCTCGTGTTGGTACTGCGGCCTTGTCTGAAGAGGGGGCCCCAAGCGCAACAAGTAAAACGAGGGCGAGTAGGGCTGAAGAATAGATGATTTTCTTTTGTTGAGGAAGCTTGTTCCACTCTCTGGCAAGTTTTTTCCTCTGTCTTTTGATCTTAAGGACGAGAGTAAGTTTCTCATTTTCATCAAATTCTTCGAAGTCGTCTTCGTCAGACTGTTGGCCAAGATCAAAATCACTGGATTCAGTTTCCATTCCGGAGGCACCAGCG
>Ga0100385_1005930_pt1 | contig 10135 bp, 8 predicted proteins | sample CryGeymeta201509_FD_81543 | JGI IMG/M metagenome (GOLD analysis project Ga0100385, IMG submission 81543) | Groundwater microbial communities from Crystal Geyser aquifers in Utah, USA - Crystal Geyser metaG 2015-09 | ecosystem: Environmental > Aquatic > Deep subsurface > Groundwater | place: USA...
AACACAGCATCATTTAAATTCTGACCTCCAATATATCTGAAATTCCTCCTCAAAAGGAACAGTATTAATCTGTCACTATCGATAGCTTAATTAGCCAGATAAAGCAGAACATGTAGTTCTCTGAAGGTGTCCACCCTTATCCGTCATCTCTCGACTTCTTCCAGCAATACTTTAAAGCTAATTTTAACTTCCTCAGCAAAACCATCAAATCTATGGTGGAGAATTATGAATTAATCGATTGGACACAAGTACTGCTTGAGTCAACATATATCAGAGAAGAAGCAAACAAAGCTAATCGTCTTGCTGTACCGACTACTGGCACTTCATTGTCCGAGTAAAAAATTAACTTGCATTCTCTTTTATCAAAAAAGTTGATATTTTCTCATGAGATCATCAGCACGCTAAAGGATATTGATTTGTTTGAGAAGTACGAAATTTTGAGAAAAGAAAGAGCATACCTGACCGATAGCGGGGTCTTAGCAATAGCAGTTGAGGAATATTTACAGGAGTTTACGAGGGATGAAAGATTGGTGAATCTCTAGTCCATCTGTACTCATATCATCGAGAATTGCTGTGACTTGTCGTTCAAAGATGGTAAAATATAAGGAGGGGCTGCAGAACTGGTGTCTTATATAGTCAATCAACTCAGAAAGTAGTTGAAGTACTTGAAAATAATCCTTCCCAAAGGTTTCAAGTTCTGTCTCAACAAAAAATATTTCGTGCCAAGATATTCAGAAACAGATAAAACAAAAAATACTATTACAAATTTATCGGAACTAACAACCAGTACTTTCAAGCACCCTAAGATGCTTTACGAGTATGGGCATCTGCTCAACAAATTACGAAGATAAGTTAACACTGAATCCGAAGATACTGACTATCAGAAAATAACCTCTGGCTCCAAAAAAGTCAAACTGTGATTTTGTGTTGATTATCTATATACTTCCTTTGAAAAATGCTCTTCCGCTATCTATAATAGTTAAATGAATACCAGATAACAATCGTAGCCTCGTAATCAAATTGAAGATGAGTCAGAGTAGATAGGTCCCAACAACCAGGCAGAATCTTAGAGCAGTTCTCCTCCAGCCAACTCACGCTACCGAAGCCCTAACGTATGCAGCAATAAGATCTGCCCGCAATATAAGAATACCAAGTACAACACTAACAATGAAAACAACATGGAGAATTTGTGTAATCAGTGCCTGAAGCAGTACGAGAAAGAGCTCTATTGCATATACTGTAAACAGATCTATTTCGACTTTACCGATGATGGCAAATAATGGATCATGTGTGACGAGTGCTAAAGATGGGTCCACACAGAATGTGCTGACATCCTGACTAACGGAGTTAATACCAGTTTTAGTTGCATCAAGTGCAGAAAGATTTAACAAGTTACTAACCCGATTAGAAGACCTGCCAACAGAATTGCCCTTAACAACAAAGTACCAGAGAGAAGGAAGACTCAATAATGCATGCTTAACAACTTTGGATTTTACTGGCAGTTGTCTCCTGCTGAGTTGGCTGAAGATGTCGAGAAGTTGAAGCAGTTCATGAGATGAGAAGAGTTATGATTTGAATAGTGATTATTGATTGAGTATATCAGTAAAAATCAGTTGGTCTTTTTTCCTTTCCTTCTCACCTTGTTTAGCTCTTTATGATATTATGCTCTCAGCATGTTTTGGTCAAATATTTTCTCGCTCTCGCCGAACCGGTCGATCTTTTAGAGAAGATCACAAACTCCCTTATCAGACAGGTCATCACTTACCAGTGTACGACTATCCCTTCTTTCATGCTTTCTAATGACAGTACAACCTAAGGAATCGATCTTGGTGTCGATTTATTTCATAACATCGTTATTAAAGTTTTAACAGTCCACATTCAAAAGTTGACATATCTTTCTGGTAATTTAATGAGCTTGATGAGGATTAGTAGGATGAGTGTTTCTAACTGCTGATTTGTTAGCACGGCTATTTTTAGACATGTTGACCACCATCTCACTCAATTGCCTGTTTTAATAAACTTCTGATGATCGCTTCTGACGATTTGTGCGATCAATTTAGTGTTCGAAGTATTCGATATTTTAATCCAGCTGAGAAATTTATCTTATTAACTCTTCATTTTGCTTATCAAGAGAGCTGTAAACCTTCATAACTTCATCCATTGATCTGCATTGAGCTTTAACAGCAATAGATTCAATGGCAGCCTCTTTCTGTTTGATGGCAGCTTCAATACCTCTGCTCTGATTGTAGTTCCTTTGAGGAGTGCCACTTTGCTACTTATATATCGTACTTGTCAAGCTCTTATTGCCAGGTTTTCTGGTAACCTCTTTAGGGTTAGTCAAGAAAGGATCTGCTTCTGGTGTTCCTCTATCGGTTAGCTTGAGGCTTTTAGACTGTTCTTTTGATTTGAGGTCTTGTTTGCTGGAGTTGATTTATTTGAATTCAATAGCTTCACACTTATCTATGCTCTCCTCAATAGGATCATATTCTTCTTGCTCCATACTTTGAATCTGTTGGAGGGATCTTGCTCTTTTCTTGTCCAAAAAAATTTAGTTCTTGATGAGAGTTTGTTTGTAGATTTCCTCATAATGTTTTATTTCCTTCTCTATTTTGTTGAATAAGTTTGAGTAGACCACTCTTTCATCCCTCGAAGCATTGGCCTGCTCCTTCAGCTGGTTAATTTTAGCTATCTCCTCATTATATTTGTGCAAAATTTGCTTAATGTCGTACTAAACTTTTTTAATCTTTTTTTCAATCCCTGCAGAGACGAACTACTCAGAAGTCTTTTGAACAGCTTGTACTGCACTCATCTACCCCTTAAGAATATTTGTCAAGTCAATTAGAACTTTTTGTCTTTCTGTCTAGTTGTTCAAACTTAGGAGGCAGCGATGCAGATCTCTTTGCAAATCTTCCACCCGATTGTATAAAGGACTTTATATGGCTCTAGTATGACTCATGTTTTCCTGAATATAACATAATGTACGATGGCGATGCGAGATTTGTTGACTTAATTTTCGAGTTATTGGAGTCGATGTTTGCCAGTTTTTGCGCTCATTCTATTTTATGACATGATTTGAGCCATAGATGGCATGGAATTTGATTTGTTAAGTGTTCTCATATTTTCTTCTCTGTAAAGAATAATAGGTATAGATTAAATATTCCGAATGCTTTATATTTATAGACTAAATAAATGGATTAGGGAAGCACAGATCATTTCTTGTCTGCCTTAAGCATACCTTCCTTGTAAAGTTTGTCGATTGTCTACTTGTAAGCTTTTTTAGCTTCATGTCTTTGAATCTTCATTGTGTTTGTCACAATTCCTTTCTCAACGAAAGACTGATGGTCAAGATAAATATTTTTAGCTTGCTCAAAACCTGCCAATCCAGCTTCTTTGCCGACCTTGTTCAGGTCAGAAAGAACCTCAACTCTGATGGTGTCGTGTCTACACAGCTCTGAGAAGTCTCCTTCAATACCCTTGGATATAGCTAACTCATGAAGAGCTTTCTTGTTAGGGACACCAATGCACACACAAAATGTTTCAGTTGATTCACCATGAAGGAAAATTTCAGCTAGGAAAGCTCCTTTCATGTAAATATTCTCCACTTTTTCAGCTGCAACATACTCACCTTGTTGAAGTTTGAAAATGTTTTTCTTTCTGTCAATGATACTGACGGCCTTGGTGGTTGCTGACATCATTCCAACATCTCCACTCCTGAGCCAACCATCCTCAGTGACAGCCTCTTCAGTTTTCTGCTTGTCATGATAGTATCCAAGGAAAACTCCAGGGCCACGAGCCCAAATTTATCCTCTAGGAGTAATTCTTCCTTGCTCATCTGTATCAGTACTAAGATATTGCATTTCAGGAAGGTCAACTAACTTAATCTCGAAGTTGGACTACATAAAATAAATCTTACAACTGGGCCACCGACATGCCTGACAACGGGGTCTCTTGATGCACTGAAGAGAATTGCGCCTGTTGACTAAGTTTGACCGTAGCCCTCAACGAGAGGAGCACACAGGACGACTTTCAAGAAATTTTGTACTTCTGGAAGAAGAGGAGCACTTCCTGAAACCATAAGTCTACATCTGCCTCCAAGAGCTTCCTTTGTTTTGGCGAAGAAAATTCTATCGTAAACTCTGTGAGTGTAGGAGCCACTATTCTTGAGGTTATCAAGCTTAGTATTGAGAGCATATTCCAGAGCGGTTTTAGTAAAGCCTTGAAGTTCGCTGAATTTCTGCTTGAGAACTTAATAAAATCTTGAGAAAAGTCTTGGAACGCTCAAGAAGACTGTTGGTTTAACTATTGCCAAATCATCCTTAAGTCTCTGAACATCTCCTGAGAAGTAAACAATACTGCTTCCTTTGTACCAGAACATGTAATCAAATTATCTTTCGAGAATGTGAGGAAGAGGCAGGTAAGACAGCCCAACATCTTTCTCTGTGACATTGGTGTCATGGTTGTACTTCTCAGCAGCCAAGAAAGAAGTGAAGTTTTTATGGGAGATCATAGCACCCTTAGGAGGACCAGTTGTTCCAGAAGTGTAAGAAAAGGTCAAGCAGTCATCAGGAAGAATTTTGTATTATTCGCTGTTGTAGTCAACTAATTTAGCTTTACCAGAATCAACAACTTTGCTGAAAGGAATCAATTCGATATCTACATAAAGCATAAAATACTTTTTTCTTTAAAGTAGTTTTATTGCTCTTCATTGAACTTGTCGTAGCAGACAATCTTCTTGACATTGACTAAATCTTTGCACTTAACGAGGGATTTAAGTGATCCTTCATTGACGAAAATTGTCTCAAGCTTGGTATGATTAAGAACATAAGTGATATTTTAATCTCCCAGCGTATCATATAGAGGAATAGTTGTTATGCCGTAGAGAAGACAGGCCCAGTCTGTCAAACCCCACTCGACTCTGTTCTTTGAGAAGATAGCCAATAGTCTAATTTTTTCACCTTCAGGGATGCTAAAGAGTTTTTCATTGATAATACCGCTACCAACTTTATGGGCTTCTTCAAGAGCTTGTGAATATGTAAGAGATTCAATCTCCGACTTGTCCTCCTTTTTAACGATTTTTCCTGCATGAATAAAGCTATACCTAAGGCAGGCCGGTTAGCGTATCTCTTAGCTGAACTGAGAATGGCAGCCTTCATTGTTCCGACACCTTCTTCGGGCCTGTCGTAAAGTTTATCCTTTGTAAAGGGGTTTCTGTAGATTGCGGACTCTCCTTCTGGTTTTTGAGTCACAGGGGTACAATAATTAATGCTTTGTTCACCTCCCATATTCTTGTATAATAAATGACGTAAATCCAAATAATGATATTTCAAAGTAGCGATTCTCAGTTATACTATTCATTTCGGCCAGAGCTTAGATTCATTCAAAGTATTTTTTGTTAATTGATGGTACATTAAGCTAGGAAACAGCACATGGTTATCAAAAGTCATATTTGAAAAGTGTTTTTAATGAGTTTAATTATATAATAGATAAAGTTAACGGATGGCTGAAGAACTTGAACCTCACATCCTACGAAAATTCTAGATTTTGCAAAAACTAGGCAAAGGAGCATACGGAGTGGTTTGGAAAGCCATTGACAAACAAACAAAGGCTGTAGTAGCTCTAAAAAAGGTATTCGATGCCTTTCAAAACGCTACCGATTCTCAACGTACCTATCGAGAAGTAATCCTGTTGCTAACTAGGTCATTTTTTTGCAAGAACTGAATGGTCATCCTAACATTGTGTCCCTTCTAAACATTCTCAAAGCGGAAAATAATAAAGATATCTACTTGGTATTCGACTTCATGGAGACCGACCTGCATGCCGTCATCCGAGCAAACATAATGGAGAATGTTCACAAGCGATATGTCCTTTATCAGTATTGATAAATTTATCTTAGAGTGCTCAAGGGGATCAAGTACATGCATTCGGGTGAGCTTATCCATCGAGATCTGAAACCTTCCAACATCCTTCTGGACTCAGATTGTCTTGCTAAACTTGCTGATTTTGGATTAGCCCGTTCTATCGCAACTGTCAACCAGTCTGTCCAGGAACCTATCATGACTTAGTATGTGGCCACTCGTTGGTATCGGGCTCCGGAAATTTTGCTTGGCTCTTCAAAGTACACTAAAGCTGTTGATATGTGGTCAGTTGGATGCATTTTGGGAGAAATGTATTTCGGAAAGGCTATTTTCCCAGGAAATTCCACTTTGAATCAAGTAGAACGTATCCTTGAGCTTTTGGGAAAACCCACTAGAGATGAAGTGGAGTCTATGTAATCCGTCATGGCTCAGGAGTGCATCAATCAAATTGGATATATCAAGAAACGTTCATTCTCTGCATTTTTTCCTCAAATGGACGAGCAAGCTCTTGATCTTATTCGAAAAATGTTGGTCTTCAATCCTAAAAATAGAATTTCAGTTGAATAGGCTTTGCGACACCCTTACTTGAAAGATTTTCATGTTCCTGCCGAGTAAATAGAATACAAAGGAGTCATATAAATTTCAATAGACTAAAACACAAAATATTCGATCAAATAATATCGTGAAGCTTTATATAAGGAAGTAACAAAAAAGAAGCAAAACCACAAAGTGCTAAACGAAGACACAAATGTTTTGAACGTGAGCCATCATCACAACAGCAATAGTATGAATTCTTCAGTCCAGAACAGAAAGAGAGAGGAAGAAAAGGCGAGAAAACAACAGCAGGAATAGCTCAGAAAGCAATAGGAACTCAGAAAACAGGAATAGATCAAGAGACATCAAGAAGAGTTAAGAAGGATTTAATAGCTCCGGCAAAATAGAAGAGATTCTTACAAACGTAGAGAAGGTCAGTCCAAAGAGAATACCTATTATCATCATAGCAGAGATCATCACCATCACAGCAAATAAAAAAGCTGGATTCGACCAACTAGTAAGCCTCAACCCTCAAGCTAGATAAATAAATCTTACTATGCATAGAAGGAAGGCAGATATCTCGAAAGGACTTACACCGCTAACAGCAACGTTGGTCGAAGAAAGGTCTGAATGATTATTGATAGTTTATAATTTATATTCCAGCAAACTGTTATTATTCTCATTATCAACAAAAAAGAATGAAAAAATAGGATCAATAAAATGCACAAAAATTGTCTAATCAGTTTTCCCAACCTTCAGCCCTCCAACAAAGAATAGCAACACTCAAAGAACAACGCCCTGACTCAGTTGTTGTTTACTTTACCAAACATAAGGGTGCTCCTGAATCTCTACCAACGCCTAAGATTCCTCTGTAAGACTAGATTCACATAGGATGCTATTTAAGAAATAATTGATGATAGAGGAGGTATTTTATGCCCTTTATCAACAAATCTAGATCAAGAAGCTTTCTTTTTTTGTCTTGAAAACCTAAGGTAATTGAGCTTTAACAAAGGAAACAATCGAGTTAGTCACTTCAATATCCGTCCAGGGCAAACTTTAGGATAAGTATACGATGCCTATTCCTACAATAACTATCTGGCCCTGATCTATAACGTTGGACCTATCAAAAAGGGAGGTTTATCATTTGTGCAGAAAAAAATATTCAGAATCATCTTCATTGCTGGAATGATCTACCTCATGATTCAAATCTTTGAATATTGGCAATCCTATTTCGGAGATAGCCAGCCTTTACTGACTTCTGGAGGACCACCAAGCGAATAGAATTGAAAGTATGTTGTTAATGTATGAATGTGATTTATGACTAATGACAGGATTGCAGTGGCATAATAATTGAATAAAAATGGGAGCAAGTGATTCAAAGTAGGAGATAAAAAACGACGTAAAAGCCAAAAACAAGCGTTAAATTTAGATGCTTTATCGTATGTTCGATGAGACTGTCTCGATGATGAAAGATTACCGCATTCGATTATCCTCATATAACAAAAGTTAAGATTAAGCCTCTACAAAGAATAAAATTGCCAATCTTGAAGATGTTATCGAACAATTACTGGAGTCTTTTCAGCAAAATAAAAAATATCCCTGGAGCAAAGATATTTACAAAAAATTCAAGACTCATTTCACCCACTGTTTCTAAGAAATATGGGCCACGAACAAAGAGGATTTCTACAAAATAATTCTGGCTCAATGCAAATTTGAAACTTTAGACTTTGAGGATGAATTGAATTAAATAGCAAATAACAAAGAAGAAAATAGGCCCAATCGCAACTCCTATCAAAAGTTCTTTTATGAAGTTGGTGCTAATAAACTGTAGACACACTTGCCGTCGTCAAAAATATAGAGTATAGATTGTTTTGAGGCAGCAATGAATCATGGGGATAATGAACAATTCAATTTCAACGCCATTAATGCTACTATTCTCAATCACGATTTTGATCCAAATTAGTACATGCAATCTCAGAGACAATAATCCGAAAATCCAGATGCTGACTTTATTCCTCTTTTCATTAATCTTAAAGCAAGTAGAGTGAGCATTACTGACCCTTCACCCAATAAAGTTCATGTTCCAGAGTCAAAGAAGGCTAAATAGAAAATGAGATAAGCTAGGATTCAAAATACAAGTCTGATAGCACCAGAAACAATATTTGTCAATCGATTATCAGAGTCAGTCAAACTAGAGATAGCAGATCTAGTGAAATTTTACCGTTAATTTGGAAATGCTCTTCAGATGCTTTTCTTCAGTGTTTCTCTGATCTCCGCTCCTTTCAAGCATTTCACATACTTGTTGACCTAAAAGATGCAAAGGAAAAAAATAAATACCAAAACAAAAATGAATCGACACTATCCTATGTCAGAGACCAAATTCAGCTCTCTTCATAGATTATTGTATGGAGATACAACTGAAGCTTTTTAATTCCGGCACAGAAGATCAATAAATAACGAACTTCTACTTGAATAGATTAAAGATTTTTCATAGGCCTATACTGAGTTTATCTGGAAATATCTCGAGTTGAGTTAACTCACATAATTAAAACTTGGGAAGTTGATCACTGTTGATGCTCTGTATGGAATCGTCCTTAAGTCTGTATGGACTTTTGTGGAATTTGTTAGTGAAAGAGGATTCGAGTATGAGGAAAGAAATCTAGAACAATATTATCTGAGTGCAGATCAACCTAACTTTTCTAAAATTAGTTAAGATAAAAAGAGATATCTTCTTCGTATTATCAAAGGTCTAAAAGGAGAAAAAAGCCCTCAAAGATACTTGAAGAAAATAGTCATTTTTTACAGATAGGCCTCTGCTTTGGGAGAATGCGCTGACGACTTATTGAATATATATGAATAGCTTCTAATTAGACTAATCAAAGATAGAGCAACCAGACAACTAGGGTTAATTCGAATGAAGAATATCATTGAGAAAGTTTTGAAAATAGATGAGACCTATAGTGGAGGGGGTGAAATTGGCTACTCTTGGACAACTTGGTGCATTGTTATATAACTGTTACAAAGCCGCTTATCTAAGAAGTCACCCAGCTTATAGAAAACCTTTTCGAAGACATCGAACATTGTGACCTAGCCAGATGTATAATATTACTATGAGGAGGAATGCTGATATGATTAGAGTGTCTTTATCAAATTCATTGAATATGAAATATTGAGTATTTCAAATTGCTCTTTTTAATTCAGGTTGTATTTTTGCAAGCTCTAAGGTGCCCTAAATAGATGATTTGGCAAAGATTGACATCTTTTAATTTGAATAAGTTACAAAATGGAGGCCTCTAAGCTTCGTAGCAGTAACTTAATGGTCGGAAGCATCCAGAATCAGCTTGACGTCTTGAGCCAGCTGCTCAAAGAGGTCTATCTTCCCCTCGAAAACAAAAATGCTGAGACCAGGAAAAATATTTAAAAGTTCATCTCTCACATCAGTCATACCTCAGTTCAGGTATCGGGTACTGTCTCCATTGAACTACCTATTGTTGCAGTAGGAGACGATATTGAGAGGGACATTCAAGATCAAGGTCTTATGAATAATTATGCTTCCGCCATGTAGTCATGGACCAACACTATCATTGAGACCATCAAAAGATAAAACGAGCAACGAAAAAGAAGCTCTCAAACTGCCCTTGCTGAAATTTAACTCTGGAGGTCCAGATCTGCATCATACTCTAACTTGGTGCAACAGCTGTCTCACAAAAGCGTTCAAACTATCCAATCCAGATTAGAGGCATACT
>Ga0100385_1005941_pt1 | contig 10129 bp, 12 predicted proteins | sample CryGeymeta201509_FD_81543 | JGI IMG/M metagenome (GOLD analysis project Ga0100385, IMG submission 81543) | Groundwater microbial communities from Crystal Geyser aquifers in Utah, USA - Crystal Geyser metaG 2015-09 | ecosystem: Environmental > Aquatic > Deep subsurface > Groundwater | place: USA...
CAGGAAGTGATCAAGGCTATCACCAACAAGTACATGCCCATCAAGCAATTTTTCACCTTCCACTTCAATTAACTTGTTCAAAAAGCTCCTGAGTCTGCCTAAGATATAGAAAAGCTGGTAATCAAAAAAGAGTAGCCATTCAAAAATCTAAAGATTGTTATCGGTCAAGAAGGAGCTAGCAAAATTGCAGAACTAAAGACATTTGTGATTGGAGCCGGAGCTATTGGCTGTGAACTGCTCAAGAACTTTGCGATGGTGAATATGGGTTCAAAGGGAGAAATTGTCGTAACCGATCCTGACCACATTGAAACATCCAACCTTTCCAGACAATTCTTATTCAGAGATAAGCACGTCAAAAAAGCAAAATCAGCCACAGCCTGTGCAACTCTTCTTCAGCTAAATCCTCAACTTGAAGGTCATATTCATGCCAGACTTGATAAGGTATGCGAAGAAACTGAGGAAATTTATAGTGATTAGTTCTTCAAGAGTAGAGGTGTTGTTGCCAATGCACTTGATAATGTGAGAGCTAGACAGTACATGGACAAGAGATGCGTGTAAAATAAGATCCCTCTCTTTGAAAGTGGAACTCTTGGTCCCAAAGGACATGTTCAGGTGATTGTTCCTTACAAGACTGAAAACTACGGCAGTCAGAATGATCCTAATGAAGAATCGCAAATCCCTCACTGCACACTTAAAATGTTCCCAGAAGAAACAGTTCATTGTATTGAGTGGGCTAGAGATATCTTTGGCAAACTTTTTACCTTGAATCCAAAAGCCTTGAAGAAAGTTATTTAATCAAAAGATCTGAAAGCTTTGGAAGGAGCTGAGAGATAAACAGCCGCCAAAATGATAAAGTACAGACCTGAATCATTCGATGACTGCATTGCTGAAGCTGTGAGAAAATTCTATGTTTACTACAGAAACAACGTGAGGCAGCTGTTGTACACCTATCCTATCGACATGAAGACAAAAGAAGGAAAAGCTTTCTGGGCTCTCCCTAAAAGACCACCAAGTAAATCTATATTTATTCAGAATAAATTAACGAGCTCAACTACGAAGATGAGGTTCATCGCACCTTTATTTCTGCTTACTCAGTTCTTTTAGCTAAAACATTCTCGTTGCCCTATCCTAAAGATTTCAGAACAGAGGAAGGCAAGAACAGCATCATGAAAATTGCCATAAAGGTCAAGGTAGAAGACTTTGTTCCCAATGCTTAGGCAGCCAAATAAATTTAGAAGGAAGTTGAGAAAGAAAACAAAATCACCTAAGAAGAAAGCTAAGTTACTGAAGCTACCAATGTTGAGAAGGCAGCTAGTGAAGAAGTAGAAATTAATGAAGAAGTATTGGAGATGAAGCCAGTTGCTGAGGAGTTTGAGAAAGATGAAGACTCGAACGGTCATATCGATTTAATCTATTCCATGAGTAGCCTCCGATGCAGAAACTATGGACTCAGCGAGTGTACCTGGATCGAATCAAAGCTAAAAGCAGGAAAAATTTTGGCAGCTCTCAGCACTACCACTAGTGTTGTTGCAGCTCTTCAGACTCTGGAAATCGTCAAGTTAGTTTCAGGATGCAAAATTTGGAGAAACGGCTTTGTCAATCTAGCAGTGCCTTTAATTCAGATCACCGAGCCAGGACCTCCTCCTAAATATTAGGTTGGAAACACCTCATTCACAGTCTGGGACGAATGGGTAATTAAAGCTTCAACCCTCAAGGAAGTGCAGGCACAGTTGAAGTAGACTTATGGGGTAGAGGGATACAACATTTCAACAAAGTCAGGTCAGCCTATTTACTGGGAAGCAATGTATGTTGACAAAGAAGAAGCCAAAGAAAAGCTTCTTTCCACCAAGCTGAAGACAATGTTTGAAGAACCTGTGGTGGAACTATCAGTGGCTTTGAGGAAGGCGGGATAGAATGAAGTATACGAAAATGTTCCCAAAGTGAAAGTAGAAATCCAAGAGTGATTGTTTATCTTATTGAGGATCTTAGACTCTTCAAAGTTTGATCGATAGACTGCCAATGCTGTAGATCTGGATTGATGGGTGCCATAAAATAATTGAATGAACTAACATATCACTATCGCCGAGTTTAAGCCGGGCACTCGCGGGCCTTACATCCTACGCTTCTAGGTTGTAGAGGTATCTCACAATCAAAGCAATCCTGATGAAATTACCTGCATGGTGGCAGACTAAACTGGTTGCATTGATGCATATCTCAGTCGGCATGGGAAGCACATCAAAAATGGACAAGTGTATCAGCTTGAAGGACTCAAGTGTAAAGTAGTCGACCATCATCTCCGACTATAGTTGGTGTAAGTGAATTTTTATTTAGAAAAGAATCCAAATTGACCAGAGTCAAGTATGATATGGCCTTCAAAGATCTTGTCAACGACATGAGTGAGAAGTTTTACGTGAGCAAGGCAGAGCAAGAAGTGTTTAATAGCAAAATAGTCCAAAAATCAGAGGAGAATGGCAATTTGCCAGTTCAAAAAGAAAAAGAGAAGAGTCAATAATAAAAGAATTCTAAATAATCTAAGCCTCAATAAGAAAACCAACTTAATAAATAAGAGGAAACAAAAAGAAACATAAACTAAGAGAAATAAATAAATAACCATTAACTTAGAGATAAAAACGATAGGCAAAGGCAATCGAGCAAAAATACCAAACAAAGTAATCATAAAAAGGACAACAAATAAGAGGAGGAAAAGCCAAAAAAGAAGAAATACATTGCAAAAAAGGAAGAAGAGAAAAAATAACAATAACCTAAGCAACGAGTGTATCTGAAAGATATATATCTTTACAGGGAACAAGACGTTAATCTATTCGTTCAGATTCACATCAATACCACAGAAGCTGCGGGCAATTACATGCTTGTGAAAGCCGCTGATAAGTCGGGATCAGCCTACCTCGAATTCGACAGAAGGGCTCAGCTGGAAGACAGAACCTGGTATTGTTTGAGGAGGTTCAGAGTATTTGGAGATAAGAAATACGGTTGCATTGCCAGTCAGCAAGAGTAAATATTCATGGATGTAGGTATTCTACGTTTGACATTTTGGGGGACTATGACGAAGTACCAGAGAGAAGCCCTATCTATTTTCCGAAGCCCAAGTGATTGTATCAAATGAATCATTATACACATATGAATTAACTTTTTACTATGACTCTCAGAGCATTGGAGCTATATTATTCTTTAATTCAACTCAAATCAAATAAATATGGGCGTTCCTGGCTTTTACTCTTGGTACTTCTGACGGCATTCAGGCTCACCAAAAGATACCCCATGATCAAACAAATGATCAACCAGTAGTCTATCCCTCAGATTGACTATCTCTACCTCGACATGAACGGCATCATTTACCGCTGCGTTAGAGTATATCCCTTCTTACTTAGGATGACTCCATTATTTTCAAGTCTCAGCTTATGCCCAAATAACTATAGTAAATGTGGGTCGAAATCTTCAACTACATCAACGCTCTTGTCGATATGCTCAAGCCCACCAAAATGATCATCATGGCTTTGGATGGTGTTGCTCCTCGCTGCAAGATGAATAACCAACGTTCAAGGCGTTTCCGCAGTGCTCAAGACTACAAGGCGTACATTTAGAGGCTCTACGGCTATACAGATACAGTCGACAGCCAGTAGAATTTTAAAAATAATTCAATCTCTCCAGGGACCTCCTTCATGCAGCAACTCAACGAAATGCTGCATTTTTTTATTCAGAAGAAAATTGAATAAGATGACTACTGGAAATCTTTGAGTGTTGTTTTCACTGGCTCAGATACTCCAGGATAAGGAGAGCATAAGATCATGGAGTTTGTGAGAGGAAATCAGGAAAATTTTCTCCCTGACGATACTCACTGCTTCTACGGAGCGGATGCCGATCTCATTATGTTGGGTTTGACTCTTCCGGTGAAAAACTCTCTAATCATCAGGTAATAGTATATCCATCAATCGGATAAGGTCAATATAATGTCGACTCGAAAGGAAAAATAGGTCAATTTTGAGCTGATCTATCTCACAATACTCAAGGAGTGCTTTGAAATCGAGTATGAGTCCTTGAGAGATAAAATGCAAATTGATTACGATATAAACAAAATTGCAAGAGACTTTGTATTTTTGTTCTTCTTTATCGGAAACGATTTTCTTCCCAGAATTTACGCTTACAACATTAGATAAAAATCGATCGAAAAGATGATTCAAGGCTTTAAGGAGTACCTCGTCAATTGCGAGGCCTACATCACTGACGGAAACGATCTGAATCTCAAAGAATTGCTTCGACTGCTTGGTGAAATTGGAAAGTATGAGGCTCACTTTTTTGCCGATAAGCAGCTCGAGTTTGAAAAGTTGGCAACCCAAGAGCAGAAAAATTTTGAGGATGAGTTACAAAAAATGTTTTTGAAGAAGATAATTCATGAGAAAGAGACTCTCCTTGGCCTCAAGCAAATGTACTCGAATATGGACGGAACTGGCAAACTAAACTACTATACTAACTATTTCAAAATCGATCCCAATTCTCAGGCTGAGTAGCTCTGGAATATCCTCGCCTATTATGTCTATGGACTCAAGTTTGTCTATGAATACTACTTCAAGAATTTGGCCAGTTGGAGCTGGTATTACCCATACTACTTTGCTCCTCTTCTTACTGACATCCAGTATTACCTCGGCCATATAATTGCTCAAGGTCAGACTCTAGCTGATTTCTCAAAAGATCAGCCTTTCGAGCCATTCAAACAGCTCCTGTGTATCCTTCCAAAGGAAAGCTCAGACCTTCTTCCTTAGAACTTCAGAAAATATATCCTTGACCCAAACTCCAATCTTAGACAACCAGTAGACTTCTACCCGGATTCAGTGGAATCTGTCAACTATGGGTCAATTCGGGCACACGAAGCTATCTATCTGATCCCTTTCCTTGACCAGGCAATTGTAAACTATTTTTTACTTAGACCCAAGAAGTTTATGATCGATAAATTGGTAATACTTCACAAGCTGATTTACCCAGAAACAGTCTCAATCCATCAACTCTCTACTAGTATCAAGATGACGCATAAAAAGTCAATGTAGTGTCTCCATTTGCTTCGATTGCTTCTTTCGAATCTCAACTATCCAAGAAACATGTCAACTTAATTGAGAAGATCGACTGGAAAACCAAAAACTATGTTCATCCAGTGAATGAGGGTGATTAAAAATTACTTAAAATGCCCTCCTTGAAGATGAGATAGTATTAAGTGCTGACTCTAAAAGAAAAAGATAACAGACTCGAACTCAAACTTATGCTCAAGGAAAACTAAAACTAAAAATTCAAAATAGGTGAGCCCATTTATTATGGATATCCTCTGGAGCACTCAGGCAGAATAGAAGGTATTCTTACCAAGCATAACTTTGCGCACACCAAGGACATTTTACTCGCCAAGTATGACTTCATTTATCGAAACGCTGATGAAAGATATATCGAAGAGTTGCAGAATAAACCAAAGGATATGTATTTGATGGTGAAAGACAGAATCGCTGCCAGTCGAACCATCAACCAAACCTTCTACAGTTTCATCGATCTCTCTTCAACAGACACATTCTTATTCATTGCCTAAACCAAAACATTTGCAAGAACTCTTGAAGGAGACTTCAAACGTCTCTATGCTGACAACTACAACGAAAGCTTCACCATTATTCCTGCTTGCGTGGCATCCAAAGAGAAGCATTATCAGAACACAAGATCGACATATCATTTCAAGAGTATTGAAGATGAGTTCAAACTCAAAGAGGACGTGATGATTACTCATTGGAGCAAAGATTTGTGTGGGGCCAAAGGGAGAGTGGTTGGCTATGACGGCAAGGACATCAAGGTCGAAATTACTGAAGAGCCAAGATACACTAAGGAGAAAGTGAAATAAATAATATCATTGCTGAGCACTAAGGCAGATATTAATTTCTCTTTACGATTTGCGGCCTAAATATTGGGTCTAAAGTTTGATCAACTAGAAAATTTCTTGGGACACATCAACGTGATAACCCCTGCGAACAGCAAACTTCCTCCATCAATTGATATAGGTCTCAACTTGATGAGCAGAAAGTAAAACAAGATAGTTCCTAACCTGGTGAGAGTCAACTTCCACTAAAGTACATAAGCAAAAAGAACTAATCCTTTCAAGTTCATCTAAATATCAGTCCGTGCCCTAGAAATATTGGTGGAGTACAAACAAAAATTCCCAGAAGTATTCAAGTTCATGAAGGAAAGACATCAGAAAATTGTGAAGAAAGCAAAGGAGACTGGACTTAAAATTGAGTGGGACGAGCCTATTTATGCTGAACAAATATATCCTGGTATGCCAGCTAAAGGACTCATGAAGGTTTACAAATGGCTTGTTGAGATGGAGGAGACACATATGCCTGCTAGTTCTCTATACTCCAAACAGGTAAACCTCAAGAGAATCACCAAGCTCAAAGAAATCTTTACCACCTTCAAGGTTGCCAAAAAGCCTAAATACAAAAAGAAATAGCCAAAAGTTGAGAAAGTTGATCCCAACCTTCTCTATTCTCATCGACTCAGTCAACTTGGCTACCTTTACCTGAAGAAAAAGCCCCTCAATCACTAAATTGGAGACATTGTAATCTGTATTGCTCCTCGCTTCTTTGGTCATTATGGAGCCATTGTGGGAATTGACGACAACAAATATGAGGTATTTTTTGATTAGCCTTCTTTTGGAAAAGGAGATCTAGGAGGACTCTGCTAGAACCTTTGGGGAGCTAAGTTTGAATTCAGATAATTGCTGAATCTGACAACTTGGCCTGACCTTTTCAGCTAGAGACAAAAAGGAGCCAACACGCAGATGGAAAAACTTGGCTGGAATGGCAGTATTGAGAACTATTATCCTCGCTATAAGAGCTATCCTTTCGAAAATTTTGAAGACCTTAGGGTATTTATCAAAAAAGAGGAAAATAAAAAATACTTCAATGGAGACCTCTTATAGTATATCTTCAAAGTCCAATAAGATCTCAAACAAATTCCTTTGGAAGACACATTTACAGTCGTAGACAACAGGAAAGGAGACCACCGCTACAAATACGATCAGAAAATTCAATACATTGAGAAGAGGCAGGTCGAAGAGGCAGCATAAATGATGAAGGTTATGGAAGAAACTCCCTAGACTATCGTAGGACCTCAGCAATTGGAGGCTAAACAATAGTAGATATTCAAGGGTGTAGCTGAAAAGGAGGTGATTTAGAACAAGGTCACCTAAGAAAAGGGAGAGGAAATTGGTGATGAGGAAGATGCAGAAGACGTCTTGGGCTGATAGTTATGTCAATAATACAGTAATATAATGAAGATCAGTTTCGAAGCTCGACTTCTATTTTCCCGTAAATGACGTCCATCTTGTCCATTTCTTATTCAAACTCCTCCATGTTCAAAAGAAGGGTTGAACGATATTGTCTATTTTGAATTGCATTCAAAGAATACTTTTATTCCAGCTGACCCTTCTCAGATAAAGCGGATTGCAGCTCTCTGCATAATTTTTCATTGTCCAAAGACAATGACATGATCCTCCCCTCCAGTTCTTTGACTGTCAGTCTCAGAATTGACAGTTCTTCGTTAGATGATTGAAGAGCCCTTCGAGATTATTCCTGCATTTTCCTTTCTTTTCTCAATAATTATTCGCTTTCCTCAAGTTCCTGATTAAGCTAACCAACCAGACCGTTGATTACTCTTCTTTTGGTCTGCTGGGTAAAGCTGGACTTATCGAAAGTACGATTGAAACCGATAGATGTCTTGTATATTCCTTCCTTTTGAGACGATAGAGACTGAGCGAACTGTTACTTGACATATTCCTTGCTATTTTCAGCAGTGCCATTGATCCGGATGCTTTCGACATGTCCCTTGGAATAGAAATTTGTTTGTGATGTTGGTTGGTTATTCACCTGGATATTAGTTTATTTGCTGTTTTGTTGCAGCTTGAGGAGTTCTTCTGTGAGAGTTTAATTTTGATCTGAATGAATTGGTGCTTACTTTTGAGGTATTCAATTTGTGCATGAAGTTCCTATCTTTATTTTTGGCTGGTGGCGATAATCTCCTTGAGGGACTGATAATTGGTGATAAGCTGCTTGATGAGCTCATTGTCACGCTGATCCTGGGCGATCTTCTCTTCTTCCAACTGATAGAAATCCATGTTCTATAATGTTTTAAACTAAATATAAATTTATACCTCTGTAGTTGGTTGCCCCCTTAGGTATTTATGGCACGAAATTCAATTCAAACTACAATTATTTCCTAACGACCCATGTAGAACCACCAAGTCAATGAACCAGTCCACAACTTCGTCTCAGATCTCTTTCTTCTTCTGCAACAGTGTCTCCAGGAAGAGGAATAAAATAAAGTCATCAAGAAGGTTGACCGCAAAAAAACCAAACAAATCGAAAGAGCTCAGCCAAGGGTCCGACATCACCCTCGAAAAAATAGCCATGTGAGCTCAACGGCTTGATTTTTCCCCCTTTATCTTGATAATTTTGCCTTATATTTGAATCAGTTTCCCACCATGATTAGACACAATAACCTAAGGCACCCCTCACCCACCATCCACTACCGCTCACCAATAGTTAACCAGGATCATCGCCATCCAGTCAGAGTTGTACCAGGCCCTTTACATCACCCAATTCCACAGTATAGCTCTCCTCAACAACCAAAAATCACATTCAGCAACTCTCAACTTCCACAGCAAACTTAGAGTCACAATAGTGTTACTTTCAAGGAATTGCGAGAGAAATACACTCGCTCTCCATCGGGATGGCAAGCAAAACCACTCTAGCGAGAGCCCGCGAAGTCCACAGCATAATAAAAAATAGCAACTCCAGTTGAAGAGCAAAAAAATGTTTCATTTCCTGAAAAGTTTGAAAAAAAGGAGGATAAAAAGCGATAAGAAGTGAAATACAGCTAACTCAGAAGTAAGTTTGAGAATAGCGAGACGCAAAAAGTTTATGTGGATAAAAAGCTGAACATCACTGAGGTGCGTGTCAGTGGATCAGAGGTGAGCGAAGAAAAAGAGGATAAGATCACAAACACAAACAATCGTATCGAATGTATTATCGAATAGAATCATGTGCTGGAGGAGAGCAGGGCCCTTTTCTCATAAATATCTTATCTAAAAAAAAAGGTCAATGATTATGAAGATAGCAATAACAGGCTTAGAGCTGAAGTATACATGCTCAAGAGCAAGATAGCAGAGTAATAGGTCTCCCAGAAGAAACAGATGCACACTTAAGAACTTGAGCTTGTTAGCTAAGTGAAGGAACTAGCAGCTAAGTTGAAGAAAAGGTAAGAAAATGAATCCGATCTTGAAAGGGAGGTCAAGGAACTGCAGATAGAGCTGAGGAGGACAAAAAATGAGTGGAAGATGGCTACCATCAACGAATCCTAAATGTCCAAAAAATGTCAACTTCTGTCCAAGAAAAATAACGAGCAGAGCGAATAAATTGCCAGGCTGAGGCAACTATTGTTAGAGAAAAACGAGGAAAGATAAAGTTTACCAGAGAGTACGGTAAAAAGCGAGACAATAACTTACTTTTTAAATTGATTTATATCTATTCACTTCAATAAGCATCTCTATCACCCCATGAACTCAGATGGGTGCCGCAGCAAGCAGTGACTGATAAAATGCTTGCGAAGGTACTCACATTATTCCTCGATCAATTGCAGCCTGTAGCTACTTTCAACCGTCTTCAGTTCATGCTTCCCATTAGTTGAGAAGTCTTCTTGACTGCGAGAGAACAGTCGGCTCTCTCTTTGGGGTGTCGACTATCCAGCTCTTGTGGTTTGGCTCTTGAGCTCACTATGATTGTTTTCAATTTTGGATGGCTCTATGGCAGTCCTTGTGCTTTTTCTCTGACTGTGTTGGTTTTCTATTTTTTGCTACTTCGTTTTAGCGAGCTGAAGGTAATGCTCATTAACCTCTGAGCTGAGAAAGGATTTCCAATTTCTGGTGGTACGATTTTTGATTCGTGTAGGTTGCTGACGATAATTGGGAAGAAGAGGAGGTGTGTAACGGTGGACTCGAGTGTGCATGACCTTGATTACTTCTGATGGAAGGTTAATATTATAGTTCTTAGATTAGGACTAACCGTAAATCTTTTGAAGTAAAGAAAAG
>Ga0100385_1005943_pt1 | contig 10129 bp, 8 predicted proteins | sample CryGeymeta201509_FD_81543 | JGI IMG/M metagenome (GOLD analysis project Ga0100385, IMG submission 81543) | Groundwater microbial communities from Crystal Geyser aquifers in Utah, USA - Crystal Geyser metaG 2015-09 | ecosystem: Environmental > Aquatic > Deep subsurface > Groundwater | place: USA...
AACGCCATACAAGATGTTTGTACAGATATAGTAAATGGGGATCTTAGCAATCAATTCCCTTTGAAAATATGGCAGACAGGATCTGGCACGCAAACAAACATGAACTTAAACGAAGTTATTGCGCACTGTGCCAACAAAAAATTAAACGGCCTTTTCGGAAAAAAGAAACATGTTCACCCTAATGATCATGTGAACTACGGTCAATCATCAAACGACTGTTTTCCAACGGCTATGAATATCGCTGCCGTTCTTCAAGTTCAACAAAACCTATTACCCTCCTTGCTTGAATTTTATCATGCCTTAAAAAACAAAGAATTACAGTTTCAAAAAAATATCAAAGTTGGTCGCACTCATTTGCAAGACGCCACCCCCATTACATTGGGCCAAGAATTTTCTGCCTATGCAGAGCAAATTAAACTAGGAATGGAGAGAATAAAAGCTGTTTTACCAAGGCTATATCGGTTAGCACAAGGGGCTACAGCCGTTGGAACAGGTCTTAATTGTGATAAAGACTTTCCTGAACTTTTTGCAAAAAAAATAGCAGAAGCAACCTTTTACCCCTTCATAAGTGCACCTAATAAATTTGAAGCCATTGCAACACATGATTCGTTAGTAGAGCTATCAGGTGCTTTAAACGTTCTTGCATGCAGCTTTATGAAAATTGCAAATGATTTAAGATTTTTAGCATCTGGTCCACGTTGTGGCTACGGCGAAATTAATTTTCCAGCAAACGAGCCCGGCTCATCCATTATGCCAGGAAAAGTGAACCCTACACAGGCTGAAGCGATCACAATGGTTGCAGCCCAAGTTATGGGAAACCACACAACAGTTACCGTTGCAGGAGCAAGTGGTCATTTTGAACTCAATGCATTCAAACCAGTGATCATTTATAATATTTTACAATCTATTACTTTATTATCGGATGGCGCGAATAGCTTTGTAGAAAACTGCCTCAACGGTATCTCTGTTAATCAAAACGTTTTACAAGAGAATTTAGATAAGTGTCTTATGCTTGTCACGGCATTAAATCCTGTTATTGGTTATGACAATGCTGCAAAAGTCGCAAAACATGCTCATCAAAATAACCTATCCTTAAAACAAGCAACAATCGATTTGGAAATGCTGACCGAAGAAGAGTTTGACAAACTCATAGACGTATCAAAAATGATCTAGCACATTAACTGAAAATTAAGAACGCGCTGTTAGGATATAATAAGGGTCCTAATAACTTAAAAACGATGAAAATGATCTTATTTTTCATATCATTTATATCCGCTAATACTCTATTTCATGCACATGTAACTGACACATCTGCAGTATCAACAGCAGATAGCATAACCCACACAGCAGCCTCATATGAAGATACAATAAACCATGATGAGGGTATGGGGCATCGGCAAAATGCAAGAGGCGATCTTTTAGAAGAACATCCCAATGAAATTTCTATATGGCAACAAATAATGGGCCTATTATTCTTAATGCTGCATAGTTTTTTTAATTTTATGACCGGTGAATATTAAAAAAAAATAGATGTTTTGTTTATGAACAAAACATCACAACATACATACACTAAAAAATCTTCCCAAAAAATAATTTGAGAAGGCCTGTTTCAAAATTCGACAATCGTTTTACTACCCAATAGGCTCATGATTTTTCTTATTTGCCTCTAAAACATCATGCAAAGTATGCGTTACAGTTCCGCAACACCCTGTAGCGGGAACTTTACTTGCAATAATTTCCAAACCTTGAGTTGCAACAACTCCCAAAACATCTTGGATAAATGGGTCAACACCAGCATCAGTCAGTCTATCTTCCATTTTATTAGAAGATACACGCAGACAAATCTTCAAAATTTCCTTCAGCGTTTCATCTGCGTCATTGATAGAAGCATTACGCAATAGTGTTTCTGTTTCCTTAAACAAAGTGTTGAATTCATTTTCTGAAATGCCTAGTTTTCCAGCCATTTTCTTCGCATATTTCTTAGCCTCTGCACATTGTGCGTCTACGGTTTGCTTCAGATCACGAACAAACCCTAAACTCCTTAATTTATTTCTATATAATTGTGAGGCAAAATCTAAAACCTTACCAACTTGCATTTCAGTCAAAGACTTATCATCTGCGACTTTTAAAAAAGTCCTCACTGTTGAGGTGGCAGAAGCACTACTCGTTGCAACATGAGCGGCCTCAACTGCCAAATCTGTCGCCATAAGGGGCGCTGATGCGAACACACCTAGAACCGTTAAAATTTTTATTGTTTTCATATACACTCCATAGTTAAAAAAAACACATATCTACTACATGCTTTTTTCAGTGTCGCAAGTAACGTATTAACAAAAGGTAAAGATATAAATATAATTTAACTTTCGAATCGATTTTAATGTCTCAAGTGTTTTATAATTAGGGTATATACAGATATAAACACATCGTGCATGAACCTTAATTTAAATAACATCCTTATTCTTGGCGCCGGAAAAACGGGGCTCAGCGTACAAAAATGGTGTATAGACAATAACATGACCTGCACACTATGGAACGGTGATTCTGACAACACAACCAATGTGAATATGAATAACACTACCTGTGTTGTCACAAGTCCTGGCATTATGCCTTCTCACCCCTTACCACAAAAAGCGAAAAAGTTGAGTCTTCCAGTTATCACAGACATTGATTTATTTTTTTCTGAAAATCCATCTTTATCTAACCATGCCTTTGGCATTACAGGAACAAACGGCAAATCAACCACCACCGCCCTACTCCATCATATTTTTCAAAACACAAATCAACAAGACAAGGCATTTTTAGGGGGCAATATAGGAACTCCTATTTTAGATTTACCAGTAGACAATAATGCGAAATATGCAATAGAGCTTTCTTCTTATCAATTAGAGCTATCCGATAGATTGAATCTTTTTGCAGCAGTCCTTCTAAACCTAACTCCCGATCATTTAGATCGTCACGGCTCTATGGAGCAATACTGCATCGAGAAAATGAAAATTTTTGACGGTTGCCAAAACCCAATTATTTGTATTGATGATAGCTATACCAACGATGCCTACAATACATTCAAAAAAAAACATAATGTAAAATCAATATCATGTACACTAAAAGCCGACTATTATGTTGATGATAGTGGTATGTTATTCATAAAAGAGGCACCTATTGCATCCCTTACTGACATGCCCTTAAAAGGTCAACATAATTGGCAAAACATATTAGCAGCTTTTACATTAGCGCATATTGCGGGCATATCGGCAAATCTAATTATACAAGCTATAAAGTCATTTCAAGGGTTACAGCACCGCTTACAAAATGTCAAAAAACTTAACAATGTTACATTTATTAACGATAGTAAAGCCACAAACGGGGAGGCTACTGAAAAGGCCATCAAGGCGTATCAAGATAAAGGTATATACATAATACTGGGCGGGCGGGCAAAAGCAGATGGCCTGAAAGCTTTACACCACCTATTTCACCATATTAAAAAAGCATACCTTATTGGTGAAGCTGCACATGATTTTTCAGAAACCTTAAAAGATGAAAGTGTGCCACATACAATATCGCATACCTTATCAACGGCTGTAAAAGATGCTTATCGAGATGCAGTAACAGGTAACGATGAAGGTGTTGTTCTTTTATCCCCAAGCTGCGCAAGCTTTGATCAATTTAAAAATTTTGAAGACCGTGGTGATTTATTTTGCCAGCTTGTGAATAAACTATAAGCATCCTCATCTTCTCTTTCAGTGGGATGACTTAATGGGTTAGTTTGTTCTTTTTATGCAAATGATTTGTTATTTTTCATACTTAGTACGGCGTTTAAGTATGTCAGACACTATACCTGTAAGCGTCTTCATTTCCTGATGTGTATAGTGATGCGATGTAAAAATATTTTTAATATTACGCCACATCATTGGCTTTTTAGTTGGAACACGCCAAAAATTGTGCCTATCTAACACTTGTTCAAGTTTATTAAAAAAAACAGTGCGCATGGCATTATCTGCAATATCTATTTCTTGGCTAATATCATCTGCTCCCTTAGCTGACAGCATTTTAAAATATTCATAAAAAACAACAACAGATGCTTGTGCAATATTAAGGGATGAAAAATCAGGGTTCACAGGTATTTGAATAAGGCTTTGGCAGAGCGTAATTTCATCATTTAAAAGCCCAGATCGCTCTGGCCCAAAAATAATAGCATTTTTGCCCTTTAAATTATACAAATCTTTAGCAGCCATTTCAGGAGATTTAATAGGTTTATTCATATCCCGAACGGAGGCAGATGTCGCATAGACAATCTGACAGTCAGCGATTGCTTCTTCTAAACTTGAACATAAAGTAGCATTTTTTAAAACCTGTTCGTTACCGGCAGACATAGCGATTGCTTTTTCATCTATATGATCAAACTTAGGTTCTACCAAACATAAATCGGTAATATTAAAGTTTCCCATAGCGCGTACAACAGCACCTAGATTTTCAGCCATTTGCGTACGCACTAATATGATTTTTAAAGACATCAAAAGATAGTTACCTTATTTTTTTCAGATTATAATTTTGAAATATATTCTTTAAATTTCAAACCCTTTAATACCCACATCATACCAATATAAATAAGTAATGATAAACCAACTAAAATCATGATTCCAGTAACCTTAATGTATAATGGATTTTCAATTAAAACATACCCCTTTACATAATCATACATAAAATACAACGCCAAAAACATCATCACTGATGACAGTAAAATTTTTCCAAAAAATAACAATAGGTTTTTATCAAAAAGCATTTCATGGCGACTTTTTAAAATCAGCATCAACCCCACAGTGCTTACCCACGCAGAAATTGACGTTGATAAAGCGATACCCACATGACGAAGATCCGTAAAATACATAAATAGAATGTTGAGGATAATATTTAATATCATTGATCCTAAAGCTACCAGAATTGGTGTTTTTGTATTTTGCCTTGCAAAGAAACTGCTATTAAAGATTTTTGCCAATATATAAGCAGGAAGGCCTGTTGAAAAACCAATTACAGTATAAGCCACAGCCCGTGTTGCGGCACTGCCAAACTTACCGTGTTCAAACATAACACGGACCAAATCTTCACTTAAAAAGACAAGCCCTATCATGGCGGGTAGCGTTATCAGTAATGAAAATTCTATAGCGCGATTTTGGCAGTGCTGAGCCTCATCGGATTTATTTTGTCGCCATAATTTGGACAGTAGCGGCAGCAAAACTGTCCCCATTGCGGTTCCAGTAATGCTAATTGGTAAATGATATAAGCGATCAGCGTAATATAAATATGCATTAGTACCATCCGGCAGTAATGTCGCTATATAAACATCTACCAATAAATTTAACTGCAACACACCCGCGCCAAGGGCTGCTGGCACCATACGGCGACCAAATTTACGAACACTTGGTGTGAGGCTTGGCATACGTAAACTGGGTCGAATATTATATATATAGCAAGGAACGATTACCCACATTAATTGAACTAAACCAGATCCTGTAATAGCTAAGGCGACATCTTGTCCTTGTTCTAATTCATGAGGCGCTGATAACAGCATAATTAAAATAATAAAACAGTTCCCACTCACTTGGGATGACGCTGCAGCCGTAAATTTCTCAAAAGAGTTTAAAACACCACTCAATAAGGCTGTTAAAGATATTAACAAGATAAAAGGAAAGGTAACGCGTGAAAAGTTAATCGTTAATTTAATAAATTCTGGGGAATTATTTTGCAAAATAAAAGATAGAAAATTTGGCATAATAATTTCAAAAATAACAACAACAGCTATCAGCAAAAATGTCATGATTGATAAAACATCAGCTAAAAAGTTATTTGCCTTTTCTTTATCATCAACCAAAAGCCCCGAAAATATAGGAATAAAGGATGAATTAAATGCACCCTCTGCAAAAATACGCCTTAAAAAACTGGGCACTTTTATGGCAATCACCAAAGCATCCATAACAATACTGGTGCCAATATAATTGGCCATTAAAATGTCGCGCACAAACCCTGTAGCGCGACTAAAAATAGTATACATAGCCACACCAATGGCAGAACGGATCATTTTCATTGTTATTTCCTATCCCGAACTTAATTCAAATTACGAATTATCCCCGCAGCATGACACTTTTAAATCTTTCTTTTTAAAAGTAACCGTCACTTTACCTGCTTTTTTAAACGTTAATGATAAATCAATCGACTGTGAATCTGACAGTTTATCTGTCACATTCATTAGCATAATATGATCTTCACCAGGCTTTAAAATTTTCTCAGCCTGCGCCCCGATCATTAACGCGTCCACTTTTCGCATACGGGCAACACCTTTATCATCAATCACATGTGTGTGCAATTCAACTTTAGGAATCATCGCGCCAAAAAATGAGGCTGATATCAGTTGATCTTCATCATCTCCTGTATTATTTATAGTCAAATAAGCAGCTGCATTTGCGGCCCCTTTATTACTAATAAAATAAGGTTCTTTAATGTTAATTGAACCGATTGTTTTTTCAGCATTACCTTTACCACCGCAGCCACCGCAACATTCAGCCTGAAAGGTCGTATTAGTAAATAATGTGATGAGTATTAACAGTATAATTTTCATTTTTTTGCCTTATTATAAATTTTTTGCATGTGCTCGTGCTTTTTCCAAATCTTCTGGTGTGTCAATGGCAATGGGTGCTGAATCGACAAACCCCATGTGGATGGTCATTCCAGCTTCTAAAGCACGCAATTGTTCTAAGCTCTCACTTTTTTCTAAGTATGATGGCGCAAGCGATACGAATTTTTCCAAAGCATTAAATGTATAGCCGTACAACCCTAAATGGTGATAATAAGTCTTAGCGCCATAGGGTACAGGTGAACGGGAAAAGTACAGTGCTTTTGCCAAGTCGTCATTAATAAAACTAAGAACGGGTTTGACAACAGAAGCTGACACAATTTCAGAATCGTCTGTAATAGGCGCACAAAGGGAGGTTATATCAGAATCTGCCTGAAACACATCAACAACCTTTTTAATAGCGCTAGGATCTATAAAGGGAAGATCACCTTGAACATTCACAATTTTGTCATATTTTTGACTTAAAGATTTAACGGCAGCAAAGACCCTATCCGTTCCTGATGGTAAAGCAGGGTCCGTAATTACAGCTGTTCCCCCTACCCCTTTTATAACATCTGCAATTTCATCGCAGCACGTTGCAACAATGACATCACCAACATCTGCTTTTGACGCATTTTCATAAACCCACTGTATCATTGGTTTACCTGCAATCATAGCAAGCGGCTTATTTGGCAAGCGCATTGCGCTTAATCTAGATGGTATGACAACAACTGTAGACATATTGGATATTTCCTTAAAAAAATATTTATTTTATGCTGTATAATCACAACGTTTGATGTAACTCTTTTAATTTATATCATTGTTCATGTACTTGGGTACGTAAAAATTATTCTTTGTATGTTTCTTTAACAAAATATAAAAGCAGCAAACAAAGCAACATACCAACTGGTATAGAAAGAGATGCTATTTGATATGCCGACTTATCGTAAATACGGATACCCGTTTCTGATAATAATCCTGTCCAATTTTTATCCAAAACCCACCCAATTAACGGTTGGCAAATAATTGCAGATAGCATCACAAGCATATTGGTAAAGCCAACGGTTGTTCCACTTAAAGCGATAGAAGTATTTTCTTTGGCCACTGTAAAGGTTAGAACTTGTCCTGCTATAGAAGCACCCCCTAAACAATAAAGTGTTGCGACAAGATATAATGGCAGCAATTGTGCGGCGTAACAAATGATACTAAAGATGATTAATGCAGAGGTACAAGAAATAATCATCACTTTAACATGGCTTTTAATTTTATTCGTAAGGACTGCAAATAAAGGGCTTCCAATAGAAAATCCTAGATATAACAATCCTGTAATTTTTGATGCCATGGCGTTATTAATATCACAAACGCGCGTTAAGAAAGGTACAGACCATAGTTCACCAAACCCAGTAATTGGAATATACATAAGGCCGCCAACAAAACCAATACACCAAACCTGTTTATTTTTCATCACACGTAAAATGTCAGAGAGTGTTGTTGGTGTTTCTTTTTCCTGTGTAATTTTACCATCTGGCTTATTCTTAATGAAAAGAAAACACATAATTGTTGCAATAATACCAATGACAAATAAAGAGAGATAAAGTGTACGCCACCCATAATTAGAAACAACAGGCGACATAATGGCTTGTGAAGCGCCACCAAGTTTACCCAACATAACAGTAAAGCCCGTTACAATGGCAAACTGACTAACAGGAAACCAAGCTGCAGTTAATTTTAAGGTGCTAATAAAAGCACAAGCAGAACCCATTCCCATAATAAAGCGCGCTGCTTTTGCAACGGCTAAAGAATCAGTAGAGTAGAAAAGACCAGCGCCCATGGCACACAAAAAACATGATGCAGTGACAATGGCACGTGGGCCGATCCTATCAATAATAATACCGCAGGGTAGTTGCAATACATTATAAGAGTAATAGTAGAAGGAGGATAAAAGGCCAAGAGAGGTTGAGGAAACATAAAAGGTTTCCATCAATTCTTGTGTCATAATACCTGGGGAAACACGCAATAGCATTTCATAGAAATAAAAAAAGGCAGCAGTTGCCCAAATGACCCACGCCAAAGACGTTCTTTTCGTCATTCACCCTCTTATATTTGTTAAACTATGATACTATTTATAAACTAAATAGACATAAAATGCAATTTTAACAATGTCAGTTTTTTATTTAAAATAAAAAACCTCTGTTTGTCTCATGTTTTTATTTATATTATTTATGAATATTTTCTATAATTATCCTCAGTTTCAGTACCTACGTCATCTCGACCTAAAGATCATCATAATGATCTTCTTGATGCGGCCTAGCACACGGCACAACAGCTAAAAACTTATAAAACAAAACATAATATTAACGAATTCTTCATACTTTTTTGCCAAAATAGTCTTAACCGCTTGAATGAAAGTTACGATATGAGAACAGTATTTTCTATTAGATTTACAGCCTTTATCATACTGTTGAGCATGCCGATGTTCAAAGATATCGTTTATGCAGAATCATTACTCCATCAACAAATAGAAAGACTTAAACAACACAAAAAACTTCTTAGTACTAAGCTTGAGGCGGATAAAAACCAAAAACCTATTTCATGTAAAATTCGCCGGCCTAAAAAAGACGCTGCTCATGACCTTGTCCCTAAAATAAGGGAGAGGCTTATGTTAAAAGGCTATTTAGGATACTACGCTCATACTGGAAACATCAACAACAGTGTCATCAGAGATGCCATTAAGAAGGTTCAAAAAACAAATTTCTTAAGTCAAACAGGTGAATTCGATACAAAAACGTGTGAAGCATTAAATGAACCAATACTTGAAGACTTAAAGCTTATTGAAATTAACCTAGATCGGCTAGAGAAAATCAAAGATGATGCTCAAAATACAAAAAAGCTAATATTTGTGAACGTTGCACAGTATCACTTATTTGCATTAAAGCAAGGAAGTGTAGAACTTGAAATGGATGTGATTATTGGCAAAAAATCACGACGCACCATTATTGGCAACGACTATCTGCACACTGTTGTAGTCAACCCTACGTGGACAATTCCAAAACAAATTTTATTAGAAGATAAACTGAAAATTTTTACACAAGATCCTGGCTATTTAGAGCGTAAAAACTATGTCATTTTCGATGAAGATCGAAACAAAATATCACCAGATGAAATAGATTGGGACGATGTCGAGGATAACCCCCTAACCTATCGCTTTAGGCAAAATCCTGGAGAAAACAATGTATTAGGCGGCTTTAAATTTTTGCTTGATAACAAGCAAGCCATTTATATGCATGATACCAATGCAAAAAAATTATTTAAAAAAACGGTGCGCACTTTTTCATCAGGTTGCATACGCTTAAAAGATCCAGAAAGCATGGCCGAATGGCTGTTAAAGGATTATGGAGACATCGAATGTCCCGTCAATACTGATGGAGGGAGCAAGTATCCAGTTACCTGTGTAAAAGAAATGATTGGTGATTACCAAGCAGAAAAACGTCAAAAATTCCTAAAGTTAACAGAAAAAGTACCTGT
>Ga0100385_1005952_pt1 | contig 10118 bp, 5 predicted proteins | sample CryGeymeta201509_FD_81543 | JGI IMG/M metagenome (GOLD analysis project Ga0100385, IMG submission 81543) | Groundwater microbial communities from Crystal Geyser aquifers in Utah, USA - Crystal Geyser metaG 2015-09 | ecosystem: Environmental > Aquatic > Deep subsurface > Groundwater | place: USA...
AAGTTGAAAAGCACGTTTTTTATCTCAATTTTTATTTTCAAGGAGAGCCGTTTATTAATCCTAACTTTTTGGACATGGTGGCTTATGCCAACTCCAAAAAAATATATACAGCAACATCCACCAATGCTCATTTTTTAACGGATGATATGGCAAAAAAAACCATTTTATCGGGGTTGGATAGGTTAATTATTTCTATTGATGGTATTACGCAAGAAGTGTATGAAAATTATAGAATTCATGGAAAATTAGACAAAGTATTGGAAGGAACAAAGCATATTTTAAAATGGAAAAAGGAATTGCAATCTAACACACCTTATGTTATTTTTCAGTTTTTGGTAGTAAAACCCAACGAACATCAAATTGAGGATGCAAAAAAATTAGCTAATGAATTAGGCGTAGATGAAATTCGTTTTAAAACAGCTCAAGTGTATGATTATGAAAATGGAAATCCACTTTTGCCAACTATTGAAAAATATTCGAGATATAAAAAACAAGCGAATGGTAAATATGCACTAAAAAATAAAATGCTCAATGAATGTTGGCGTATGTGGAGTTCATGTGTAATTACTTGGGATGGAAAGGTAGTTCCTTGTTGTTTTGATAAAGATGCTACACATCAATTGGGTGATTTGTCAACATCAAATTTCAACCAACTATGGAAATCTGAAACGTATCAAAAATTTAGAAAAAACATATTGACCAACAGGCAAAGTATTGATATTTGTAAAAACTGCACTGAAGGAACTAAAGTTTTTGAAAATACGTAACCTTATTTTTTTATGAAAACCATTGAATCAGATTTTTTATTAGACAACACCATTACCTACCTCAATCATGGTTCTTTTGGTGCTTGCCCTAAACCTGTTTTTGATGATTATCAACAATGGCAACGCAAATTGGAATTTGAGCCTGTTCTATTCATTACCAAGCAATCGGATGTTTATTTGGCTGCATCAAAAACCGCTTTAGCAACCTATTTGAATTGCGATAAAAACGATTTTGTTTATACGGTAAACCCATCAACTGCTTTCAATTTGGTAATTAAAAATCTACTTTTAAAATCAGGAGATGAGGTGCTTACAACCAACCAGGAATATGGAGCTATGGACAGAACTTGGCGTTACTACTGTAAAAAAGCAAATGCAGTATATAAACAGCAAGCCATTTCACTTCCTCTGGTTTCAAAAGAACAATTTATTGAGGAATTTTTTAAAGGATTAACTCCTAAAACAAAAATTGTTTTCATTAGTCATTTAACTAGTCCAACAGCATTACTTTTTCCTGTGAAAGAAATATGCGAAATAGCCAAACAAAAAGGATTAATGACTATTGTTGATGGAGCTCATATTCCAGGACATATTGCCTTGAATTTAGAGCAAATTCAGGCAGATATTTATGTTGGAGCTTGTCATAAATGGTTGTTGACACCAAAAGGATGTTCGTTTTTATATGTAAAAAAAGAATTTCAGCACTTGTTAGATCCGTTAGTAATCAGTTGGGGTTATGAAAGTGAAAACCCTGGTCATTCGCAGTTTTTAGATTACAATGAATATCAAGGCACAAGAGATATTTCTGCTTTTTTAACAGTGCCAAAAGCATTGGAATATTTAACATCCAATAATTGGAACGAACGAAGCAAAAATTGTAGGTTATTGATTCAAGAAAATTATCCTAAACTGTGCGAGTTACTCCAAACAAAGCCTATTTGTGCTGTTTCTGATGAATTTTTAGGACAAATGTGTAGTATTCCTATTCAACCTAAAAACCCCATACGATTAAAGGAAAAACTATTTAATGCTTTTAAAATTGAAATTCCTATTACTAATTTTCTCAATAATTATTATTTGCGTGTTTCCATACAAGCATATAATAGTCAAGAAGATATAGATACTTTAACAGAAGCTATTCAGCAATTAAAACAACAAGGTGAGTTTAATTAGATACAATAACCTTTCTCACTTCTCGTTCTCCATTGGTTTTATGAAGCACTACTAAGTAAATAGAATTACTCCATTTGCTAGTGTTAATAGTGTGTTGGTTGTTATTAAAAATGGGTTTAGAAAACACGATTTTTCCTAACAAATCACGAATTTCAAGTTCCTTATAATTAGCATCTTTAAATTGTATGTAAAGTAAATTGGGCTGAGTCCATATTTTCAAATCTTCCATAATATTGTATTCATCAACAGAAGTTACATTGTCTGTTATTGTAATTAATTGTTGATTTGAAGCATTGCAATTACTGTTTTGGGAAGAAATAAGGCTAACCAAATAATCTCCAATTTGAGCATAAGTGTGCGAAGGATTTGCTTGAGACGATGCATTTCCATCACCAAAATCCCAAGAGTAATCTACTGCATTTAGTGAAGCATTAGTAAAAACAACGGCTTCAGTAATATCAAAGGTATCTTTTACAGTTGAAAAAGCAGCAGTAATAGGTAAAGGATTTACTAAAATTACAGTATCAATAATATTGCCGCATAAGTTATCGGTAGTTTCTATATAATAAGTTCCGTTATTCAAATTGATCAATGTATCACTTAGCACATTTGTTTTGGAAGATATAGTAGTAAGAGTTCCATCTTTCCAAGTAATATCAAAAGGAGATGCACTATTTTTGGTAAAAATTATTTCTCCATCTTGATTATTGATACAGCTAATTTCAGTTGTTTCAATAATTTTTGGAGCTCCAATATGCAAAATAAATCGAGCTAAGGTTGTGGTATCAAAAAGTTGAATATTAAATGAAGGTGTAAAAGAAAGATTGTAGTTTATTCCAGTATATAAATCTTCTAAAATTAGACAAGCAGCATTGGTTAATGATTCTATATTTTCAACACTAATTGTACGTATCCCAGTTACTCCTGTTAAAACTCGTATGGGAATATTAATTTCTTGAGCAGGGAATTGATTAATGGAATAATCATCTGCCATAACACTTGATATTATTGGTAAATTAGGGTTTTGTGAAGGAATTTTTAGTGCATCAAAATTAACATCAAAACCAATGGTTGCGTTGTCATCAAAATTAATAATTGCTTCATCTTGTCCAAAACCATTTTGAGCTTTAATTTTAAAAGGGGTAGTTGTTTGTGGCCTCAAAAATGTGCCAGTTACAGAAGTTTTTGATGATTCTCGCATAGTAACAGTTGCTGTTGGGCTTGTTGTTTGTAACCAAAAAGCTTGTGAAGATGCAATAACATTTGAACCTCCATTTGTGCCAAAACCTCCTACATAACTAGCAAATTGTTCTAAATCAGGATTCCAAATGTAAATCGCATTATTTACACCATTTTTGGTTATATTAGGAGAGTCCCAATCTATAGAAGAAGGATAAGGATTTCCTACCATATTCCAGCCATCATCGGCAGGAAGACCAGAATTTGTATAAGAAATAGGGAGGTTAATGTTACCTACATTGGGAGGTCCTGTAATGTTCATGTTAAAAGGTTGTGTTCCAATAATGGTATCTCCACTCCAAACCCAAATTCCTTCGCCAACTCCTATCACATTAGAAATGTTGGTAGCAGGCATAAAACCATTGTCTTGAATTCCAGGAACTGTTTCATCATAAAAATAAATAGAAGGCCAAGGATTTGCTGCGGTGGGCCAATTTGGAAAATCGGCTCCAGGAAAACCGCTTGTTATAAATGTACTACTTAATTCAGCCAATGTTCCACCAGTAACAGCAGAGGTAACAAATCGCCAATTGGTTGCTCCTGCATCAATATAACGCTGCATAACAATGTTTCCTGTAATAGGATTAAAAAATGAGCAACTTGCGGTAGTACTAAAAACATTTGTTCCAACCGTTGGGGTTGGGCCATTACTAAAAACAACAGTACTGTTCAAAGAAAGCGTGTAAGAATTTTCATTTTCATAATTACCTGCAGTATATTGCAAACGCAACACAGCTCCTGCTGGCACATAAATATCACTAGAAGAATTGGCTCGTTTGGCAAAAAAATCTCCTACAGGTACATTGTCAATATAAGCAGTAATGAAACCACCATTCCAGCTATCTCCATAAGCATCGGACATGTTTAATGTATATTTACATTTTGTGGTTAATTCATCAATACGAGCAGTACCTGCTGAATCGGAAATTAATGTTAATGCATTGTTGGTGTTGAAATTTCCTGTAGCAATTCCAACTTTTAATGTTCCTCGCAAATCAATACTACCCGAATTAATAATTGCACCATTTACATTGTCTATGGTTAAATTAAACATATCCTGATTGGTACTTCCATTAATGTTATTACTATTTTCTCCTTTTAGTGTTACATTTCCTGAATTGGCAACAAAAGTTCCGTTATTATTAAAATCACCATAAATATCTATATTTGATGTACCGACAAGTGTTAATGTAGCTCCCGCATCTATCGTAATATTTTTTGCAACAGCACCTGCAGCAGCAATAATAGGTATGTTGGTTGTTCCTGAGGGAATAAGTACATTCATTTCTTGTGTAGGAACAAATGCATCCCAATTATTCTGATTAAACCAATCCGTACTTACTGAACCATTCCAAGTAGTAGTAGATTTGAAAATTAAACGCACCTGAGGTTTGTAATTTACTCTTGTTGTTGTAGTTTGCCCACAAATGCTACCTGCATTGTCATCTAATCGATAACGATAACCTCTATTGGAATTAAATATTCTGCACTGACCCGAAGCATCCCAAGTAGGTTGTATCTGCGACCAACATATTTCAATTGCCAAGTTTTGTGTTCCATTCCAATTAAATGGAGTGTCGAAAATTAGCATATCAAAATCTCCTGGTTCAGGAGCATAAGTAAAAGCATTTTTAACAACCGTCCAACCTGTTGTTCCCAAACTATTTGAAGCATTATTGGCATTGGTATGCTTTACTTTAACAGTATATCCAGGTATATTAAATAACGGATTGGTTGTTATGAAAAAACCTAATTGACTAAGCGTGTTTGCCCCTGTAACTCCAGCAGCATTAATTTCTGCTCTTGTATAAACAAACTGAGCCACTTGTCTTCTAAAATAAGTATTTACTGGCGATGCTTGGGTTATAGTATTTACAGTTGTTCCTGTGCCTATCTGTATGGCTTGTCCGAAAGATGAATAGATAGTGAAAACCGACAAAAAAGTAAGTATAATTTTATTCATAACTAAGTAGTTTTACTTATAAAAGAAAGTAAATATACGGTAAAATTTAGTATTAGGTTACGATTTTTCGATATAACTCTTGTTTCTTCATACCAATTACACATTTTATAGCTCAATTTTAAGATTGAGCTCGATAAATTAGCTGATGAAGATTTCTGGTCGCCATTGGAATAAGAGCTAATAAAAAAACTTAATTTTGTGCCAATGAATAGCTCTGACTTAAAAGCGGTTTATACCAATGCTTCCGCTACCCAACAAATTTGTAAACAGTTTCAAGAAAATGCCCTTTCGCACGTTCATGTTAAAGGATTAATAGGTTCTTCTACAGCTTTTTATTTGAATGGAGTTATACAAAATTTACCGTTAAATCAGCTCATTGTTTTAAACGACAAAGAAGAAGCTGCCTATTTTTTTAATGATTTAGAACGAATAATAGGCGAAGACAAGGTATTGTTTTTCCCAAATTCTTACCGAAATCCGTATCAGGTTGAACAAACGGACAATTCAAATATTTTAATGCGAGCAGAAGTGCTAAGTGCATTAAGTAAAACAACCCACAATAAAATTATTGTAACTTATCCAGCGGCATTGTCCGAGAAAGTGGTAACCAAAAAGATATTGCAAAAAAACACCCTCAAATTAAAAGTTGAAGAGGAGATTTCGCTCGATTTTTTAATAGAGATGCTCAATGAATATCATTTTGAACGAGTGGATTTTGTGGTTGAACCTGGTCAGTTTTCAGTTAGAGGCGGAATTGTCGATGTATTTTCTTTTTCAAACGAAAACCCCTATCGTATTGAGTTTTTTGGCGATGAAGTGGAATCCATCAGAAGTTTTGATCCTGTTACGCAACTAAGCTTAAAGAACCATACACAAATAAACATTCTTCCTAACATTCAAAATGCATTGCTCGAAGAAGTTCGGATCTCCTTTTTATCTTTTTTACCTACAAATACATTGGTTTGGTTAAAAGATATTGCACTAATTGCATATCAAATTGAATCCGATTTTGAAAAAGCAACAGCAGCAAAAAAAGCGATAGAAAATTCGCCTTTAAATCACCTGAAACCGCAAGAACTATTTTTACAGAAAACACTATTTATTGAAGAAATTTCAACTAAAAATACCATAGAATTTGGTAATCAATTTTTCCTTTCGGCAGATTTAACAATTACGCTAAACCAAAAAACTCAACCCAGTTTCAATAAAAATTTCGAGTTACTACATCAAGATTTAACTACCAAAAAAGAAAAAAACTATACCACACTTTTATTAGCAGATAGTTCTAAACAAATTGAACGTCTTACTGCCATTTTTGAAGACATTAGAAAAAAATTAGAAGTAACACCTATCTTACTTACAGTTCACGAGGGTTTTATAGATGAAGATAATAAAATTGCTTGTTATACTGACCATCAAATTTTTAATCGTTACCAACGATTCAATTTAAAAGATAGCTATAAAAAGAAAAGCGAAAGCCTTACGTTGAAAGAAATTCATGGACTAACTTCTGGTGATTTTATTACGCATATTGACCATGGTGTAGGGCGTTTTTCGGGATTAGAAAAAATTGATGTTCAAGGCAAACAACAGGAAGCCATTCGTATTGTTTATGCCAATAATGATTTGTTGTATGTGAGTATTCATTCCTTACATAAAATTTCAAAATTTGTTGGTAAAGATGGAATTCCTCCTTCTATTAACAAGTTGGGTTCACCTCAATGGCAAAATGCCAAACAAAAAACAAAATCAAAAATAAAAGAAGTAGCTTTCGATTTAATTAAATTGTATGCCGAGCGAAAAGCTAAAAAAGGATTTCAATTTTTGCCCGATACGTATATGCAAAATGAATTGGAAGCTTCTTTTATTTATGAAGATACCCCTGACCAGTTGAAAGCAACCATTGATGTCAAAAAAGACATGGAGGCTGAATCTCCTATGGACAGATTAATTTGTGGGGATGTTGGTTTTGGGAAAACAGAAATTGCTATTCGTGCAGCGTTTAAAGCAGTTGCAGATAGCAAGCAAGTTGCGGTGTTAGTTCCTACAACAATTTTAGCCTTGCAACACTATAAAACTTTTAAAGAACGATTGGCTGATTTCCCTTGCAAAGTAGATTACATTAACCGATTTAAAACCACAAAACAACAACAAGAAACGCTTAAAAAACTAGCTTCAGGACAAGTTGATATTTTAATAGGAACACACCGAATTGTAGGCAATGATGTTAAATTCAAAGATTTAGGATTGCTGATTATTGATGAAGAGCAAAAGTTTGGTGTTTCTATAAAAGATAAACTAAAAACCATCAAAACCAACGTAGATACACTTACACTAACTGCAACTCCCATTCCTCGAACCTTGCACTTTTCGTTAATGGCAGCTCGCGATTTATCAAACATTAATACGCCACCTCCAAACAGACAACCAGTAGAAACTAAATTACAAACCTTTAGCGAAGAAGCAATTAGAGATGCTATTATTTATGAAACAGCAAGAGGTGGACAAGTTTTTATTGTAAACAATAGAGTAGAAAACATCAAAGAAGTAGCAGGCATGGTGCAGCGTTTATGTCCTGATGTAAGTGTGCTGACCGCTCATGGACAAATGAAAGGAACGGAATTGGAACAAAAAATGGCTGCTTTTGTAGAAGGACAATATGATGTATTAATTGCAACCACCATCATTGAATCTGGATTAGACATCCCAAATGCAAACACCATCATTATTATCAACGCACATCATTTTGGGTTAAGCGATTTACATCAAATGAGAGGCAGGGTAGGTCGATCAAATAAAAAAGCATTTTGCTATTTAATGGCTCCCCCTTTACACACACTTTCTATGGAAGCTAGAAAAAGACTAACTGCCATAGAGCAATTTTCTGATTTGGGAAGTGGTTTTCAAATCGCCATGCGTGATTTAGATATTAGAGGAGCTGGAAACTTGTTAGGAGCTGAACAAAGTGGTTTTATTTCAGAAATAGGATTTGATGTGTATCAAAAAATCCTACAAGAAGCCATTGAAGAACTCAAAGAAAATGATTTTGCTGCATTATATGCTGAAGAATTGAAACAAAAATCTTTTATAACCGACTGTCAAATTGAAACCGATTTTGAAGTGTTAATTCCAGATGATTACATCACCAATATCTCAGAGCGATTAGTTATCTATAAAGAATTGGATGAAATTGAAAACGATGAAGCATTAGCAAATTATCGTTTGCGACTTATCGATAGGTTTGGAAAAATTCCTTTAGCAACAGAGCATTTATTTAAAATTATTCAATTACGTTGGTTAGCCAAAAACATTGGTTTTGAAAAATTAGTGTTAAAGCAAAAAAAATTAATTGGCTATTTTGTTCAAAACCAACAATCCCCTTATTATCAATCAGCCCGATTTACACATGTGTTAAATTATGTTCAGCAAAATCAACGTGCTTGCAAAATGAAAGAAAAAAACAATAAACTTTCGTTGGTTTTTGAAAATGTTACTGCCATTCATCAAGCAATAAGTGTTATCGAGCCACTTTGTGTTCTAACAGCTGTTCCTGCATAGATTCGTAGCCCCTTGACCCATACAGGAGGTAATTTTCTTATTGTACCGTTCTTAACCCGCTTTATTCATGCAAAAGCGAAGCGAATTGTATGAGTGTGCGAAGGGCTTTGGGATGCAAAGCGGTTAATCCCTTCCGATAATTATCGGAATAGTAATACCCAAATTTGGGCTATTGAAAATAGCTAAATTAAATTTGTTGGTATTACTTATATCGTAGAAAATTTGTGAACCGAGCTTGCGAGTTCAACGAAGTTAATTTTCCGGGTTTAAAGCATACAGCACACCCAACTCATGAATTTGCAAGGAGAACAGTATTAGATGTGGGTAGTTATAAGCGATACACTGAAATTGATAAAAAGTTTGAATTGCTAAAAAAATCGCTAAATTAAACTAGAGCCTTTAAAATGTCTAATATACTAGTCAAAAATAGTAAAATTTTGATTAGTCTATTATTCAAAATTTGAATTTATCGAAAAAATTGTACCCAGAATTAGGAACTTAATTTTTATTCGAAGATTGATAGTCAGTGGAAACTACTTTTGTAGTAAGTAATCTGTTTTCATCTATTACAAATGGATTTGGAATACGATGTGGGTCTTTTTTTTGAACTTCCCTATTTACCCCTAAACCACCGTCTTTATATTTTATTCTATTTTTATCTAACCCATATGACAAAACCTCTTTAACAAAGTATTTAGCTCGTTTTTTTGAAATATTATTTTTTTCACTTTTGTCCCTGTAACTTGTTACTTCTACAACTACAGATGAATTTTCAATTAAGATTTTGTATAAGTATTCGGGATTTGTAGGGGTCAAATTCTCTATGTAAATGGGTTTAGTAGAATTATGTTCAAAACTTAGGACAGTTAGGGGTATTGGACAACCAGGATTGTACATAATTTCATATTCGTGATAAAATATTTTTGAATTTCCTAGCCCTACGGTAGTTCCTTTCCCTTTCGCAATCATATGATTGTACTTTGAAACTACAATCGAATATGAGGTATTCGGTTTCAAGTCAAAGTAGAAAGCTCCACTACTATCAGTAAAAGTTTGTGCATAACTACCATCAGTTCCAACAATTTTTACTTGGGCAGAATCAGCATGTTTTTTAGTATAATCACAGAATACTTCTCCCTTTAAACTAAACAAAAGCGTATCTGTACTTTGCCCAAACCCAATCTGAGTTAGCATAACTACAAACAATATAGTTAAGAGGTTTTTCATTTGTCTTGCAGATAAAATCTAAAAAGATAGTAAAGCGTAGCTTAGACGGAGCGTAAATATAATAAAGCTTCTGAAACATCTTGTTCAAATGCATTTACGAAATATTTAAATTCACTAGGAGCACCTTTTTTAGGTCTTTTTCTTTTTATTGTGATATACATTTCTGCTTGTTTCTCTTTAGTTTGCCTGAG
>Ga0100385_1005955_pt1 | contig 10117 bp, 10 predicted proteins | sample CryGeymeta201509_FD_81543 | JGI IMG/M metagenome (GOLD analysis project Ga0100385, IMG submission 81543) | Groundwater microbial communities from Crystal Geyser aquifers in Utah, USA - Crystal Geyser metaG 2015-09 | ecosystem: Environmental > Aquatic > Deep subsurface > Groundwater | place: USA...
CGAGACGCGCGATGTGCCGATCATCATGCTCTCGGCACGATCCGAAGAGGGCGACCGCGTGCGCGGCCTCGAGACCGGGGCCGATGACTATGTCGTGAAACCCTATGCGGTGAGCGAGTTGATGGCCCGCGTGCGCACCCAGTTGCGCCGCGTGCGGCCTTCGGCGATGGGTCAGGTGCTGATGTTCGAGGATATCCAGCTCGACGCCGAAACCCACCGCGTGAGCCGCGCCGGCAAGCCGCTCAAGCTAGGCCCGACCGAGTTCCGCCTGCTGTCAACCTTCATGGAAAAACCCGGCCGCGTCTGGTCGCGCGAGGCGCTGCTCGACCGGGTCTGGGGGCGCGACATCTATGTCGATACCCGCACCGTCGATGTCCACGTCGGCCGCCTGCGCAAGGTGCTGACACAGCACGGCCACCCCGACCCCCTGCGCACCGTGCGCGGATCGGGCTACGCGCTGGGCTAGGGGCTTTTCTTTCGGGCAGACTGTGGCATCCTGAGGCAAAAGGGGGCCGCCATGAGCCACGCAAACCCGGCCTTTGCCGATGCGGAATATGCCGACCGCCTGCAACGCACCCGCGTGGCGATGCAGGCCGCCGGCGTCGATGTGATCATCGCGACGGACCCGTCCAACATGGCCTGGCTGACCGGCTATGACGGATGGTCCTTCTACGTGCATCAGGCGGTGGTGCTGGGCCCCGCGGGCGATCCGCTCTGGTGGGGGCGGGCGATGGACGTGGCCGGCGCGCGGCGCACGGTGTTCATGTCCGATGACCGGATCGCGGGCTATGATGACAGCTATGTCCAGAACCCCGCCAAACACCCGATGGAGACGCTGGCGAGGCTCATTGCCGCGCAGGGCTGGGATGGCTTGCGCATCGGCGTCGAGATGGACAATTACTATTTCAGTGCAGCCGCTTACCAATCACTCCTCATGCATTGCACGAAGGCGCGATTTGTCGATACGACCGGTCTGGTGAACTGGCAGCGCGCGGTCAAGAGCGCGACCGAAATCACCTATATGCGCCGCGCCGCCCGGATCGTGACCGCCATGCACGCCCGGATCGCCGCGCTGGCCGAACCAGGCCTGCCCAAGAATGCGCTGGTGGCCGAGATCTACCGCAGTGGCATTCTTGGCGCAGACGGGCACTGGGGCGACTATCCGGCCATCGTGCCGATGGCGCCCTCCGGCCTTGACGCCACCGCGCCGCACCTCACCTGGGACGACACGCCGCTGCGGGCAGGGGAGGCCACCTTTTTCGAGATCGCCGGCGCCTATCGCCGCTATCAATGCCCGCAGTCGCGCACACTCTTTCTCGGTCAGCCGCCCCAGCGCTACCGCGACGCCGCCGCCGCCGTGGCCGAGGCCACGGACGCCGTGCTCGACATGGCGCGGCCGGGGCGCACGTGCGCCGAAGTGGCGCAAACCTTCAACAGCACGCTGGCGCGGCACGGTTTCACCAAGGACAGCCGTTGTGGCTATGCCATCGGGCTCAGCTATCCGCCCGACTGGGGCGAACGGACCATGTCCTTGCGCGCCGACGACCACACGGCGCTGGTCGCAGGCATGACATTCCACTTCATGCCCGCGCTCTGGCTCGACGATGGCGGGATCGAGATCACAGAGCCGATCCTCATCACCGAAATCGGCTGCGAAAAGCTCTGCGACACACCGGGCGGATTGCTGGTCAAAGCGTGACGCCAGGCTTCTTTGTGCTACAAATACTCCCGCCGGAGGCAGGCTTGCCCGGGGATGGGCGGGCGTCACTTGCGGCGGTCCCGGAGCAAAATCCCGAGCATATCTGGATTTCGCATAATCAGTATTATGTTACCAAAGCGACGCGCAACTTTTCCGTTTCGGTCTTGACTGCATTGCTGCTAGAACCCTGAAAATGAAACCCCTGTCGCTGCTGATCCTCAATGGACCCAACCTTAATTTGCTGGGCACACGCCAGCCCGAGGTCTATGGCTCCACCACACTCGCCGATATCGAGGCGCTGTGTCATGCCGCTGCCGCGCCGCTTGGCGCGCGCGTCGATTTTGCCCAGTCCAACCACGAAGGCGTTCTGATCGACATGATCCATGCCGCGCGTGGCACGCATGACGGCATCATCCTCAACGCCGGCGCTTATACCCATACCTCGGTGGCGCTGATGGATGCGCTGCGCTCTGTCGCCTTGCCGGTGGTCGAAGTGCACCTGTCCAATATCCACGCCCGCGAAGAGTTCCGCCACAAGTCCTTTATCGCGCCCGTCGCGCTGGGCCAGATCTGCGGCTTTGGCGCCGCCGGCTATGCGCTGGCGATCGAGGCGCTGTGCGGCCATGCAAGATCCGCGGAAAAGGTTTGAAAACCATGGGATTGGCGGGCTATCTTGATCTACTGACCAATGCCCAGACGGTCGAGGATCTCTGGTCGCTGCATAGCGAAAAGATGGCAACCTACGGGTTCGACCGGCTGATCTTCGGCCTCACGCGCTACCGTTCGGGAACCTCGCTGGGCGATCCGCAGGACTGGGTCGTGCTCACCACCCAGCCTGCCGACTACATGGGGCCCTTCATCGAGGAAGGCCTGTATTTCCACGCGCCGATGTTCAAATGGGCGCTCGAGAATGATGGCGCCTGTTCCTGGCGCTGGATGGAAGAGATGGCACGCGCGGACGGCTTTACCGCATCCGAGCGGCGCGTGCTCGAATTCAACCGCCGCAAGGGCGTCACTGCCGGCTACACCGTCAGTTTCCGCTCGGTCTCGGCCCGTTGCAAGGGCGCCGTGGCCCTGACAGCCCGCGCTGGCATGACCCAGGACGCGGTCGAACAGGTCTGGGCGCGCCACGGCGAAGAGATCATCGTGATGAACAACGTGGCCCATCTCAAGCTGCTCACCCTGCCCTATAGCGGTGCCCGCCATCTGACGAAACGGCAACGCGAGGTGCTCGAATGGGTCGGCGACGGCAAGACGACGCAGGATATCGCGCTGCTGCTGGGCCTGACCGCCGCCACGGTCGAAAAACACCTGCGTCTGGCGCGCGAGGCTCTTGACGTGGAAACGACGGCGCAGGCCGTGCTCAAGGCGGCGTTCTACAACCAGATGTTCATTCTGGAGCCCTGATCGCGCAATATCCGCCAATCCGACGCTGCATCACATGACAGGAAATGTCGGCTGGTAGGGTTTCCCTGACTACGCTGACGCAACGTCAGATGGCATGGTGTTCATGTTCCGTGAGTGGTGGCCTAAGGCCAGGGAACAGCGGGTCGGACCCCTTGCGATTACAAGGATAGCCGACCCGCATCCGGGCAACCGGAGAACGTGTTGCGAGAGTGTTTGCACTGACGTTGACAGTGACCGGCCGATGTCCGCGCATCCCCATCATGGCGGCGCATCGGTCCGCGACGGCACCGCAGTATTCCCGATGCGGTGCCGTCCACCCCTGCCCGGCCAGCGCGGGACAAGCCATGAAAAACGCCGCCTGCATGGGCAAGCGGCGTTTGTTTTCCGGAGCTTGCGGCGCGAACTTAAGCCTTTGCGACTTTCGCGACTTCGGCGGCGAAGTCCTCTTCGACCTTTTCGATACCCTCGCCGACCTCGAGCCGGACAAAGCCCAGGATCTCGACCCCGGCAGCCTGCGCGGCAGCGGCCACAGTCAGGTCGGGGTTCACCACAAAGGCCTGCCCCATCAGCGTCGATTCCGCGATGAACTTCTTCATCCGGCCGGGGATGATGTTGTTCTGGATCACATTCTCGGGCTTCGGCTTGGCCGAGGTGGTGTTTTCTTCCAGCGCCTTGGCGGTCTGGATCTCGCGTTCCTTCTGCAGCACGGCGGGGTCCATGTCGGCCTCGGACAGCGCCACCGGATTGGCGGCGGCGACGTGCATGGCGATCTGCCGGCCGATGCCGTTGTCCGCGCCCTTGAGCGCCACCAGAACACCGATCTTGCCCATGCCGTCGGCGGCGGGGTTGTGCACATAGCTCACCACCACATCGCCTTCGATGCCGGCCATCCGGCGCAGCGTCATGTTTTCGCCGATCTTGGCAATGGCATTGCGAATGACCGTGCTGACCGACATGCCGTCGATTTCAGCCAACTGCAGCGCCCCGAAGCTGTCGGCCCCCAGCGCCGTCGTCGCGATCGCCGCGACCATCCCCTGGAATTCCGCATTCTTGCCGACGAAATCGGTCTCGGAGTTCACCTCGACCGCGACGCCCCTGCCCCCGGCCACAGCCACACCCACCAGACCTTCGGCCGCCGTGCGGCCCGATTTCTTGGCAGCATTGGCCAGACCCTTGGTCCGCAGCCAATCGAGCGCGGCCGCCATGTCGCCATCGGTCTCGGTCAGCGCCTTCTTGGCATCCATCATGCCTGCGCCGGTTGTTTCGCGCAGTTCCTTCACCATTGCAGCGGTGATCGCCATCTCAGTCTCTCCTTGGAAAGGGTCTCCGGGCGGGGTATCCCCCGGCCCGGTATCAGTCATGTGACAAGGCGGCCTGCGTCAGAGCGCGGCGGCTTCCTCGGCCAGCGCATCCTCGGCCAACTGCTCCATCGCCCCCATGTCCACGCCGGCGGCGCCAAGCTGAGCGCTCATCCCGTCAAGCGCGGCGCGGGCGGCGAGATCGCAATAGAGCTGGATCGCGCGGGCGGCATCGTCATTGCCGGGGATGACATAGTCGATCCCGGCGGGCGAGCAGTTGCTGTCCACGACGGCCACGACCGGGATGCCCAGCTTTTTCGCTTCGAGGATCGCCAGATCCTCCTTGTTCACGTCGATGATGAAGATGAGGTCCGGCACGCCGCCCATCTCGCGGATCCCGCCCAGCGAGGCCTGCAGCTTGGTCTGCTCGCGCTCCATGCCCAGACGCTCTTTCTTGGTCAGGCCCTCAAAGCCGCGCTCGGAGGCTTCGTCGATCTGCTTGAGCCGGGCGATGGATTGCGACACGGTCTGCCAGTTGGTCAGCGTGCCACCGAGCCAGCGATGGTTCATGTAGAATTGCGCCGACTTCTCGGCAGCTTCCGCAATCGCCTTCTGCGCCTGCCGCTTGGTGCCGACAAAGAGAATGCGGCCGCCGCGCGCGACGGTGTCGCGGATGACCTGGAGCGCCTGGTCGAGCATCGGCACGGTCTGGGTCAGGTCCAGAATGTGGATGCCGTTGCGCGCGCCATAGATGTAGGTCTGCATGCGCGGGTTCCAGCGCGCGGTCTGGTGGCCGAAGTGAACGCCTGCTTCAAGCAGCTGGCGCATGGTGAACTCGGGAAGAGCCATGTCCGTTTTCCTTTCCGGTTTATGCCACGACGGAGGATCAGGGCTCATGCCCCAACCGGTGGACCGCCCGGGATGTCTCCCCGAAAAGCCCGCCTCCGTCTGCGAAGTGTGCCGCCCTTACCCGCCGGCGCATGGAATGGCAAGTGCGGATGCCTCCGGCGGGAGTATTTGGGGCACAGAGAAGCGAAACCCGCGGCTTCTCTGTGCCCCAAATACTCATATTTCGAGGGCGCCACCGGGAATGCCGCGACTTTTAGAGAAACACCCGCTCCACAAACCACCAGCCGCCGACAAGCGCGATGGCGACCGAGGCGGGTGTGGCGATGGCACGGCGGTACCAGTCGCGCCCGCCGAACCAGTAGGCGACAAGCGCAAAGGCCGTGGCGATCACGGCCAACTGGCCCAGTTCGACACCGATGTTGAAGCCGATCAGCGCCGGGATGAAGGCGCCCTGCGGCAGGCCGAATTCGCCCAGCACCGAAGCAAAGCCGAGCCCGTGCAACAGGCCGAAGGCGAACACCACCACCGGCCTCCAGCGGCTGAGACCCTGGGTGAAGATATTCTCGACCGCGACAAAGACGATGGAGGCGGCGATCAGCGGCTCCACGATGCTGCCGGGCACGGAGACATAGCCCAGCGCCGCGAGCGCCAGTGTCAGCGTATGCGCGAGCGTGAACGCCGAAACCTGCAGCAGTAACGGGCGCATCTGTGTGGACAGGAAGAACAGGCCAAGGACGAAGAGGATATGATCGAGCCCCTTGGGCACGATATGGTCGAACCCCACCGGGATGTAGTTGAAGAAGGTCTGCCACAGCCCCGCCTGATCGCCCCCCGCCAACCGGACCGGATCGCTGAGCGCGCCGGCCTCGAGATAGCCGTCATAGGGCGCATCGACCCCCTGCTGGCGGATCACGAGGGTGCCAAAGGCGCGGTCCCAGCCGATCTGCACGGCCTGCGCGCCCGCCGGCAAGGCCGCGTCAAAGCGCAGGATCGAGGGGCGCGGGACCCCGACATCCCCGGTGGCGGGGATCTCGACGCCGACCAGCACGGGGGTCATGTCGGTGCCATCGACGCGGATGGTCATGCGCGCGGCCATCTGCGGCCAGAAGGCGGTGAACATCGCCTCCATGTCGTCGGGTGGCAAGGCGCGCAGGCTGTCGTAGTCTGCAGCCTGCGGCGCGGCGTCGGTATCGGCGAGATCGGTGAGGTCGATCCCTGCCACGAAGCTCTCGAGATTGGCCTGCACCTCGAAGCGGAGCAGTTGGCCCTCCTGCGTCATGTCGGCGATGGCCGGAAAGACCTCATGCGCCCGCAGGCTCTGCGTGAGCAGCAGACAGAGCAACAGCGCGCTTGACATGGCGCGCCAGAGCCACACCCTTGGCACGAACCGGGAGAATACAACCATGCGTCTGCTTGCCTTTTGTCTTGCTCTTCTGACCACGCCAGCGCTGGCGCATGAACTCTGGATCGAACCCGAAGGCTACCTCATAGAGCCGGACGGTAGGCTCGTGGCGCGGCTTGTCAACGGGCAGCATTTCGACGGGATCGACATCGCCTATTTCCCGCAGCGCATTGTCCGCTTTGAAGTGATGCTGGGCGATGAGGTCGCCCCGGTCGAGGCGCGCATGGGTGCAAACCCCGCGATGGACAGTGCCCCTCTGGGCGAAGGGCTGCACCGGGCGGTCTATGTCTCGACCGTTTCGGTGGTGAAATACGCCGATTATGCCGCCTTTGACCGCTTTGTCGCGCACAAGGACTTTCAGGCGGTGCGCGAGCGGCATCTGTCGCGCGGCCTGCCCGAGGCGGATTTTGGCGAGGCCTATACCCGCTACAGCAAGGCGCTGATCGGGGTCGGTGACGCGGCGGGCGATGATGCGCGCGCGGGGCTCGCGGTCGAGATCGTGGCGCTCGACAACCCCTATACCGCCGATCTGGCCGGGGGGATGCGGGTGCAGGTGTTCTGGCAGGACGGGGTCGAGGCCTACAGCCAGGTCGAACTCTTTGACAAGGCGCCCGATGGCAGCGTGACCATCACCCTGCACCGCACCAATGCCGAAGGGATCGCCATCCTGCCCGTGCAGCCCGGTCACAGCTACCTCGCCGATCATGTCGTGCTGCGCGCGCCGTCGGCGGCGCTGGCGGAAGAGACCGGCGCGGTGTGGGAGACACTCTGGGCCGCGCTGACATTTGCGGTGCCGGCGGCCGTGGCGGATTGACGGCGCAGAGGCCCTGCGCCAATGACGGCGCATGACCGGCACACCCGACATTCTCTGCATCGGCTCTGTCCTGTGGGACGTGATCGGGCGCACGGCGAGCCAGATGCGGCTGGGCGCCGATGTGCCGGGCCGTATCACCCGCTTGCCGGGCGGGGTGGCGATGAACATCGCGATGACGCTGCGCCGCTTTGGCATGCGCCCTGCCCTGCTCTCTGCCATCGGCCGCGACGCCGAGGGGGACGAGCTGGTGGCGCAGTCCGCACGGATGGGCCTTGTGACCGGCCACCTTTACCGGTCTGACGATCTGCCGACCGATGTCTATATGGCGATCGAGGGCGCGGGCGGGCTGGTGGCAGCGATTGCCGATGCCCATTCACTCGAACAGGCGGGGGCCAAGATCCTCGCGCCGCTGGCCGATGGCCGTCTGGGGTCTGCCCAAACGCCCTGGGCGGCCTTGTGGCGCTGGACGGGAACCTGACGCCGGACCTGCTGGCCGAGATCGCGCAGTCGCCGCTCTTTGCACGCTCCGACCTGCGGGTCGCGCCAGCGAGCCCGGGCAAGGCCGCGCGCCTGCTGGCGTTGCTGGGGCATCCGTCGGCGACGCTTTATGTCAACCTCGAAGAGGCGGGCATCCTGTGCAATCGCGTCTTTGACAGTGCCGCGGCGGCGGCGGCGGGGCTCTGCGCGCGCGGGGCGCACCGGGTGCTGGTCACAGATGGCGGGCGCGCGGCGTCCGAGGCCTGCGGCGCGCGGCGGCTCACCCTGATCCCGCCGCAGGTGCAGGTCGCGCGTGTGACCGGGGCGGGCGACACATTCATGGCGGCGCATGTCGCGTCCGAGGCGCAGGGGCTGGACCCGGCCGCGGCGCTGGCCCGCGCGGTCGAGGCGGCGGCGACATTCGTATCAGGAGAGACACCATGACCGTTCCGATGACATTCTCGCCCGAAGTGGCGGCCGCGCAGGCGGCCGGGGCGCCCATCGTCGCGTTGGAAAGCACGATCATCACCCATGGCATGCCCTGGCCGCAGAACGTCGAGACCGCCCGCGCGGTCGAGGCCGAGGTGCGCGCCGCAGGTGCCGTGCCCGCCACCATCGCGGTGATCGCCGGGCGGCTGCATATCGGGCTGACGGACGGGGAGCTTGATACGCTGGGCCAGGCGCGGCAGGTGGCAAAGCTGTCGCGCGCCGACATGGCGGCCTGCATCGCCACGGGGGGCACCGGCGCCACGACGGTGGCCGCCACGATGATCGCGGCGCGGCTTGCCGGTATCGCGGTCTTTGCCACCGGCGGCATCGGCGGGGTCCATCGCGGGGCAGAGAGCACATTCGACATCTCGGCCGACCTGCAGGAGCTAGCCCAGACCCCGGTGACGGTGGTGGCGGCCGGGGCCAAGGCGATCCTCGATCTGCCCAAGACCTATGAGGTGCTCGAGACGCTGGGCGTGCCGGTGATCGTGTTCGGACAGGACAGCCTGCCCGCCTTCTGGTCGGCCACGTCGGACCTGCCCGCGCCGCTGCGCATGGACAGCGCGGCCGAGATTGCGGCGGCGCATGTGATGCGCGGCGCGATGGGGCTGCCCGGCGGGCAGCTTGTCGCCAATCCGATCGGGGCCGCACACGAGATCCCGGCCGCGCAACTGGCGCCCTACATCGCGCAGGCGCTGGCCGAGGCGCAGGCGGGGGGGATCGCGGCCAAGGCGGTCACGCCATTCCTGCTCGACCGGCTTTTCGTGCTGACCGAGGGCCGCTCGCTCACCGCCAATATCGCGCTGGTGCGGGGCAATGCGCGACTTGCCGCCGGGATCGCGGCGGCGCTGGCGGGCGGGGCGGCGCCGGTGGGCGGGGCGGCGGCGGCGGGCGGGGCAAAATAACACCCTGGCAGGGCCGGCGCTGTCATTGCAGTGTCGCGGCACCGGGCCTAGATACGAGGCTGTGATCCTTGCAGGACGGCATTCGTGACAACGCCCGATCCCTCAAAGCGCCGCTTCAGCCTGCTTGGCGGGCTGCGCAACAATTTCCTTGCCGGCGTCGTCGTGATCGCGCCCATCGGCCTGACGGTCTGGCTGATCTGGACCGTGGTCGGCTGGGTCGATGGCTGGGTGCTGCCCTTTGTGCCCGAGCCCTACAAGCCCGGAGCGCTGATCAACCGCTGGTTCGGCGGCGAGGGCGAGGACATGATCGCGCTCAACCCGCGGGGCGTCGGCGTGATCTTTTTCCTGGTGTTCACCGTGCTGGTGGGCTGGATCGCCAAGGGGCTGGTGGGCCGGTCCTTCATCCGTTGGGGCGAGAGCCTCGTCGGCCGGATGCCGGTCGTGCGCTCGATCTACAATGGGGTCAAGCAGATTGCCGAGACCGTCTTTGCCCAGACCGAGACCAGTTTCGACAAGGCCTGCCTGATCCAGCATCCGCGCCCCGGTGTCTGGGCCATCGCCTTTATCTCGACCACGGCCAAGGGCGAGGTGCTGCGCAAGCTGGGCGCGCAGGACGAGATCCTGACCGTGTTCATGCCGACCACGCCCAACCCGACCTCGGGGTTCCTGCTGTTCCTGCCGCGCAGGGATATCATCGAACTGGACATGAGCGTCGAGGATGCGGCCAAGCTGGTGATTTCGGCCGGGCTGGTCTATCCCGCCGACCGCGGCGCCCCG
>Ga0100385_1005957_pt1 | contig 10116 bp, 8 predicted proteins | sample CryGeymeta201509_FD_81543 | JGI IMG/M metagenome (GOLD analysis project Ga0100385, IMG submission 81543) | Groundwater microbial communities from Crystal Geyser aquifers in Utah, USA - Crystal Geyser metaG 2015-09 | ecosystem: Environmental > Aquatic > Deep subsurface > Groundwater | place: USA...
AGCATTGAGAAGTTTGAGGGAGTGTGAAAAGAGTTTGCTTTACCAGGGTCGAAGGAATGGTTCTTATTGTTTTATTGACTACATTGATATTATTAATCAGAATGATGCGAGATGAGTGCTATTAGTTTTTGAAGAACGAAGTAGGCAAGGTTGAAATAGTCGGTTTTGGCTCATACGGATAGGTCAAGTTGGCCCGCAATACAGAGAACAACTAAATAGTCGCAATCAAACTAGTACTGTCAGTGATGATTCTAGATATACAATAAGAATGCCAAAGAGGAAATCGACGTCCATCATAAACTCAACCACCCTAACATCATCAAACTGCAGAACTACTATTACTAAAAATAGAGAAATATCACATACATGGTCCTATAATATGCTTCGGGCGGTTCCCTTCACTAAAAAGTCAAATTTGGCTACGGACAGCTTAGCAAATCCCTCATTCGGAGATATTTCAAGGACATCTGTTCAGCTGTTGAGTATCTTCACAAAAATAACTTTATGCACAGAGATATCAAAACTGAAAATATCCTGATCAGCAGCGATAATCATGCAAAATTGTGTGACTTTGGTTTCGCCTCAATTGTCTAGTTTAGAAGCACTCTATGTGGTACCTTTTAGTATATGGCCCCATAGATGATCCAGAAAAAGCCATACGACTACAAGATCGATATTTGGGCCTTAGGAATTCTATTGTTTGAGCTTATTCAAGGTTATGCACCTTTCAGAGGAGAAACAGGGGAGGAAGTTATCACTGAGATGAAGAAATCCATCACCTTCTCCAATCGATTCGGTATTTTTTGTGTTATATTAGATCCTATAGAAATTGACCTGATTAAGAAGATTTTACGTGTAAACTCAGAGAATAGACCATAGGTATCAAAAATACTAGAACATCCTTATTTCAAATAAGATAATAATAACAAGGAGACAGGCAAATCATAAGGGAACAGCAACAAATCAATAAAAGAACAAAAGGAGGAGTCAGCAAAGTAGTTGAAAATAAAAACTGAATTGAAGCTTGACCCACAGATAAGAAAGAAAGAAGATAAGAAGTTTGATTTTTTTCATAAGAAAGGCTAAATCAAAAGATAATAAATTCCTAAATTAAACCTAGAAGAAAAGAAGGAAGATAAAAGAGAGTTTCCTAAATAATTTCCCAAAGAGGAGCCAAAAAAATAATTCAAACATTTTGTTCCTTCTAATTTTCAAAATCCTGTTAGAAACCTCATAAGATCACCTAACTACAAAACTGCTCCGAGTGGAATGATTCCCGTTTCTCCAACAGGCTTCCATCACAATGTTCACGCTCCAAATCATCAGTTCAATAGTTCAATGCAGGTGCAAAGTACCCACCAACAGGGTACTTTTCCAAGTTTCCCTCACAACTCCAATCAATCAATGAACACTATTGCAAGCAAACATTTTCCAGTCGCACCTCATCACGGTGAGCCTCGACTTTTTCAGAATCCAACTGGATTGTCAAGATAAGGAGCAATCGGAGAGAACCGTAATTCCGGAATAAACCTGTTTCACAGGATGGGAGCTGAAGTGGGAGATGTAAAAATAGGACAAAGCTGGAAAAAAAATTGACAATATGGCATTTAAATTATCTGATTTTACTAATTTCACTGGAAAGGGATTAATTTCTGATAAGGTTATCGTTTGAATCGAAAGTTGTGGTGAATACTGAGTGTGGAAAGCTACAAAGTATTAGTACATATCAGGGATTCCCTAGAATCACTGAAGAGGATTGGTAAAAGAAACGCTGTTAGTAGGATAGCTTGCCAGGAGTTTTATTTACGTTTCTGGCTCTTTTGTCTTTCTTGACTTCAAGGGTTCCTTCCTGATTTTTCTGGATTCTCCATTGCGTGGCTTGGAGTGGTTTTTTGTGAAGGCGGAGCAGAGCTACTCGATATAGCGATGGGCAGTAGGTTTTTTGAGACTTTTCTTGTGTGCTGCTTCAGATATGTGGATGTAATAGTCTTCGTAGGAAGTTCGACAAACCTGGCAGAAATTAGACGAAGGACTGACCGGATGTAAATCCTGTATTAGTAAGGCCTTACCGAGTTGGATATTTCAATGTTGGCTAGTCTTATTTTGTCGATATGCTTTTGAAGTTCAAACTCCTCATTCAGCACGTAGTAACTCTGAATAAGTCTATTGATACCTGATCAATGCTCAACACGAAGGTAGGGGTGAAGTATTGGCTATCAGAGTTGAACACTGGGATGACTGTTGTCATTTTATTGCCAACGAGAGGTGCTTTTTGGGTTTGTGAGGAAAAGCAGTGTGCTAAGCTGAGTTTGCGGTGGTTGCAGATGAATGGCCTGAGGGCAAAGTTGTCCTAAACAATGGTGTCAGTTTGATTTAAGGTCATGCAATTATATAGCTGTACAAATATTCGATAAATGTTAGAATACTATAATTATTCATTATGGCATGCATATCACCTTATTCCTGTGCTACTGTATTTGCCCTTTTACGTTAAGCCGCTATCCAGCTTGTCGAAAGAAGGACGGGCCCTCATCCGGGTCTCGTCTCTTTCCTCCTTTTCGTTCAATAACTGCTCCTTCTTGCCTAAACGAGCCAGCTCAGCAAAGCTATCACAACCTTGATTATCTTTTTGAATGCTAGGAGGTCTGTAAGCAGGCTGATTGTGTATTCTGCGACTGTTGGAAGGCTTCTTGGACGCCGAAGGGCTCAATAAGTCCTGCTTGAAGATAGGAGGGTATTCATTAAGATTTCTGAATAGAAATGAACATACTATGGGGTGAGATTGATGAGCTTTTCGAGAGCATAATCCTTAACAACGTTGCTATAAAACTGAATAATGTCCACTAGTTGTCCCTAGTTGTCTAAAACCTCGTAGACTATTATTTTGAGCCTTTCATTGCTGAGTCCAGAAGATTAGAGATATCTGACTATCAAATCGTTAAATTTCAATTTACCCTAAACTTTCCAGAATCTAAGAACTGTATAGGCCTAAGCTATTATGATTTGGTGAATGTTTCGGTTACATGGAAGCTCAGTTGCAGAAATTATGGTGGCTTTAAGATGCAGGAAAATTGTGGAGCCTATCTAGTTCTTGGTCAGCTAGGGAAGTGAAAATGTGTAAAGTAGATTAGTGATGATACCTTTCACAAAGGTCAGCACTTTTCCGAGGAGAGCATGGTAGTTTCTGATATGGATAGATTCCTATGGGCAATAGTTGATTTGAGTCTCTATTTACTGACATGATGGTTCCTCCCAAATTAGTTAGGTGATGACAAGATCATTGAGCTGACTGAGGGCTTGATTCATCAAAGAAGGCAATCTTTTGCCATTTTTTTTCAAAAATTCACATACCAGCCATAGCTCATAGCCATTGACAGATATCTCTTCTCGAATACTATTGAGAGTAGTCCTGATGTATAAGAACATATCTTCGGGTTGATGTTAGTTGATAAGGTTCAGGAGAAGTGAAAGGGTGAGGGAGCTGCATTGGATAGCATTGTGATCCTCCTCATCGTATTACTACTGTTCTAGATACTAATTGCTAAGGGTCAAAAAATAGTTGTAGGTAAGTCTTGCCCTTGTCTATACTTCCTACTATGATCCTTCCTCTGATAGAATTTTAGAGATTACCTATACTATTTCCTGCTGGTTTTGAGGTAGTTCTCCTCTATTTTTGTGTGTGCTGATCGTCTGCCTCATATATTGTTCAATCGTCAGGCAAGGAGGAGATGGTCGCATGCAAATCAGTGGAGTTCGAACATAACAAGGAGATAGTTTCACGTTTCCTGGCAATTTATCCATTCGGGCTGTTTGAATAGGTTGATAAGGTTAAGGCTGTTTGTTGTCTTCCGGTTCAAAAGTGAGAATTTTATGGCTATGGAAGCTGTGAGACTGTCGAGGAGGACCTTTTGTTACAGGCTTAGGAGTGACTCTTGTGTGTTTTGTCGGAGTCAGATTCCTATGTCTATTCTAAAGGAAAAGCCGGAAGTCAACAGTATGTGGATTGTGGGCCATTTAATACTGATGATCGATCCTTTTATAGTTGTAATGAATGAGCTCAGGTTTCAAAAAGTCATAATGTTCATGATTGTGACATTTGATAATGCCAGTTGCGATAAGTTGCTAGAAACAGTCATCGACTGAAGATGTAACCCTCTTGAAGAGCTGAGGGTTGTCTATCTAGAAAATCTGAAAAAGTTGGCTAAGAATAGTGCTGACAAGAGATCTTTTACTATCGAGGGGAGGGCAGCACCTAGGACGCAAATAATCGAAGCCATATCGAACCATGAGATAGAGTACCGAAATAAGTAAGTAGTCTGTTTCCTGGGGGTTTTTTGTCGCTATTTGTTGACTAGTAGATAGGAAGAGAAGCCAGGCGAAGGATTTGAATATTCCCATATACCCATGAGCCTATCCTACTAGTTCCACAAAGTCAAAATACAAAATAGCCCTCTCAAACTTGGTCATGTAGTTGACTCCAAAATTGATCTGCTCCAACAAAACGGTCAAGTTTAACCTTAACTGTTGCTCGTGAGGCTTGATGCCACCAATATAGAGTTTTAGACCTGCAATGATCCCATGTATAGCTTACTTTGATGATAGGATTCTATTGAGGGCCAGGCAGACGGCTGCAATTGATCTGCCTGCCAAATCTTTCAGTGTTTGGGATTGCTCAGCTACGACTATGGCAGTTGTCATGAGGGGCTCTAGAGCTATGGGCTGAGTTGAGTGGTAGTTAAGTTTCCTTAGCTCTCTGTAATAGACTTGCGTTTTTTGCGAGAGAGAAGGATCGAGAAGGTGCTTTCGCTGGAGAGTCAATAAATGGTGTGTTTAGTCTTTGGTGAGGTCGGTGATGGCTTATCTCATTTGAATTATAACCGGGCAGCTTTATATAATCAGATAGATAGCGAGTTGATGAGTGTCTTCACTTCTAAAGAATTAACCCAAATCAAAGAAGAGCGCAATCTCGACAACCAGCAACTGCTGGCCCTCCAAAATGCAGCCAACACATACTCTGGTAAAGTCACCAAGTAGGAACTCTTGGACTCCTTCAGAAAATTGGGATATATAGTGTCTTTGTTCGAAGAGGATCTTAAGAATAAGTTTGCTCCGAAGGAGGAAAAGCCGGTTCGCATCAGCTACAGCCTGCTTCCTAACGGAACGGTAGAGAACTTCATGGTAGAGGAGGTCAAAGAGTGATTGTATTTAGGTTGATAAGATCATAGCATGTGTATAATACTCGACATCTGAATAATACCAAAGTCAATCTGAATAATATATCTTGATGGACCCTGAAAATATTGATCAGCTCGAAGGCACTCCCCTTGAGTACAATTAAGATGCACCACCCGCCACAGACCTTAAGTAGATTGCCTCTAACGACAGCATCCATACATAACTAGGCTACACACTCACGAAACTGACCAGCAGAAAACTACATAACGATATCATGAGCTGCAAATTTGACCGTGAGGGGGAGTTGCTGGCTCTGGGGCTCAAGAACGGAACAAGGATTATTTATAGCATTCAAGAACGTAGATGTAGGTAGATTTAGAGAAGTTTGTCTCAAGAAGTGATGACATCAGAGAGAACTCCATTATGAGTATGAAGTAAGAAAATATATCTAAATAGGTGGAAACCAACCCTTGAGGGTAAGGCTAAAATTTTAGCAGCAGCAGATGCGTACTTAGATAGTTATCAAGAGGAGGACACGTGACTTTCTTGCATGTACCTTCACTCAAACCTCTCTTCACGGTTCAGGAACATAATAACCATATCAACACTCTCGATTTTTCATGGACTGGAAAGTCCTTCGCTACTGCAGGCAAAGACTGTCATGTTCGTATATATGACGAAGGTATTTGAACATTTAAGTAGAAACGAAATCAGTGAGTACGGACTTTTTACCAGGAGGGTGGAAAGATGTGGGACATGACAATAGGATATTTGCTGTCAGGTTCATTGATGATCATACCTTGATATCTGGTGGTTGGGATAGCGTCGTACACATTTGGGACGTCAGAAGCGGGAAGAGCTCACATCATTTCAAAGGCCCTAACATTTCAGGCTAATCTTTGACCTACGAGAACGGAATGATTTTGGCTGGTTGCTACTCGGCTCAGAACCAAATTCAATTCTGGGATATCAAAACTTTGAAAAAAGTAGAAGAGATAGACTGGACAAATGGAGATAAAGATGATGCTGAGTACATCTATGCTGCAGCTATTAACAAAAGATAACCGACTATGTTTGGAGCAGGATCAACCGGTCCAAATAGCGAAGTCAGGATCTACGAGGAAAAAGGTAATAATCCTCATCAGCATGTTCCAGTAATGACACTCAAGGGCCTAAGTCAAGGGTGCCTAAGTCTGGATTTTTCAAACAAGCACAAACACTTTGCCTTTGCGACTCCCCATCATGGAATGTATCTCTATGAGTATCAGCATTCAAAATGATAATCTTTGCTTTATTGAACCGACTAAAATTATTGTGAGATCATTCTCTGAGGAAAAGACGGACTCCTTTAACGACGAAGGCAACTGCTAAACAAGCATAGGTGACTTTTGGCCAATCGACAAGAAATGAGGTTTTATTATCCTACATCAGCTGTTCGAACTAATTTTTCTTTTGGGTCCTAGAGATGCTTTAGCTGATAGAGGTCTGATTTTTAGTATAGAAACTCCAGAATGAGCTGGTTTGCTATTTTCCCATATAATAATTGTGGCATAGAATATCTAATGTTCATATTGAAATTAGACTGAATATCGTAATAAAGATGGCTAGTCCTGAGAAACGAAATATTTTGTGATAATTTATCAAAAACTATTTGAAAACGATTTTTTAGACAATATCTTTTGGTCGACAACTATCAATGTTTGTGACTCTTTTTTCAAGGAGCACAATATAGTAAAATGACATTTTCCAAAGATTATGAAATAACAACAAGGATAGGGTCAACTATCACATATAAAAAGGTGGAACGTTGCTCCTTACTGAAGTTACTTTCAAAGTTATTAATTTTTACAACGCATCGGGAATGCCTGAGCGCAAACTCTGGACTGAGGAGTAGGACAAAGCTCTTAAGCACCTTAAAGATGTTCGGGGACTCAAAAAATGGTCGATGATCGCGCGTTTCATGCAGCAGGAATTTTCGATCGAGGGAAGAACTGGAAAACAATGTCGAGAACGGTACAATATTGGTGACTCAGGTATCACAATCATCTTGACCAGTCGATCGTGTCGACAGAATGGACTGTTGAGGAATAAAACGAGCTGTTTCGGTTGCATGGGGAGCTGGGCAACAAATGGTCACTGATGGCTCTGAATTTGAACGGAAGGTAATTTGTTTATCTATGGAAGGAGTGATAATTGCATTAAAAATCATTTTTACTCCAAATTACGGAAAGCAGCAAGGAAACTCAACAGATTAGTTGGTTAAAAGCTCAGAACAGACTCTTGGCAAATTCGAATGAACACTCTCTACAAAATAATCTAAATCAGCTAAAGTAAGTTCAAGACTAACTGCAAGTACGACTAAGAACTCGTTGACCGATGCATTAGTACCTTTATTGAGAGTCAGATATTAAAAACCAGCTGTACCTTCTTGAAAGTGTCATCGACCGGAGACAAAAATAACCTCAAGAAGAAAGAAATATATCTAGACTGATTCTTGAGATCAATCAGTTAGACTCCAAGCTCACCAAGAATCGTAAAGCCCAGCCAAAATTGTTGACTGCTGAGCTGACATTTGAGAAGGAATAGAAAGTGAAGATTTAGACAGAATAATAACCTTTCTATCACATGTTCAAGCGGGTCTGTGAAGAGTTGATCTGCCCAGCTCTTATATGATAATAACTTTATTGTTTACTTGTCGGTCATTCTGTTTCAACTTTTAACATCCACATCCGAATCCCCTTCGTTTGAAAATGTACCTACTTTTAGACATAGGTTTAAGTTAAGCTTTTGGAGGTAGAACTATCCTTCTGATGATGCTTCATCTATAATATATAATGCCTGAGAGAAAAGTATGGTCTGAGGACGAGGACAAAATATTGAAGTTGCTTAGGGAGGAGAGAGGAGAGAAGAAATGGGCCAATATCGCTAGGATCATGTAGCAAGAGTTCGGTCTTGCAGGCCGAACAGGCAAACAGTGCCGCGAAAGGTACTCTTTGATTTAGTAGATATCACAACCATCTCGACTCTTCCATTGTCAACTCTGAGTGGAATGAATAATAGTAGCACACCCTTTACGATATGCATGAGGAAGTTGGCAATAAGTGGTCCCTCATTGCCCAGAAGCTTCCTGGAAGGTATATTCTATTTAACTTGAGGTCTGATAACTGTGTCAAAAACCATTTCTATTCCAAACTTCGGAAGGCCTTCCGGAAACTCAACAAAATAATTCACGATTTTTTCCAGGGGGAATACGCTCTCCTCAAAGAAAGTGTCCTTTCTAAGATCATTAAAACCACATAATCTAAGTTTAAATCGAGCTCCAAAATAGATGAATAATTAGCTGACTTTTGCAATGGTACACCATCAAGTATAAATAGGCATAAAAAACAGACTGTTTAGCTTCAGCTTTTAGTAAGAAAATTCTCTCGAGGAAGTTGAGACTGCCAAGCAGCTGATAGCCGATATTCAACATTTTGACAAAGACTACAAAAAGGGTTACAAGGGTCTCAAATTCGAGTATGAGCTTGAGTACCTCAAGCCTCCTCTCAAAAGCACCCTCAAAAAAAAAGCGTCTTCCAGCTCAATTGACTCTGACAGAAGTGAGTCATCTTTTTCATACCTCTCATCTAGCAGTCTGAATTCTTCTTGTAGCGACCTAAGCGACATGGATCTAGGGGAATAAATGAACAAGGGCAGTAACACAACTGGAAACATCAGTGGGGTGAGTGTACCATCTTCCGGTCATTCTGTAGATGTCACTGCCCGATCCTAATAGTTTTAACCCGAGGCCACCAAAGTCTAGATAAAAAAATAGATGAGCTAAAATGGAAGAGTGATTGAGGGATAGAGTGAAGGCGTGATGCAGGTGGAATCTTTTGCTCAAGAGTATGAATAACTTCTTGAGAGGGATTACTACTACTAGAGTCGGGAGGAAAATATTCATTTCAGCAACATTTACTATGATAATACTCCGGTGATAGCCCGTATATTCGGGCCATCAGATTTGGAGTCGATGGAGTTGTTTGGGCACAAGGAGGAATAAGACGCGGATCTATAATTTAAAATGGATAATATGGAGTTATGATGTTATATTAAACATTTTTTCAAAGAGATGGAACTATTGAGAGTGAAAATGGATAAATTTCTATCATAAACTGTTTATATATATTTGACACTTTCGAATGCTATGATAGATGATTGAATTCTATAGTATATGAAGTTCAAAAAACAACTCGTTGCGGATACAGACGGGGAACCTGTCTCTCCCAAGGTGTTGCTTGATAACTTAGGCGACACCCACAAAAGTATACACTCTCTCTCGACTTCCAAAAAAACAAATAAGGGGAAGACTTCCTATTAGTCTATGGGAAACTACCTTATTTCTATTTTTTAACCTGGAGATGGACGATCCAGCAATGCCTCAATGCTCAAGCAGGAATCTAGTCATTTTTCGAGTTTCACATAAAGGAAAAGAACTCCCAGAGATGCCACTCAAAATAGCATATCGGTGAAGGATGATGAATATATGGAGCGAGAAAGACGACTATAGAGGCAAATGACTCGTCTGAAACAAGAGGCTGATTCGAAAAAGAAAAATAGCTGCCGACTATTATTCGAAAAAAATAACATTCTTCAGGGTATCGTTCAAGCCCAAAAAATATCAAACCTTAAGAAAAATTTTATCAAGAAAATTAGAAGATCTTCCCCTTATTACCCTCCTGTCGACTACAAAATAACAGAATAGGAAGGGAACAGAATTCTCGACTATAAGGGGTTCTAAGTACAGCCGATCGTAGATAACATAATAAATCTGATCAGCGTTGTCCAGATCATCTCACTTCTAATTATATACTCCATCTCCTTCGTTTTCTAGGATTTGCTGAGTGGAGATTATAGTATCATTGAGGGTATCCAGATGACCAGCTTTTTCTTTTATTTCGG
>Ga0100385_1005961_pt1 | contig 10113 bp, 9 predicted proteins | sample CryGeymeta201509_FD_81543 | JGI IMG/M metagenome (GOLD analysis project Ga0100385, IMG submission 81543) | Groundwater microbial communities from Crystal Geyser aquifers in Utah, USA - Crystal Geyser metaG 2015-09 | ecosystem: Environmental > Aquatic > Deep subsurface > Groundwater | place: USA...
ACGACGATCACGACGATCACGACGATCACGACGATGATCATGGAGAGGGTGAGAATAACCAGGTTGAAACAGATACGGTGTTATTTGAAATTAGCCGTAGTGCCGACAATGGTTCGACGAGTACCGTACAGTTCACTCTTGGATCTTCCGCAAGTTCAGCTATAGAGGCAGAAGATATCGCTTCTATTGTGATCACAGATTCATCAGGTTCGGTCACATTGAATACTGAAGCTGATATTAGTGACTTTGTGGCGTCGGGTAGATCGATTTCCTTATCTGGAACGGACACGGCAACAGTCGAAATTACGCCGGCTGCGGATAATTTGGTTGAGGGTATAGAGGCCTTTAGTGGTGTTCTTTCTAGTCCAAGCTCTGATGCGGTATTAGGAACGTCAACAGCGACTGCAGAATTTATTGATCCTGCGTCGGTTTTAGCAATGGATATTCTTCCAGTCATGAGCAGTGAATAAGCATTAATCGATTACGAGATAGATGGTGGTCGCAATGCAAATCATCATGAGACATCAACTTATGAAGAAGCGCTTGCAGCACAAAATGGAAATAATCATCAAGCAGATAATTTAATCTTTAAAAATATCAATAAATCAGAAATAGATTTTGGTGATGACGACTCAGATAAAGTGGTTGTAGTAACAGGAAATAACAATAAAGCTGAGATTGATATGGGTGAAGGTGGAAACAATGTCCTGATCTTCACCAATCACGCACCGACAAATTGTGAGATTAAATTTGACAAAGATGGTAATAATGTCGTTGTTTTGCCAATCAGTAAGGATGATTACGATGAAGATGACTATGACATCAAAAATGCCGATGGTATCTATTTCCTAGGAAGCCACGATTCCATTGGAGATGTCTCAGCTGCAATGGTTTCTTCTGAAGCTGTAGAGGGGTATGAACTCGATATTTTTGGAGTCTTATCTGACATAGTGACAGTTAGTGGTTTACCGGAAGATACACAGCTTATGGTGAACGATGAAGCTCAAACAGCTGATGATAATGGCCATTATCAACTTACAATAACGGATGGTGAAATTGCAGATGATGTAAAAATCACTACAACTTCAGGACGAGAACTCTCTGAAGAAGAGTTAGGTAATATTCATGCAGAGGTTAGTGTCACTAACAGTGAAACTGGCGAAGTTGAAACCACAATTGTGGATGATAATTTCTTACAGGGTACAGATGATGCCGATATCTTTGCGATTGATAATGACTTTGCTGAAGATGACTCAATGAGTAATCAAACCTTTATTTCTGGCTTTGATGTGGATGAAGATGTTTTGGATATCAGCGATGTTATTAGTTCAGATGCCACAGAAGATACCTTGTCAAATTATCTCAATCTATCGTTGGTTGACGCCGATGGTGATGGGGATTCAGATGATACCCTGTTAACGGTAGATTCAAATGGTAATGATGTGGAAGGCGGCACTATTACTCAAATCTTTATTCAAGATAATGACTTAACGGATAACAATATTGATGACTTGAATATAGATTTCCAAGATCAATAATCAACGCGGGTTGTTGCTAATCAGGTTGATAATGGTTGACGTCCTTAGCAATAACTCATAAAGTTATGGTGTTTAATTCAGAATGCATTGGTGATCAGATATGTCACAAACAGAAGCAATAAGCGAATTGTTGAAACAGCAACCCGATTTGTCTGATGTTCGTCAGATAAGTGAAGACGGATCCGTTTTAGTTTATAAAGTGAATCAGTGGCATGAGGGACAATATCGAAAACAATCGGTCAGAGTTGTGACGGATATTCACAATCATTATGTATTACAGCGTGAAAAGGATTTAATGCATTATTTAAATCAGTTTCAGGATGATTTTCCAAGATTCAATGAAATTCGCAAGCAAAGTGGTTGCTATCTTAAATTTTTTGATTATGTCGGCGATCAAACCTTAGCCAAAAGGGTAAAAAAGAACAAAGGGCTTCCAGCAGAAGAAGCCAGACATTTTTTAGCCAATATGATTTCTACCCTGACAACAGTGCATTCAGTTGGTTTCGTACACAGTCAAATCCGTCCTGAAAATGTGATTGTTGGTGATAATCGCTATTACTTAACAAACTGGAAGTCCGCAATGCCTTCTTTAGCCTCTTTCGAGACAGAGCTATTGGTTGGAGATCAATCCTACACCGCTCCAGAGAGATTAAATGGTGAAGTGATTGATGCCAGTGACATTTATCAATTGGGTTGTTGTTTATATTTTATGTTGACTGGAAAACATATTTACCGCCTTAAAAAATCGACCCACCTTTTTGATCAACTCTATGCACATGCAAATCACACACCCAGCAAACTCAATCGATTGCCTATCTTTTGGCGACAGCTTATTATTTGGATGACACAAAAAGCACCCGAAAAACGGCCAGGCCTGGCTGAATTAAATCAGTGGTTGAAAGACGAAACGGTTCCAAAAAAAGTCCGAAAGCAAAAAAATAAAGTTGTAAAAGATTTTCCTGATGACAGTTTAACGGCACTTGCAGATTGTCATTATTTATATGCCATCTTCAAAAAAGCCAGTTTATATGAAGCTTCCGGTGATTTAGAAACCGCATTCAACTTATATGAAAACGGCGCTTTTCAAGGTTATACGCGTTCTGAAAACAATTTGGGATTGATGTATGAGAAGGGTGTTGTTGTGCGTCAATCTTATATTAAAGCAATGAATTTATATCATCATGCTTTCGAAAAAGGCAATCCTTATGCTGCGTTTAATTTAGCACGATTGTTTGAAAAAGGTTTAGGGGTTCCGCAAAACGTTTCTCAAGCTTTTAAGTTATATCGCTTTGCTGCTATGCGAGGTCATCTCCCTGCGCAAAACAAACTCGGTGAGCTTTATCTAGCTGGAGTGGGGACTGTCAAAAACTATGCTAAAGCACGAGCCTGGTTTGGACTTGCTGCCAATGTAGGGTATGAAGTTGCACAACTGAATATTAAAAGACTCCTTTCCGCTTCGATTAAAAAAGAATTTAGTGCCTAATCAACCGAATTAAGCCCATTAACCCTCTAAGGTTTGTGTTTACTGATTTGTAAACATTGGGTAAATTGAATCAGCCAATGATGAAAAATCGGCATATCCTTCTTGGTTAGTGCCAATACGTCTCTCAGTGGATATTCTTCAAGCGGATAGCCTGCACTTCGACACGCCGTTTTCATTAAGAACATAACCTCTTTAGAATTAAACTGATTATTTGGCAAAAAGTAAGTGCATTTTGCTAAGAGAGCGGCTTTTAAAATAGGGATCCATAGACTATTTGGAACATTTTTTGGCGATAATATCGTTTTATCAGGTGTGTTGGCTGCTAACATTGAGATGAGCGATTTAAGTGAGGTTGCATTTAATAAATCTTCGGCGATATCTCTAGCATGAGGTGGCAGCGCTTGCATTAATTTTTGTTCATAATCATTTTCAATTAACTGCATAATCGCAAGTCTCTGTCTCTTGTTGTCATGACCAATTTCATTTTACCTATTTGTGATAATCAGTGATAATCTTTACAGTGAATTTTAAAGGAGAATCTTCATGTCCCATCCGTTAGCACAATATTTAGACGCCGTCGCCGACTTTCCAAAGCCCGGAATCTTGTTTCAAGACATTTCACCCTTGTTGAAAACGCACTTCGTGGAAACGATAGATGCCCTTTCAGCACTTTTTACTGAAGCAGAATGGAATTCCATAGATGATTGTGTCGGCATTGAATCTAGGGGGTTTATTTTTGCATCAGCCTTAGCTTACAAGCACAATAAGGGGTTTATCAAAGTGCGCAAACCTGGAAAATTGCCCAATATCCATGCAGCAGTGGAATATGGGCTTGAATATGGATCAGATAAACTAGAAATGCAAAAAGGAAACGGCAATCGCGTCGTCATTTTAGATGATTTAATTGCCACTGGCGGATCTATGGGTGCCGCCGCATCTTTGTGTGAAAAGGTTGGCTATGAAGTCGCTGGCATGGCGTGTTTGGTTGATTTAAAAGCCCTTAACCGTTTTCAATACAATCAAATGACGGTACGCTCAGTCATCCAATTTGAAGATTAATTGCGAAACAATCGATAGCAAAAGTGACCAGGCCTGGCCACTTTTCAGTCTAACCGGTAATGTCTATAAAAGTGCTTTCTTGGCGTTTTCGATTGCTTGTCTTACCTGATTAGGAGCTGTGCCGCCCAAATGATCTCTTGCTGCAACCGATCCTTCAAGGGTTAATACCTCAAAAACGTCTTCAGTAATATATGTATGGAACCCCTGCAAGGTAGTCAATGACATTTCAGATAAATCCAGTCCATTTTTTAACCCATAAGCGACAGCCAGACCCACGACTTCATGCGCATCTCGGAAGGCCAATCCTTTTTTAACCAAATAATCCGCCAAATCCGTGGCGGTTGCATAGCCGCGTTTAGCCGCTTCATAAGTGGCATCTCGATTAACGACAATGGCTGGAACCATATCTGCAAAAGCTCGCAGACAGCCTTTAACCGTATCAATGGTATCAAACAAAGGTTCTTTATCTTCTTGATTGTCTTTGTTGTAAGCTAATGGCTGTGATTTCATCAGGGTTAATAAACTGATTAAGTGACCATACACACGACCACTTTTGCCTCTGACCAATTCTGGGACATCCGGATTTTTCTTTTGCGGCATAATCGAAGAGCCGGTGCAAAAACGATCCGGTAGATCAATAAATTGAAATTGCGCGGAAGACCAAAGCACCAACTCCTCAGAAAAACGGGATAAGTGCATTAAAAAGGTTGCAGCAACTGCCGTGAATTCAATGGCAAAATCTCGATCTGAAACGCCATCCAAAGAATTTTGGGAAATGCGTTCAAAGCCAAGCAATTGTGCGGTGATTTCGCGCTGAATCGGATAAGTGGTTCCCGCTAAAGCAGCCGAACCCAATGGCGATGTATTAACACGCTTACGGCAATCTTCCAGCCTTTCAATATCACGCTGAATCATTTCAAACCAAGCCATCATGTGGTGGCCAAATGTAACCGGTTGTGCGGTTTGCAGATGAGTGAACCCGGGCATGATCGTCTCAGTTTCTTTTTCAGCCAATTGTAAAATGCCCCATTGCAACCGTTTCATCTCCGGTAAAATGACATCAATTTCATCCCTTAAATACAGCCGAATATCGGTCGCGACCTGGTCATTACGAGAACGACCCGTATGCAATTTTTTACCGGTTATGCCAATTAAATCCGTCAAACGCGCTTCAATATTCATGTGAATATCTTCTTGTTTAATAGACCATTGCATTTTGCCGGATTCAATTTCTGACGCAATCTGAGCCAATCCGGTTTGAATGGATTCCAGTTCCGCTTCATTGAGAATGCCGACCTTTTGAAGCATCTTCGCATGGGCAAGAGAGCCTTGAATATCTTGGCGATATAGGCGTTGGTCAAACTGAATCGATGCGGTAAAGGCTTCGACAAAAGCATCCGTGGCTTCACTGAAACGCGCACTGGAAAGTTTTTCTTGGTTATGTTGATTACTCATTACAATCACAAATCTCTTGGGTTATTTTTTTGGATAAATTTCCGATGGACAGGTTTGTTAAGGGGTTAAGTTTTGGCCGGGCATAACCTCTATGCGCAGCGGATTACCCATGTTTTTATAAGCTTGATTGAGTCGATTATGAATCAGCGCACTGAATAACTCAATATTGGAAATACCAATGATTTTGTCCCCGACTTCCTTGCCATTTCCGTCGATAAATATGACGGTGGGTGTCAAGTCTGCGCCGTATGACTCCGCCAACTGATGTTTGATGACCGGTTTTCCTGAAATGCCCTTTATCGGTTGGTGATCATCAATACTTAAATATCGCATAAACATAAAACGGCCTTCATAATCACCCCCTAGCGCCATTGGCGCGAGCACCTCATCACGTAGCTGATGGCAAAACGCGCACCATTGTGCGCCAACAGACAACAAAATGGGCAGGTTTTGCTGGCGCGCTTGTTTTGCCAATTGTTCTAAGTCCGTTAATTCTTTTAAATTGGATGTTGGATACGCATCCGAATTGGCTTTAGCAGGGTGATCGCAAGCGGTAAGTGCAAATACAGCAAGCCAAAAAATGCCTAAATAGCAACGCATGTAGCCTCCAAGCCAGAGATGGAATTAATCTGAAAAAACAAACGTTAAGCGTTTTAACAAACGAATAGGTTATTTTATCGAAAAAAGCGGGGGTTTTCAGTAAAATGGTGCCTCAAATAGAATTAATCGAAATGCGCGGAACGCAATAGGATTTCACAAAGCTTCATTAAGCACGTTAAAGTGAAGGCTTTATCCAAAGCGTTTCCCAAAAATGGAAGGATATATGAATAAAACACTTAGAATCGCAACGCGTAAGAGCCCCTTGGCAATGTGGCAGGCTGAATTTGTAAAAGCTGAATTAGAAAGGCTTCATCCTGGAATAAGTGTTGAATTATTGCCGATGTCTACCAAGGGGGATAAGATTTTGGATGTCCCGCTCGCAAAAATTGGTGGAAAAGGTCTTTTTACCAAAGAACTAGAAGATAGTATGATGGCTGGTGAAGCCGATATTGCGGTTCATTCCATGAAAGATGTTCCAATGGAATTACCGGAAGGCTTTGCATTGGGTGCAATTTTAGAACGTCATGCCCCGACTGATGCGTTTGTCTCTAACCACTATCAGCAGTTTTCAGATTTGCCAAAAGGAGCGATTTTGGGGACTTCCAGTTTAAGGCGCAAAGCCCAATTGATGGCTGAACGCCCTGATTTGGTTGTAAAAGACTTACGAGGTAATGTTGGCACCCGTTTAGGCAAGTTGGATGCGGGAGAATATGATGCGATTGTTTTAGCAACGTCCGGCTTAAAAAGACTAGAATTGGAAGAGCGTATCCGCCATGAATTATCCCCAGAAATTTGTCTGCCTGCTGTATCACAAGGCACTTTGGGTATTGAGTATTTTTCGAAAGACCAAGAGGTGTATGATCTAATAAAGGTGCTGAATCACTCTGATACCGAAATTCGTACCCGAGCGGAAAGAGCCATGAATCATCGCCTTGAAGGTGTGTGCCAAGTTCCGATTGGGGTTTATGCAGAGCTTAAAAACAACGGCATCTTCTTAAGGGGCTTGGTTGGTGCTTTAGATGGTTCAACGATTTTGCGTGCAGAAGCCACTGGTTCAATTGAATATCCTGAGAAACTGGGCATTCAGGTTGCGCAAGCATTACTGGAAAAAGGTGCCTGGAGTATCTTAAAAGAAGTTTATGACACGCCCTAATTCGCTAACACTACTGAATACCCGGCCCAGACATCAAGCGCAAGCATTAAACGCCTTATTACATCAGCACGGGTTTCAGGTTTTGAATTGTCCTGCATTGCGCATTGTGCCCCTGTCATTACCATCGTCAGCCATAAAGGATTGGGCGCAATTTGATAAAGTCTTTTTTATCAGTCAAAATTCAGTTCGCTATTTGATTGAGCAGTGGAAGTTGATAAAGGGGTGCAACCCCGTTTTTAATCACCCTCAAACTGGCTATGCAATTGGTCAAGCAACTTATAAAGCCATGCGATTACAGCAATGGCCTGTGCAACCGATGATGCCGGGTAAAGCTTTTATTACCGAGTCTTTATTAGAGCGCCCCGAATTACAAGACCTAAAATCACAAAAATGTTTGATTATAAAAGGCGAATCCGGGCGAGAAGACTTAGCAAACGGGTTACGTCAAGCGGGTGCCGGTGTCACAGAGTGGGATCTTTATCAACGTCAACCGATGCCACTGTGTGATGATGCCTGGGAGGTCTTTGAAAAAACCAGATATCCTGTGGTGTTAGCAACCAGTTTAGGCAGTATCGAAGCGCTTCAACAGGCGCTTTCAGACAAAAAAAATAGCCAGGCCTGGCTAATTTTACAGCCACTGATTGTGTTCAGTGACCGTATCAAAGCCCAGTTACAACACCAGGGCTGGCAAGGTTCCATTTATGTCGTAGCAGAGCAGAGCAATCAGGGTATTTTAAGCGCTATGCAGCAAATTCAACAGGAAGACAGTGCATGAAACCAGATGAACCCATTACCCCAAAAGCATCACAACGTGTTATAGAGGGCGACGTTGTCGAAGACCCTAAACGAGACGCCAAAGCGTCGGCATCTCCAAAATCATCAACCCCCAAAAAATCTAGCCAATGGCTTCCTCAAACCTTTATGCAAAAAATGGTCATGGTGTTCCTATTGGCTATGCTCGGCTTAGGCAGTTTTTGGGTGTGGCAATCCAATCAACAAGACTGGCAAATCGAGCGCATCAATCAACTTCAACAGCATCAAAAAGCGTTAAAAGAGGTGTCTGAATCGCTTCAGAAACGCCTTCAGGAACAAGCCAAGCGGATAGAACAACTGAGTGTTCCCGCACAAAAACCGGTTTTTAGCCAAGCCGATTTAGATCACATGAATGCAGAAATGCAGGCCTTTAAAAACCAAGTGACCTCCCGGGTAGATCAATTGTCTGAGTCATTATCAAGTTTGTCAGAAAAGCTAATGATATCTTCTGAAGCCACGCCAACATCAGTGATGCCGAGTGATGAGCAACAGCAAAAAGCACAACAACTTGTTGAGACAGCGACAACAAAACTCAAACAAGAGCTGTCTGAAATGAGATCAAAAGTGACGGAATTGTTTGATTTTCAGACCTCTCAACCAGTCCAAGTTACTCAAGCGCCGAATCCGATTCCGGCACTGAACGACAAACAACGCCAACAATGGATTGCCCAAATTAACACCCAATGGATCCTAGGCGCTGAAGTTGATGCCATAAAGCGCCAGCTTAAAGCGCTTGAGCAAGCAGTGGTCATCAGTGAATGGCCAGAAAAAAATATGCTTATCCGTCAAATCGGTGAAGATTTGGCACAGCTAAATCAGACTCAAACCTACCGAGTTAAATGGACTCAAGCAAAACAAGCGGTAAAAAAGCTCACCGCTGAAATACAAGCCTTGTCAACGTCGGATGCAGCTGTGCCTGCTGTGCAACGCCGTGAGACAATGCAAGATAATGAACCGTCAATGACAACCTGGCAGCAGTTATTGCATAAAATACAAGCCTTGTTTCGAATTCAAAAACGCGATTCAGCTGACGATCTCAGTCAAGTTCAACAGCTAATTCAACGTGATGTATTCATTCAAAGAGCCTTGTTGCATTTAGAGCGCATTAACTGGGCGCTGGAGATGAAGGCAAAGCCGCAATTAAGGGCGGCAAAACAGGATTTATCGGCATTTATGGATCAGTATTTCCCGGAAAATCAAATCATCCAAGATTTACTAACGCAAATTGATTCAGAAAGTCTGTCAAGCCGTCAGGCCTTGCACATTGCAGGAGAGTCGAATGTCAGCGCTGATTAAATGGTCGTTGGGGCTGATTTTAGCCACCGCTGTCACCTCGTTGGCATTAATGGATACCGGGCAAGTGTCAATGGTCTGGCACGATTGGGTCATTGAAACCAGCCTGACCTTTGCCATTGCCATGGTTTTAGCCGGATTTTTGGCCGTCTATGTTGTCATTCGCTTGTTAATCGGAATTTGGCATATCCCGGCCTATTGGCGCAATCGGCGAGAATTAAAGCGGTTTAATCAAACAGAAACATCGCTCTCAAAAGGCATGATTGCACTAGAGTACGGTGATTGGCATCAAGCTGAAAAGCAATTGGCTAAAATGGCAAAAACATCCCATGCCGGACTCATTCATTATCTTAATGCAGCAAAAATGGCGCATAACCAAGGCGCAAATGATCGGCAAGCACGTTATTTAGAACAAGCTCGTCAAGCCTTTCCAGAGGAAAGTGTGACCATTGGGCTGGTCGAGTCTCGCTTGATTACCGAGACAGATCCAGAAATGGCTTTGGTTATTTTGGCAGAAATCCATCAACAATCGCCCAAAAACACCGTGATTCTCAATGAATATGCGCAATTGCTAGAAGCCCAGGCACACTGGGAATCGTTAGCACAGTTGTTACCTGAGTTAAGAAAAACCAAAGCACTGGATAAGTCTGCACTGTTATCGCTCGAATCTCGCTTGATTGCCGGCAAACTCTCGCATACTCAGGATTTGGCTAACCTAG
>Ga0100385_1005965_pt1 | contig 10107 bp, 18 predicted proteins | sample CryGeymeta201509_FD_81543 | JGI IMG/M metagenome (GOLD analysis project Ga0100385, IMG submission 81543) | Groundwater microbial communities from Crystal Geyser aquifers in Utah, USA - Crystal Geyser metaG 2015-09 | ecosystem: Environmental > Aquatic > Deep subsurface > Groundwater | place: USA...
ATCGAAAGGTCAGCAAGAATAAATCCGATCTTATTGAAAAACACCGCAGTACACCGAAAACATAAGGAAACTAAACTAAATCCCTGGATCCTGGAATATTCAAAACCTTTGCGCATATAAATACTTGCATTGGAAACCTCTAGTAAATGTTCAAGACGAGGATGGTAGTCCACTAATAGGAAATCATACAAATTGCACACTCGGAGCTGAGAAAAATTTAAGCTGAGGCCAGGAGCGTCGTTGAGAAATATTCTCAGCTGATCAGAGATAGAAATTTAAGTGGGGAGTTGCTGGATTTGAGGTATGAGGTTTTGTATTACCAGAAGAAGGCGGGAGAGATGTTTGAAGAAAATAAAATGCTGAAGGAGAAGGTGAAACGGCTGAATGAAGAGCTGATTAGCAGAAAGATAGGCGAAGAAAGCGATCACATAGCTATGCAGAAAATCTCCAAAAAGTACCTCAAAGAGAAGACCCTCAAGCAGAAGCTGATACTTAATTTACACTTCAGATAGGATAGCTAGAATACAGCGTAGGCAGCCAACAATAAACTGCTCGCTCTGACAAAACACATCAATCCTGAACAGAGCAGCAGAAAGGAGAGCCCGAAGCTGCTGAAAGTAACGGGGGTATCGGATATTGGGAGCTTGTTCAGGAGCGGTAGCGATCAAAATCAAAAGAGTAGAGAAAAAAGTTTTCACATAAAGATAAAAAGACCAAATTTGCATGTATGTACCACACCTCTGTGATGGTTTGATTAAGTAGGATAAATGATTCATTCAACGTATTGGAAAATATGAATCGATGAAAGGTGATATTGATATTTTTGAGGATTTCTAGATATCTCAAGACAAATAGTCGAGAGTTGATGTTGTTGTTTTAAACCTGAGAAATCGGTAGCAAATCAAGCTTCTGAATCAAGTTTGAGAAGCAAAGAACCCATCTTCATCACCATTGATATGATAATTTTTTAGCTCAATATAGTCAGCTATAGAGTCACAAATCAAAGCTCCAAGGCCTATTACTCATCATTTTTGCCTTCCTCCTCATCAGAGACCATCTCTCCGACTTCTTCAGGGTTAACAACCTTGACGTTTTCGTCATCAAGATTTATGTTGTGCTCTACATCAACACCTTCAGGGGTCTCGGTCTATTTGGTGCTAACAGTAGGTTCTAAGGTTTCCAGGTCCTCATCGGTCACCTCAATTTCGTTGACTTCTTCCTTCACTTCGAAAGCAGTATTGATCAAGTCGAACACGTTCTTAGAGAAGTAGTGGGGATCCTTGACTAAAAACCCTGAATGGATCAAAGCAGCATAGTACAAGTTTTTGATCAGCTTGGCGCTATTTTCATCCGGTTCATCCTGCATAGTATAAAAAGTACCTCAACAATTTTGTTAAGTTCCTGGATGATTGGAGCGTGAGGGTTGATTTCGAGGATATTTTTTTCCTTGTGGTATTTGGTATTAGATCTCATGGAGGCTGCTGATTAGAGCCTTTCTCTGTTGGGAGTATCATTCATCATGTCAGCAACAATTACTACAGGTTCATCGACTAACCTCAGCGAGATTTTGACCTCCTTGATCACGTCTTTCAGCTGATTTTGAGCATATTCAATCAAAGGAGTATATATTTTCTTGAGATATTTGACCTCCTTTCTAAGTTAGTCAGTCTTGTAAGGTTCCTTGAAGTCAGTTCTAGCAACGTTGACGATTCTGTAAGATTTATATTATCTGAAGGAGTTGAAAAGAGTCTCGTCGAGTGGATCTTCACCCAAAATGACCTAGTAGCCTTCCTTGGTGAGTTTTTCAATCAGAGGAGAGAAAGAGAGAATGGCCTTTTCTTCACCACCCAAGTAGTAGATATGCTTTTGACCCTATTTCATTCTTGATATGTATTCGTCAAGGGAATACAGTTCAGTCAGATTTTTGGTGGTGTACCACCTAGTAAGGACAGCCAGTTTCTATCTGTTTTCGTGGTCTTAGATCATACCGAGTTTGATGTTTTTGGCGAAGTTCTTCCAAAATTTGTTGAAGGTGTCAACTTTCTTCTCATAGGCACTTTTGAATTCACCATCAACACCTTCAGCTTATTCATCTTCTTCTGAGAACAATTCTTCTTCATCTTCAGGACTAGGATTGAATGAGACGAGCAAATCGACAGCTTTGCTGAGAAGTTTCTTTCCGATGGCTCTGAGAGCTTTATCATGTTGAAGATTTTCTCTGGCAACATTCAAAGGAAGCGAGTCAGAGTCTACCAGAGTTTTAAGGAAATTGAGGTACTTGGGAAGGAGATCTTCAAATTCATCGTTTACCAAAACTTTGCGCACATAGAGCTTGACTTCGGATTTCTTTTCATAAAACTTCTCGAACTGGTCATAAGGTGCTCTTTCTGGAATGAAAATAAGGCCTGTGAATTCAGCCTCACCCTCAGCAGTGAAGTGAGACCATGACAAAGGATCACTTGTATCTTTGAAAACATTTTTATAGAAGTCTTTGTACTCTTTCTTCTCAATTTCAGATTTTCTTCTGGTCCACAAAGGTTTATTCTCATTGACTCTTTCGAATTTCACTGTTTCAACTGATCTTGTGATAGTTCTGTTGATTGAATTTTAAATTTCTTCTTCATTGATTTCTTTTCCTTATTCTCTCCATTGTTCAGTAACTTTTTCGACCTCAGCCTCAAATTCCGCTTCAGTCTTTTCTACTTTTTCCTAAGTAGTAACAATCTTCTTGAGATAGATGGGGTATGCGATGAAGCTACTGTATCTTTCAATCAGTCGTTTAAGCTCGTCGTATTTGCAATACTCACTGGCATCCTCCTTGAGATACAGTCTGATGATGGTTCCTCGCTTGAGGGCAACCGAGTCATCAGGCTCAACAGTGAAGACATTGGAAGCTGAGGAGGTCCACTTATGCTGAGCATCTTCATTGCTTTTTGATATAACTTCAACCTTAGAGGCAACCAAAAAAGAGGAGTAGAAACCCACACCAAACTGGCCGATCAGATTTAGATCTCCAGCTTTGATTTTTTCCATATACTTAGACGAGCCAGTATGGGCGACAGTTCCCAAGTTTGTTATAAGTTCGCTCTTGGTCATTCCAACACCATTATCGATGATTTCGACTATCTTTCTATCCTCGTCATATTGGATCTTGATCTAGAGCTCAGTCTCATCGCCAAGAATGCCTTAATTTTCATACGCTAAGAACCGTATCTTATCAAGTGCGTCAGAGGCATTCGAGATCAGTTATCTGAGGAAAATTTATTTCTGTGTGTAGAGCGAGTTAATGATGATGTCCATTAGCCTGCATAGAGAAAGTTGTACCTACCGATTTCTGCTTCGAAGGCGATCTTTTCTGTTTCACACTTGACTCCCAACTCAGTCGAGACGAGCAGGATGACCAAGAGAACAGCCCAAAGTTGAATGTTCTTCATTAAAACTATATTATACGTGTGAAAGATTTGCATTGATTGATATTCATTTTATCAATGTGACAGTTTTATTTTTGACTAGATATTATTCCTCGACAATTTGTCTCTTTTGTTTCAATGTAGGATAATTTCGCCAGCAATCAATGATTATAATTGCAAAGAAGTGTTCGATCAGAAAAAAATATATTATTAATGCAAACTGCCCTGGTTTTTGCTTATCTATTATTAATCAGCATGGCATACGTTTTCAAACCATCTTGGCAAGCAGAAGGACAGGGAGCTCGAGTACTGAGGGTCATTGGTAATCAATATCTGAAGAATCTTGATCCCTTCCTGATGCTCGATTTCTTCAAAGTCAAATTACCAGCAGGATTCCCTGACCACCCTCATAGAGGATTCTAAACAGTCACCTATATGCTAGAAGGAAGCTTCTATCATGAAGATTTCAAGGGACATAAAGGTAAAATTGGTCCTGGTGACGTCCAGTGGATGACTGCTGGAAAAGGTATAGTTCACTCCTAGATTCCTGGATCGGCTGAATAATACTCTCTAGGTTTTCAACTATGGATCAACCTGAAAAAATAGAACAAAATGGATGATCCTGTTTATCAGGAGTTCACAAAAGATAAAATAGATGTGTTCCATCAAGATAAAGTCGATGTCAAAATTATTTCTGGAAAGTGGCAAGGAAAAACTGGACCTGTCTTTGCTCGCACTCCTGCATACTACTTCGACGTGAATTTACAACCTGGAGGAAAATTCGATCTGCCTATTCCAACAGGTTGGAATACAATTGTTTTCCCCTATGAGGGAGAGCTTCTCTATCAAGGCAAAGAAATAGTATAGACTTTTGCTTGCTGTCTTCTTGAGAAAGGTAAGGAAGGAGCTTAGCACAACCACAGCTTCACTTCTGAAAAAGGAGCTAAATTTGTCTTGATTGGAGGATCGCCTCTCAACGAGCCTATCAAGCAGTATGGTCCATTTGTCATGAACAACGCATAACAAATCCAGAAAGCTTTCCATGACTATCAAAGTGGGACAAACGGCTTTGAGGGAGCTGGCTAGTGGGAGTCGAAGATCAAGGATATGATGAACGGCAAAAAGTTCTAAGAGCTATGAAATGATTCAGTCACCATATATACATAATTTTTTATTATTCTAAAACATAAGTAATCAGGTATTCAATATTTTCGGCTCCCCTTCGGTAATGTCTGTTGAAATTAGGCTGGAACAAACAAGTTTTCTCTGATGGCCTATTTGTTCATAGTTGACATGATTATGCGAGCTTTTTAGACGTTAGCAAAAAACATTTGTTTCATTTTCATTTCCAATCTACCAGGATTGGTGTTGTCAATGAAGTCATACATGTTGATGATGAAATTTTCGTTCCAGAACTATTTAGCTCGGCTACAATGCTTTAGAAGACATACTATCTTCTTCTATTTCTGGAAGTGACCGTATTCGTGGTAGTAATCGAGGAAATTCAGGAAATTTTCGGCTAAAGGTTTCATCTTGACCTCTGACAGATCAGGAACAATGGAGCCAATCTCAACATTTTTTATCTGTTCTTATGTTACTTCCAAAAACTTGACTTGTTGAGTATCCATGAGATAGTAGAGACACATCATCACAACTGCATACCCGCTCAGTCCATCAATCGGTCGACGAGCATTAATTACATTGGTCTTTTTAGCCCAAAGCTTGACAAGTAGGATGAAGAGCTGGATTTAAGGAATTTTGGCATAGTGCTGAATTAGTTCACTATTGATGGCAGCTGTTATATTTCCAACAGTCACATCCACTTTTTCAATCTTCTCGATGCCAAAAGTGTTGAAAAATTCAAGCTAGTTGACTTCAATTTTCAGGACCGGGATTGCTAATTTTGCAAAATTGAACAATCTAGTATTTTTGACCCAGGTGGGATGAAGCAAATGCTCGTATATTCTGTTATCGATTGTATGAAGGACATTGGAAGCAAACTATCTTTCCAAACTTTTTTTGGTTTTGTGAACGAAAGTGATATCGATATCATATTCTTACCTCAAGGCAAGTTTGCTCCTCAAAGAACCAAAAACTTCCATTCGATAACTGGGATCGATGAACAAATTATCCTTTGCATACTTCATGAAGAGATCGATTTGTTCCAGGATCAAGTTGAGTTTTTTATTGAAGAAAAGAGAATTACGATAGACTTTTCTCACAAGGTAGTCATCTGCAAGATTTTTTGGATGGTTTCTGTTTTGAAGATAAGAAGCCATATACAATTTCATGGCATGATAGGATTGGCCCTTGCTGTATGAAGGTTTGGAGTCTTCAACTAATTTGTTTTATATCTTCTCACTAGTGTTTGTACTCAAGTTTTATTTTTCCACTTTCTGGACAGTGTAGTTTGTCGACTCTGAAATCTGTTAGGATTTGGTGATAGTTTATTCTTCTTTTTTTGAAGATTTTTCAATGATTCCTATATTGAGAACATAGTTGTATAAGGCCAGATTATCTTTGACCTCTTTGCACTGGTCAACAACGTAGTAAAGCTGATAAAGCAAGTGATACTTGAAATCACTCACTACTACCAAGGTCCAAAATGCCTCCAGCTAAACTTTAGTCTCATTTTACCATTATTAGGATATAGTCTAGGGCTAGAGTTTCTGTTGTTTATTTTGATTTTTGAGCTGTTCGATAGTCTCAAAGAAATGTCCAATTTTCTTGGCCATGGTGCTTTTCTTCTGTTGCTAGATGTATCTAAGATGCCGCTTATCAATGAACTTAACATGATAGAGTTCCTCAGCGATAGCCAACAATATTTTTTGTTCATACTGATGGAACTAAGAGTGAAGGAGGAGGAAGTTGATGATCGTTGCTATTTTGTTGTCAAAAGTGATATAGAGCTGATGATGAGATTGGCTCTCCTGAAGAAAAGTAGCAGTATACTCGTGTACCTAGTTTCCATTTTTGACGAATTGGTACCATTTTTCAAGTTGAACCTTATAGAGGCAAAAGCTGTATTGTTGTTCCATGAAGATTGAATGAGCTATGCCAACTGTAATAAATTATTCTAATCACTAACATTCCATATTTATATAACACCCATTAATTTCCCTACCTGTCATCTACTTCTCAAATTTGTATATCTAATATCATTCTTCTATGCTGAACATGCCTTCAAAGCAAGCCTTTGAACTTGCTTATGACTCCTCCGCCAAAATGTCTTTCTTTAGCTCGTTGACCACTTTGGCCTTGCGACTATTGAATTCCTTTCGCTTCTGGAATAGACAGTTGAAGTTGTCTTCAACTGCCATTTATTTTAGAAAATCTATCAATCTGAGTAGCTTTCGATCATGAGAACTTCCATGGAAGGGCTAGATCTTATAAAATATCTCAGGATTTAGCATCCCGGCCATAGAATTATCCTAAATGCATTCAAGAGTACATCGACGAGAATTGTTTGCTTGAGGTTTCTCCCTAGTTGATTCAGGTTCTTCAGGAAGTAGGAGCCATTCAGAACAGTGCAATTTTAGCGATAGAGGGTATGACTGATTCTTTTCTGTAGATCGATCTTTTCGAGAATACGGTCAGTATAGTACTTTGTTCCTGCTGTATAGATGACAAGTTCATAGAGTTGGGACATTTCAAAGAGGAATATGTCAAGGCCGAACCTTTTGGTGACATATATTTTCTACATTTTACCATTGACCTCAACTTCAGTACTAAAATCGTAGTCTTTTCTCTTTTTGAAAGATGTGTAAATTAGGGTTTCATCTAAATCCAACACTAGTGTCTTTAGCTTGGGACTGCTACTGGGAGGAAGCAGTGCCTAGGTCTTCAATTTTTTCTTTTTGATCTTTTCAACCTCTCTAGTTATTTATTCCTCGTTGATAGTGTACTAATCTTTATTTCCTTTCTTCAGGCAACTATTGATACAATTTGTGAAATAATTTATTGACTGCCGAAAGACAGATATAGTTGGCTACTATGACTATTTATGAGTCTGGACGAGGATAGGAGTTGTTTCTCTCTTCGGTACTCTTTTGGAGACCGAAAACTCTTCAGTGACTTACTGAATTTGTCTAAATCAAAGCAGCAGGTACGTAAGTTTACTGAGGTCAGCATTCTTTTTTTGCTTTTTTTCTACGGGTAAATGTTCCATTTCTATAATTATACTCGTATCGAAGCTTCAATAGGCTCTTATAATGTCAGATGATATTGATCGATCACTTAGTTTAATGCTTTTCGCAGGGGCACACGTTTTACTTGAGACATCTTCTATGGTATATATGTCGACATTGCTTGCAAGAATAGGTGTCCCTAAGCTCAAAAGAGAATATTTTAGGAGGGGCTTTGCATTCTTGGCAAAGTCGTCCTTTTGATCTCTGACATTCATCGCATTTGTAGAAATGGCGTTGGAGGATGCCGAAGTCCTTCTAGAGCTGGTTGGTTTCATGACCGTTATATACATCGTATAAATTTCTGAGACTGAAAATATTTTTCTTGAGGAAGTAGTTTATTCTCTTAGGGAAGGTCTTTTCCATCAGCTCAGTGTTACAGATAGAGTCATACATGAGATGCAGTTGTCTTTTGAGGACCAAAAAGTCATAGAGTATCTTGTTCTCATAAACAACCGGTTCGTCATGTCTGATTTCGATGAGAGGCATATCATAGTAGAGTCTGATACTTTCGTAGGATCTTCGACTGACTAAGTAGCCTCTCAGATCGAATTTGTTCTTAGCCTTGTGAGGAACCTGAATTCTTTCACTCGCCATGTCGTCATTGCAGAACCAATTTCCTGTGTCGTTGCATAAATTTTGATCACTACCGAATACATAGAACCCTTTTGATAGGGTCTTCTTGCACTATGCACATTGATCTTTGTTCTAACTGATTTTGAAGTCATAATGGAAAGGGTGACCTTTATTTTCAAAAACTTCCAGCTCATCCTTAAATTTTTTGATATAGAGATATTATGAATTTTTCATGCCTCTTGGCTTTTTCTCCCAGTTGAAGGCATCGCTTTGACCGGCAATTATATATTTTTTATCGCCACCATATGGATTTGGAGTTTGTTAGGGAAGACCTGGAGTTTGACTTGTCTACTTCTCTCGACGAGCATTTTTTCTTCTTATTTCAGATTGTTCTCTTTGCTATGCTGCTAACCTTTCTTGCTCTTGAGCCCGTCTTATCTATTCTTCAGCTTATCTTCTTTTTTTGTCTCTCTTTTCGACCTCGTCAAGAATCTCGTACATGATATTCTTTATTTCTTTTTGGAATAAAAGCTTTTTGGTTTATTATTCTTCCCAAAAAATTTTGAATTCCTCGATATAATTAGTATTTGAAGCTGTGATGGTGAACTGGCCATCTTTGAAGAAATCCACAGGTTCAAGTTCTTTGTCAATGCTTGCTTTCTTTTTCTCAATATTTTTATAGAGATAGGGGATCCTTTCGAGGATCTGATTCAGAAAGGCAAACAATTTTTTGTTGTTGAGCATCAACATAAACAGCAATCTAATTTTCACTTCTTTGCCTTCATAAATTTTGTTCATAATGTATCGCATTTCAATTGTATCGCTGAAGTGCTTCTCCAGCTCCTACCAATAGTTATTCGACTCTTAAGCATCATACTTGTAATTTTATTACATGCCTTCCTTAAAGACTTCCACAATCCGACCCAACAAAATTCTAAACTTGCGAGACTTAGGATCTTCTTTAGTTAGGGAAAACTCGTAGTTAAGGGGCCTGTTGTTCTCATATTCTTTTCGGGCTCTGTTGTAGAAGTGCATATTTTTATCCTGAACCTCTGTCATCAACTCTATCTTTGATCAATTATTATAAATCTTCAAAATGTTCAAATCCAATAAAAGCATGGCAACTTCAATGATAACCAAGCTAGTATTCATCTGAAAACCGTAGCGGCAAGCTTAGTTGTAGGCTACTGCTCTTCATCAGTCAACTTTTATATCAAGCTATAAAGGGAAGAACTTCTAACTTAAAGTGCTTCGTTCCAGTCAGAAGACTCTGCTCTGTATGGTCGCAGCTTGGATTTCTTTTCTTTGCCTGATTTATATCATTATTATTGGATCGCTACTAATCAAGACAATAAATAAGAATTAATAACAAAAAATAATAGAAAAGAATCAATCACTTATCCAGGTTGATCCAATCGTCCAACAATCTCTGGAAACCATCTTCTTCAACATCTAATTTGTACAGAATCGGCTCTAGTAGAAATCCATAAACATTGACGAGCTTTCCATATGTTTCTGGTTGCTTGGCCATGAAGAAGACCAAAGCTTTGAATAGATGTTATCCTTCCTGGATAGAGTCTAGACCTGATGGTATTGAGTCGCTATAGAGGCACTCAGGATCCATGAGATCTTCCAGATCATAGTCTCCATCATATTTGTTCAAGTCGTTGTCGTTGAAATTGAAGGCGTCCATGGTGATCACTAGGTTTGGCTCATTTTCAATATCCTCCAGTTAATTTTATTCTTTGTACTTCTTGATTTAATGGCCCATTCCTTCCTTAACCATTAGGTCCTCCCACTCTAAAGCTTTGATCTTGTCCCCTAACTCAACCTCGTAATCTTACATCTCATCATTATCCGAATTGAATTATTCCAATGTTTGTTCTGTGTATTTTAATAGCCATTTGAATATTTCTGGGGCTTTTTTGCCAACAAGC
>Ga0100385_1005974_pt1 | contig 10094 bp, 11 predicted proteins | sample CryGeymeta201509_FD_81543 | JGI IMG/M metagenome (GOLD analysis project Ga0100385, IMG submission 81543) | Groundwater microbial communities from Crystal Geyser aquifers in Utah, USA - Crystal Geyser metaG 2015-09 | ecosystem: Environmental > Aquatic > Deep subsurface > Groundwater | place: USA...
TGATGAATTCTTTCAGCTCTCCTTCTGAAACATGCATATGAGTAAAGTATAGCGCGTCCTGCCATAGGCGGGACGCATGTCGCACGCTATCCAAAAAGAATAGCCACTCGCGTGTGAGAGTGGCTGGGACGGAAGAACTTCAAACTTCAGTCGTGGATCAACGTATGTCAAGTTGACATATAAAAATGGGTTTAGTATCTTTACACTATCTGGAATATCCGCGATGCGGGTTTTCTTTATAAAAAGTGCGACATACACATTCCATATGATTGATTTAAAGACCATCAATGCAGTGCTCGGGGAGTTCGAAGACAGAGGTATCAGCCGCACGACGATGATCGACGCTGTCGAAAGCGCGATGGCGACCGCGTATAAGCGCGAATACGGCAAGCATGGGCAAATTGTCCGCGCCAAGCTCGACCTCGATACTGGCACAATCTCTTTTGAACAAATTAAAACAGTAGTAGATGACACTACCGTTAGATTCCCTACACCGGATGAAAAAGCAGAAGAGGAACATATATCTCCATATCATCCGCATGGAGGGTGGTCAGGCGACCATGTAGAGCACAGTTTAACTGAGGGTGAATTACCACGCCTTGATTCCGAGAAGCATATCCTTCTTGAAAACGCGAAGCTTATCAAGCGCGGCGTTTCCGTGGGCGAGGAGATCATCTTCCCGCTCGAACCGCAGGACGACTTCGGCCGCATCGCGGCGCAGACCGCCAAGCAGGTGGTCATCCAGAAGGTGCGCGAAGCGGAGAAGCTCTCCATGATGGAGGAATTCAGCGAGAAGAAAGGTCAGATAGTGAGCGGCATCGTTCAACGTATGGAACGCGGAGCGATCTTCGTCGATCTCGGACGCACGACCGGCATCATTCCCTACGAGGAGCAGATTCCGGGTGAGCGGTATCGCATGGGCGAGCGCATTCGCGCCTATCTCTATGCAGTAGATGAAGGTTTCCACGGCGTGTATCTGCGGCTTTCCCGCGCGCATCCGAAGTTCGTCGTGAAGCTTTTTGAAATGGAGGCGCCAGAGCTCGCCGCCGGTTCTATCGAAGTAAAAGCGCTCGCGCGCGAGCCGGGTAGCCGCACGAAGATCGCGCTTGCCTCGCTTGATCCGCACGTCGATCCGGTCGGCTCTCTCGTCGGTCGGCGCGGCGTACGTGTCTCGACCGTGATGAGCGAGCTCGGCGGCGAACGCATTGACATTATTGAATGGAACGACGATGCAAAAGAGTTTGTGAAGGAGGCCCTTTCCCCCGCCACGCCGCTTGAAGTCGTTCTCGACGAGGCCGATCACCGTGCAACCGTGACGGTTACCGAAGACGAACAGTCACTCGCTATCGGCCGCGGCGGCCAGAATGTGCGGCTGGCAGCGAAGCTTACAGGGTGGAATATTGATATCATTTCAGCCGGCGGTACTGAAGTCGCTGAGTCTGACGGCGAAACAGTTGCAGTCGCGTCAGAAGAGAATCCAGCAGAAGCAATTGGAATTATGCCGACAGAAAGCAATGAAATTGTTACCGAAGAAATCTCACAGATGGCCATTCTACCAGCTGAAGAGGAATTGACGGAGCTCCCTGCGAGCGACGAAACTATCGCCGATAAGGAAGAAGATCGCGATACGGTGAAGGACGATGTATAATACTTAAAAATAAAAATCATATGAGCACAGGACTTGAACTAGTACTTGCGTGCGGCGTTATTGCGCTCCTCTACAGCATATGGGCGGTGCGGTCGGTCCTTTCAAAAAGCCCAGGGAATGCTCGCATGCAAGAAATCGCTTCAGCAATTCAAGAAGGCGCACGTGCGTATCTGAATCGACAATATCGGACGATCGCCATCGTCGGCGCAGTTATTTTTGCGCTCGCTTGGCTCCTCCTCGGATTAGAAGTTGCCATCGGATTCATAATCGGAGCAGTACTCTCCGGCGCGACTGGCTACATCGGCATGAACGTTTCGGTGCGCGCAAATGTACGCACGGCGGAGGCGTCGCGACAAGGTCTGGAATCCGGGCTTGCGCTCGCATTCCGTTCAGGAACAGTAACCGGCCTCTTGGTCGCAGGCCTCGGGCTTATCGGCGTCGCCGGGTACTATGCTTTCCTTGTGTACGGTCTCGGATTTGATATCAACGTGGTCGCGCAAGGCCGCGTCATACAGAATTCGCTCGTGGCGCTCGGTTTCGGGGCATCGCTCATTTCTATTTTTGCCCGTCTCGGCGGCGGCATCTTCACCAAAGGTGCTGATGTGGGCGGCGACATGGTCGGCAAGGTGGAAGCCGGCATACCGGAGGACGATCCGCGGAATCCGGCCACCATTGCCGACAACGTCGGCGACAATGTGGGCGATTGCGCCGGTATGGCCGCAGACCTATTTGAAACGTATGTGGTAACCACGGTCGCTACCATGGTGCTAGCCTCGATCTATTTCGTCGGTGACGTGAAGTGGACGCTCATGCTCCTGCCGCTTGCCATTGCCGGCATGTGCATTCTCACATCGATCGCCGGCAGTTTTTTCGTTCGGCTCAGTGCGAGCCAGCACATTATGGGCGCGCTCTATAAAGGAATACTGGCAACCGGTATCCTCTCTCTCGCCGGGCTGTGGCCGCTCTTGAATAACCTTATTCCGGGAGGAATTGGCGCGAGACTGACGACGACAGAAGGCCTCTCATTCACCGGCAATGACCTGTTCTTCTGCGGTATCGTCGGGCTTGTCGTTACCGGCGCCCTCATCTGGATTAGCGAATATTACACCGGAAAGAACTTTCGTCCGGTGAAGAAAATCGCCGCGGCATCAGTCACCGGCCATGGCACCAATGTCATCCAAGGACTCGCGATGTCCATGGAGTCTACGGCGATGCCCGCGCTCGTTATCTGCGTCGGCATTATCGCGGCATATTCTTCCGCTGGGCTGTTCGGCATCGCCATCGCGGTGTCAACGATGCTGTCATTGGCCGGCATGATTGTCGCCTTGGACGCATTCGGTCCTGTGACCGATAACGCGGGCGGCATCGCCGAGATGGCCGGCCTCGAAGGTAGCGTGCGCAAGGTGACTGATGCTCTGGATTCAGTCGGCAATACGACCAAGGCGGTGACGAAGGGCTACGCTATCGGTTCGGCTGGATTAGGCGCGCTCGTGCTCTTCGCCGCGTATACCGAAGACTTGAAGTATTTCATTCATTCCGGAACCTACCAATTCTTTGCAGGAATGGACATTCCATCTTTCAGCCTTACCGATCCGTGGGTGGTGGTCGGTCTCTTTGTCGGCGGTCTGTTGCCGTATCTGTTCGGCGGCATCGCGATGACCGCTGTTGGTCGCGCGGCAGGAGCCGTCGTGGAGGAGGTGCGCCGACAGTTTCGGGAAATACCGGGCATCATGAAAGGTATCCAGAAGCCGGACTATGGTCGTGCCGTGGACATACTTACAAAAGCGGCTATCCGTGAGATGCTGATCCCAGCGTTTTTGCCGGTGTTGTCCCCGATCGTCTTGTTCGTGATTGTCAATGCCGTAGCTGGTAAGTTTGCGGCGTTCAACGCCTTAGGCGCTATGCTTCTCGGCGTTATCGTGACGGGCTTGTTCGTCGCCATCTCTATGACTTCGGGCGGCGGCGCATGGGACAATGCGAAGAAGTGTATCGAAGATGGCAATTACGGCGGCAAGGGCTCTGATGCACACAAGGCGGCAGTCACCGGCGATACGGTCGGCGACCCGTATAAAGATACGGCAGGTCCCGCAATCAATCCGATGATCAAGATTACGAATATCGTAGCGCTACTCTTACTCGCGACACTTGCGGCTTTGTTCTGATATACTCTTACCCTCATGCTCCCTGATCTTAACAATTCCTCACCGCCGTCTATGCCCTCCCCGAAGGCGCAGTCGTGGGGAGCTCTTATCTCAATCATTATTATCGTGCTTATGATTATCATCGGCGCTTTCTACGCATGGGGTCAGCGGATAGCCGAGCAGAATGCCCTTACCGCATCAACGACTGCGCAATAATCCAGAATAAAATCACTTGCCTATGAATATACAAAAACAACCGCGCGCCTCAGTGCTTGTTCCGATGGTCATCGAAAAGAGCCAGTTCGGCGAGCGCGCCTACGATATTTACTCGCGGCTCTTGAAGGAGCGCATCGTCTTTCTCGGCGGTCCTATAGATGACGATACCGCGAACCTCGTCATCGCTCAACTCCTTTTCCTTGAAGCGGAGGATTCGAAGAAGGACATTTCGCTTTACATCAATTCTCCGGGCGGCTCTGTCACGGCAACTCTTGCAATGGTAGATACTATGAATCATGTGAAGCCCGCGGTTTCGACCGTGTGCGTCGGCATGGCGGCTTCGGGGGCGGCGATTCTCCTCTCCGCTGGCGAGAATGGCAAGCGATTCGCGCTTCCGAATGCCGAGGTGATGATTCATCAACCACACGGCGGAGCCGAGGGCCAAGCAACTGACATTGAAATTACTGCGAAGCAGATTATCAAGCTCCGCGAACGGCTCAATAGGATTCTAGCGAAGAACACTGGTCAGTCGTTTGAGAAAGTTGAGAAAGATGTCGAGCGCGACTTCTTTATGACCGCAGATGAAGCAAAAAAATATGGTCTAGTTGATAAGGTGTATTCGTAAACTAATAGCTTGACTGGTATATACCAAAGTATATACTTTGGTAATGGCCACAAACACAAAGACATTGCTCACGGTGAAAATCGATAAGAAGCTGAAAGAACGCGCGAAACGGACGGCCGCGGAGTTCGGCATTCCTCTCGGGACGATGGTAAATTCCTTTTTACTCAATACGGTAGAAAACCGTCGTTTTGCTCTTACGCTTCGTCCGACAGCGAGGCTTATGAAATCTATAATTGAAGCAGAGCGCGACTACAAGAATGGAAAATTGAAAGAATTTGATTCTGTTGAGAATTTTATTGCAGACCTTCATTCTTAGAATATGCGCCTTGTCCTTGAGCATTACAAATAAGAACGAATGAGCGACTGGTGAGCTTTACGGATAATATGCAAAAAACTTGACAGAAAAAGATAGTTTGCTGTGCTGTTAGGCAAAGTTTAGGGGCAGTTCCAGTGGCAGGAAATGCCGCAATGAAAAAAGGAGGAAAATGAATGAAAGAGAAAGAGAAAGAGAAGGGGAAGGTCACTACGTTTGGTTACCTAACGTGTCACAGATGTGACGAAATAGGTACTATTTATAATAGAGTTTCTTAGTTTTGCATAACTTTATAAGTTTAAGAGGATTTAAAATCTTAGACCGCGCGGATTAGAGATATTCTCGAATGAATTATTCGTGATTTTATGCTAGAGTTTCTTTATACCGTCTCGCTGATTGGATGATACTAGAGAACGACCGTTTGTCCCATTACTTTTTAAATTTATTGGGCGCTTATGTCACTAAAAATCATATTAATCATGCTAGCGCTCTCTGGCGTGGGCGGTGTCATTCTCGGCTATGTGCTCCGCGTCCTCATCGGTCTCGCCCAGCGCGGTTCGGTCGAGCTCGACATAAAACAGAAACTGTTCCAAGCGAAGGAGCAGACGGCGAAGATACTGGCCGATGCGGAATATCGGAGCGCCGTCCTCGAGACGGAACGCCTCGCGCCTGTCGAAGAACGTGAAGAGAAAATAGCTTCGCGGGAAGAGCGCCTCGCTTCGCGGGAAGAGTTTCTAGATTCGCGCCAGCGCGACCTTGACGGGAAAGAGGACGAAGTGCGCGCGAGAGAACAAGAAGCAATTCGCACGAAGAGCGAAGCGGAACGCCTCGCCGCCGAGCGCTTCAAAGAGCTCGCGAACGTAGCGAATATATCTGAAGAAAAAGCGCGTGAAGAACTTTTTTCAGAAATTGAGCGCACCTACGAGGAGGCAATCCTTCTGCGTCTGCAGAAGCTCGAAGCGCACGGCCGCGAACGCCTCGAAGAAAAGGCGCGCGACATCCTCACCACCGTCATCCATCGCCTCGGGAGCGCCGTAAACACCGAAGTCACCTCCTTCTCGGTCGCGTTGCCTTCGGATGACGTCAAGGGGAAGATAATCGGGAAGGAAGGTCGCAATATCAAGGCATTCGAGCGCGCCACCGGCGTCGATGTGCTTATTGATGATGCGCCGGACAGAATAACGCTCTCTTCGTTCGATCCTCTTCGCCGCACCATTGCGAAAATGGCGCTCGAGAGACTTATCGCCGATGGCCGCATCCAGCCAGCCAAGATAGAAGAGACGGTGGAGAAAATGCGCTCCGAGGTCGCGGACATTGTGAAGCAGAAAGGCGAAGCCGCGGCGTATGAAGCCGGCGTCATAGGGCTCGAACCGAAACTTACTGCCCTTCTCGGGCGTCTCAACTTCCGCACGAGTTATGGTCAGAATATGCTTCAGCACTCCATCGAGACGGCGCATATCGCCGGTATGCTCGCCGGAGAGCTTGGTGCTGATGTGACGATCGCGCGCACAGGCGCACTCCTGCATGATATAGGGAAAACGGTCGATCACGAAGTCCAAGGTACCCATGTTGAAATCGGGCGGCGTATTCTGGAGAAATTCGGTGTTGATACACGGGTTATTCTCGCGATGCAATCGCACCACGATGAATATCCATACGAGACACCAGAGTCGGTTATCGTCCAAGTTGCCGATGCGATATCTGGGAGCCGCCCGGGCGCACGCCGCGACACCGTCGATCGATATCTCGAGCGCTTGAGCGACCTCGAGCGTATCGCGAGCGCCTTTCCAGGCGTCGAAAAAGTCTATGCCATAGCGGCGGGGCGCGAGATACGCATCTTTGTGAATCCCGGCAAGATCTCAGACCTCGCGATGCACGCGCTCGCGCGCAATATCGCGAAGCGTATACAGGAGGAATTGAAGTATCCGGGCGAAATCAAGGTGAATATCATCCGCGAGAACCGCGTCGTCGAGTTCGCACGCTAATTGACAAATTATAGCAAGTATGCTAGCATCAAAAGAAAGGTGGAAGGTCTTTCAAATCATATCTTGGCGTATTGTCTCATGCGGACGCCCACAAACTTGCAGAAAAACTTAAAAACCAACTCTGGTTTTGGATGAGTAAGTAATTGCGCGCTATCCACGCCCTCTTAGCAAGCCTCTTGCGCAAAATGGCGCATTTCCTATACTTTCCCACATACCCACCCCGAGATAGGTCGTGGGGTTATCAATTAGCAGATACTCATGAATAAAGCAGACATCGTAGACAAGGTGCATGGCGCTCTCGGCTCGACGAAAGCCGATGCCGAACGCGCAGTCGAGACAGTCATTGATTCGATCGTTTCCAGCCTTAAGTCCGGCGATGAAGTGTCAATCGCAGGTCTCGGCATATTCGCGACAAAGGCGCGCCCAGCGCGCCAGGGTCGCAATCCACGCACAGGCGAGACGATTCACATCGCGGCATCTCGCACCGCGAAGTTCCGCGCGGCGAAGGCGCTCAAAGAAGCAGTAAAATAGTTTTCGTGCTTAAAAACAACGCGGCGCCCTTCGGGCGCCGCGTTGTTTCGTATGTATGTATGATAAAATAAAAATATGAATAACGAAATCACGGTTGAAGAAGCTGAAAATAAAATAAAAGAAGGAGAAGTTTGCATTCTTGATGTGCGGACATCTGGCGAACGAGCCAAGGGCTATATTGAAGGAAGCGAGCATCTCGATTTTCGTGGTGGAAATTTCAAGTCAGATATTGAGAAATTGGACCGCTCAAAAACGTATATCGTATATTGCGCGAGCGGAATCCGTTCGGGCACAACAGTGAAGCTGATGCAGGAACTCGGCTTCAGCTCCTGCTTCAGCATCATCGGGGGATTCAACGAGTGGGTGAAAAAAGAAATGAAGGTGATGAAATAATAAAATTGTCTAGTGCGGGATGGGAGAATCGAACTCCCACTAGGAGATTGGAAATCTCCTGTTCTACCATTAAACTAATCCCGCCTAATGCGAGAATACCACTTTTGCGTTAGCGTATGAATATGCAACGCTTCACGCCCTATCTCGGTATCGTAGCCGCTTTTGCCGTCAGCGCTTTTATCGTTGCTTTTTCAGGCGGTGTAACTGTTTTAAACGAGCCACCAGTTGTCTCCACTGCCTCCTCAACAATTTCTGTAGTGCCGAATATCACCTTGCCGGCCATAACACTTTCACCAATATCGGCACCGCAGAAAAAAAATCTGCCGTCCGCATCAGCGTCCGTATCCACGCCTGCCGCTAAAGTCACATCAGCTCCTTCGGTTTCGCCTCCCAAATTCATATCCTCATCTCCTTCAGTAAGTGATCTTCTCGATGCCTCTGCATCAGCGCTCCGTTCTGCGCTCGTAAATATCATCTGCTATGTCCCCGCGTGGAGCGGTTTGCACTCCATGAGCGGAAGCGGCGTCATTATTGACCCGAAAGGAATCATTCTAACCAATGCACATATCGCGCAGTATTTCCTTCTCGCCGATCGCGGCGTGTCTTGCACCATCCGCTCGGGGAGCCCTGCAGTAAACCGCTACGAAGCGAACCTTGTGTACATTTCACCCGCGTGGCTCCGAGCAAATGCGAATGTACTTACACAGACGAATCCGTCGGGGACAGGCGAATACGATTTTGCATTTCTCGCCATCACGAAGAGTAAAACTCCTGAAGCGCTCCCATCATCTTTCCCATTCGTACCACTCGCGACTGTACCACCAGCATCAGGCACTCCTGTTGTGATTGCTTCATACGGCGCGCAGTTTCTTGAATCCAGCCAAATACAATCCTCCCTCTTCCCAACTATCGTTTTCGGCTCGGTGAAGGATGTATTCACCTTCGTATCAACAACAATTGATATTTTGGCGCTCGGCGGCTCGGCCGCGGCGCAGGAGGGTTCCTCGGGCGGCGGCATTGCCGGTATCTCCGGCGAGCTCGTTGGCACTATCACCACAAGCACGACTCAAGGGACAACAGATACACGTTCGCTTGGTGCCATCACCGCTTCTTATATTCGAGCCGCGTATGCGAACGAAACAGGACAAGCGATTGATATTCTTCTTTCCAAACCACTGATGGATTCCATCAATAATTTCGCGCCACAAATTCCAGTGCTTGAGTCGATTCTGACCGCTCACCTCCCTTAAATCATCGGGCCGCCGAGAATTGAACTCGGTCTGCCTGCTCCCAAAGCAGGTGTACTACCGGCATACTCCGGCCCGCTACGCCCTTCGTAGCTTTAGCGAAGAAGGGTCTTCGCCTCATTTTACACTAATCTGTGGCAGGTAGCTGACTCGCGCCATGCCGTCTCGGCGGCGGAGCCACACGAGGCATCCATCCACCTGCCACTCCCCCTCCCATTTTTTCTCAAGGACATACCACTCGCCTGTCCGTGCGACCTTCCGTACCTTCGCTCCGTGCAAGTTCAGCGATGGATCATAATCGTCACTCGAGCTTGTTTCAGAGAGAAAGTTGTATACGAGAACAGTCTTCACCTCAACAAAATGCAGGGTATTTTCCTTGCTTGCGTCGTCAAGTTTTTCCGCGATGATGTCCAACTCCCCTGTTTTGCGCACAAAATTGCGGTCGCGGATGGTAAATCCATGCCGCTTCAAATACTCGGCAGCCACTTTTTCACCCAGCGCCCCCACCTCTTTTCGAGTCTTATAGGAAATATCCACGGCTTTTAGAAATATGGCTCATTTGCTTACTATTTCACGGACTTCTTAAAATGTCCAATGTCCTTTATCCCCAGTACTAACAGGTTTATCCACAACTGCAAAATAAGATTTTAGGTGCGGATAGGGAGAATCGGACTCCCGTCTCGTCCTTGGCAAGGACGCATTCTACCACTAAACCATATCCGCGTTTCGACATAATATCATATCGCATGTTTCCACTTCTATTTTGTGCTGTATTCTTAAAATAGTTCGAACGCATTTCGCCGCCTGCGGCGGCGAGGAAATCCCCCCACGCGAAAATTCGGAAAGGCGGCGGAGCCGCACCGATGACAATTTCAAGTTTTTCTTTGGCGGCATTAAAACCAATTGAAAAGTTTCGCGATGAAAAGAACGTAAACCGAAAGATAAAACGCGCCTTCCCACATGTGAATCCTTCTTGATATGCCAGAAATGACAAA
>Ga0100385_1005978_pt1 | contig 10092 bp, 6 predicted proteins | sample CryGeymeta201509_FD_81543 | JGI IMG/M metagenome (GOLD analysis project Ga0100385, IMG submission 81543) | Groundwater microbial communities from Crystal Geyser aquifers in Utah, USA - Crystal Geyser metaG 2015-09 | ecosystem: Environmental > Aquatic > Deep subsurface > Groundwater | place: USA...
AAAAGATGAAAGATCCCGAAAACGAAGTATCAAGACTCAAGAGATAAATTCAAGAACTGCATTCTTTAGGATTGACTCAAAGACAATCAAGCATTAGAAAAGATGACGCTAGCAAAATTCAGTCAAGCCAGATGGTCATAGACCTGAAAAAATAGTTTCTTGCTTTCAAACAAAATGTCCTTCAATAGCTTGAAAGACAAAAGACGCTTGTAAATCAACTGATCAGAGAAGTCATGCAGACAGTGGAAGTAGAACTTTAGAAATTAGGAAAAATATCAACAATAGATGAATTTACGAGCATCAAAATGTTCAATCCCACCATCACTGAAAGCTAGAAAATAGAGGCTAATAATTTTGAGCAGCTGATGAGTAATTTAGAAAAAAGCAAAGTAAAAAAAACCAAAATAACTCACGGAAGGCCTACAATAGAGAATAAACCTCCTCCAAAGACTGAATCAATTTCTATTAAAGAGGAACAAACTATTGTAGATCCTCCAAAAGGATTAATCGATTTTTCTATCTACACCAACGGCATCTAGCAACTGAAAAAACAAATATAAGACATGGGTATGCTAATAGAGGACATCAATCCTGAAGGATCAGCTAAAAAGATTGCTTGATATTTATTTTTGCAAATTGTACAGTTACTTTGGATCAATAGCTATATATACACTCATATATCATTTGAGAATTATCATAAAGTTAAATGAGCAGGGCTATTGGAAGCAAAAAGAAGGGAAAATTTAATTTCAATGATTTCAGCCAGGATCAACTTGCCGGCACAAGCTCAAACATTCATTCTAAGAGCCATCAGAGAGGAAGGCGCATCCAATTTCATAATGACCCTAATCCTCTTTCCTTTGAGTCACACAAAGAATCACCCTATTAACAACTTCAAACTCCAGGAAGTGAAGTGCAGAATAAATTCAACACTGAGATCCGAATTACGAGAGATCCTCAATATTTAGTGGAAAAAAATTAGGATGGCGGCAAGCTATAAAAACTCACAACTGACTCTTTTAACGAAGGTATTGTGAAGAAAGATTCGAGAAAAGATAAGAAATTTGCATTTAATTCTTCCAGACTGAGTTCCCAATAATAAGAGTCAATTTCTTCAATCGAAGATGCAAAAATGCCCACTGAAAATGAATCATAGTTCTCTGAAGCTCTATTAAGCTCCTTGCTGAGGAATTAATACTAAAAGTTTAAGGTCCATCATCTGTAAAAAGGAATAAGCCCTAGCTTACATAGAACTCAACTCTTTTTTGATTTGCTCAGTCATCTTGATCATAAAGATAAAAAAGAAATCTCACCAGAATAAATTGAAACAAAACAGAAAAATATTTTGTAAGTCTGGACATCTGGAGCTTTGAGTTATTTACTTGACTACAGGAATTATCAAAATATTTCGAAGGTACTTCATTACATTTTAACAGACAATGTGGGAGAACTTGTTGATGAAAAATTGGTAGATGGACAGCCCGAATAAGCCTACTAAATTTCCATACTCAAGGGAAGACTCCTCAGTGCTGAACCTCCTCCACAAATGTTGCTGAAGAAGTTCAAAAGATAATTTAATAATGTTCAGATCCAAAATATAAATATGCTTGGAATGTCAGTCTGGGTATACGATCTCGCAATTGCTATTCAGTTCTATAACAGCATTCCTTTGAGACAAGCGATCTCAAGCATATTGCGAAAATACAAAAGATCTGATTTTTTGCAGGGCGAGTTTCTTCTTCTTGGCTTGACTAATAAAACTTAAGATAGATAAATTAAATAACTATTAGAAAGACAACTTAGGAGTCTTTAAAATGAGCCCAAAGAATCAGGCTTGAAACTAGATCATATATTCCTACTGGTCGTGATTAAAAAATACTTGCCAAACGAGTAGTTCTTCAAGAGGATATTGCAAGAAATTATCAAAAAAATGAACAATCTTGAAGAATTTATCAAAATTTTGGAATTTAGTAACGCTTCTAAAGCATTTGCAATAGAACTACTGAAAATATTTACTCAAAGTCACAATTTGGCTAGCGGAGCCAATTCTCTTTATGATTATTTCAAGAAAACTAACAGAGATGGACCTCACAACTTTTACAAAAATCTAATGAATTAAATTTTAGTCTATGGATACTTGAATCGATGTTATAACAAAAAAGAATACTCAGAATTTTTAAAATAACTTATAAACAGCTATCGATTAATCCATGAATCTTCATTAATCAATTTTTCAGATGTTCTTGAGAAGCTTCAAAAGATTCTGACTTCATTTACTTTTGCATGTCGAGCTGATAGAGAGGAAAAACGTGAACTTTACAAACAACTTATCAAGATCGAGTAATTCCTGAGATATGACCAATCGGTTGAAAAAGGAAAATATTTATCTATAGTCAGAGGAACCATAGCCTTTATTTAATTGCAGTTGGGAATTTTCAATCTCAACGAAAGTTAAAATCTTAAAAGAATATCAAGCCTGGTTTCCTAACTTCGAGGTCTGTTAGCCAGTGAAAAAAGAAACAGCTTACAATATTTGAAATACATCTAATAAATTATTGTGAAACACCTGAGTAGTCGACATGGCAGAATATATTTGTAAAGGGTCTGTAACATTGAAAATTCTATCAACCGAGAAGAGATCATCAACTAACTTCCAAAACTTAATGTTTAAGCTATATCTTCATTCTCTGAGGAAATTCAATCATATCCACTGATCAAGATATTGAGTGTTGTCAACTGCAGAATATAAATCAGGAGAAATGCGTTGATCTAAATGGAACTATGTTGATCATTTGTTTCCTTAAGATATAATTTCTTGATTTATGAATAATTGACAAATATGAAGATTGTGATTATCAATAAGATGATAAGCCAAGTTACTGATTCAGTTATTAATGTTTCTTTTCTGAAAAAGAGCTATCCATTAGAAGGCATATTTCAGTGAAGGTTTTATAGCTGTTGAACTGTTTATATTAGAAATGAGTGAATCATGGAAGCTCTTAATAATCTTCAGGTTTGCTTTTGTTGGAATATTTTCGGAGCTTTTTCTTGAAAGCTTCTCTCTTTTCCTACTCAGAAAACTCTTCCTTCTTGAGGATCACTCTGTTCGCTTGCTCATTGTCCTCACTTATTTCCATCTTGTAATCAACCTATTACATAAACATCATCTTGGTAACTTTTGAGTGGCCGCTTTCTGATGTTATCTATTATTGATGAGCGTTGCTATTTTGCCCTTCGAAGTTCACTCTTTTGCGACGAGGTTTCCCGGTTATCATATTTAAGACAGTTTACGATAAAATTACATAAAACTGACTGTAAACGTAATAAAAACTTGGTATCAGTGACTTTAATAAAGATAAACCTCAGGGTGCAACTCTTTGCCTGATAACTATCAATATCCTATCTTATCTTTCGGAATATTTATGAAATATCAAAGAATTATCAGCTGTATGCTCCCGGCTTTAAATATGAAATCAATCTTGTCCCATATATAAAACAAATTGTCAGAGACAATCCTCATCAACTATCAGCTCAGACAATACTGATACCATATAGCTTGACTCTCAATTTCTTTCATCATCGGATATGGACAATTCATTGAGTCTTTTCACCGTTTTAACAATGATTAAATCAGTACTGAATGATTCAAAAGGAGCTGAATATTACAAAGACAAATAATCATGCTGATAGTTAATTTACAATTCTATTTTTTGATATTTTGATTCGCTTGAGAGCTTTACTGGGGACTTTGTCAAGTTTGACAATCTTGTTCTCAATGAATGTCATAATCTATTTTTTATGCTTGGGAGAAACTTGTTTACAGTTGAAATATGGTGATAGTTTGTTCAACTATTTTACTTTCTTTTCCTCACTTTTTTCATGTACCTGAGATCTTTGAGACTTGAAAATGTTTCTCAATCTTTCTTTTGATCTCTGTCTTAAAAGTTAAGTCAAATTATTTGGCTTGAGGGAGTTGGAATTTTATTTTTCGTACTCTTTACAGTTATCGATGATATCTTGAATAAAGACTCCTTTTTCCTGACAGCTAATCTTGTTCCTGATATATTCCTTGAGAATACATCCTTTTTTACTAGTGTCTAACCTCACCAAAGCAGTGAACTCTTATTCGTCTTCTCCGAGTTCAGTATTGTCAAAATTATATTCTTAGAGATTTGGGGTGAAAGGAGTATCAATATTTTTATCTAAGATGTCACCACTGTTGATTTTGCCGATCCATGGATGGAAAATAATTTATTTGATTCCGATATATGATCCAAGTCTGATCTTTTCTTCTTTTTTCAGCAATTTATCAAGAAGATCTTTTATTTCATTTGATAGCTCTATGTGGGCTGGAAATGTTAGTTCCTTACAAATAATAGATTCTTGTAGCAGTTCATGATTTTTTGTATAGTAAGGAGGCAAACCTGTAACCAACTAGTATAAAAATGCTCCTAGTGAATAATGGTCCACCCCATAAGAATGACCAGTCCTCAAAATCATCTCAGGAGCCATATATTCAGCAGAACCACAGTATGAAAAGGTTTTCGACCGAGAATCAACTCGTTTAGATAAACCAAAGTCAACAAGTTTGCAATTTCCATCAGCATCAATGAGAATATTTTCCGGTTTGAGATCACGATAGATGATGTGTTTGGAATGTATGTATTGCATGCCAAATAAAATTTGCAAAAAGTAGAATCTAGCCATCTCTTAACTCATGATTCTAACTCTTTTAAGCAGAAAGAAAAGCTATCCTCCTGGACAATCTAAATTAGGACTAAATTACAATCGAAAACAAGACAGTAGAAATGCTAAGTCTCGAAAGCATTAACCATCCGTACGAGAAATGGATGATTCAGTTCGTCACATACAGAAACTTCATTTTTCATGGCATCGAACTTGTCCTTGTCAAAGAAGGATTCTTCGTTACTTGGATTGAACTTTCTCATAAATTTGATGGCATAAAATTTACCGTCAATCAAACTACGGGCTAAGTAGACCTTGCTGAACCCACCAATAGCTAGACAATTGTAGATTTTGTACCTGAAGTTGTTGTTGTTGATGCTAGGCTTATTTATTAGAGGACAGAAAAACTTTGTTTTCTGGACTGAGCCTTTGTTCAAACTAAGCCGATAGTCAAAATTGGTATCTCCATCGACTGACTCAAAACCCACAACAGATTTGAGTATTTTCTATGCTTTTTCTTGACTATTTTAGTTATCATCCAGAAGATGTTTGTAAAACTCTTGATAGAGTTGCTTGTTGAGCTCTGAAAAGGAGGTATTATTTTTGACTCCGAACTGTATTTTTTTCTTCTTGTATATGATGCACATGGTAAGACATTAGATACTTCTGATGTGAATGTTGTTAGATACGTCAAGTTTCCGACTTTTGAGACGTTGGGCATGTAAGCTTTGAGAAGGACGATAGTGATGAGGCATGTGCTTCAGTGCTCCAGTCGAATCTATCTTTTTGAGCATAAGTAATTATTCTATAGTTAGAAATATATCGAAATTTCATAGAAGTGTACAATTAAAAATCAAAGGTGCTAAGCCAAATGAATAGATGGTATTTTATGCCTCATTTTGGTATCTATTGCTTCGATGTCAACTGTTTGGCAACTTCTCAGCTTTTTCAGTCTATCAGAAGATTATGTGAATATCTTTTCTACTGTATACATTGTCTCTGTTCCCAACAAATCAAATCTGATAAATCTTTAGAGTTTCAGCTTTTTGGGCTTTGTAGAGTTGACCCCTTGGTACTCTAAACGATTCTCTATTTCTTTTCTTAGTTATTTATCTTCAGGACCTGCAGCTTCCTAGCTAAATTTTTCCATATCAGGAGGAAAGGGAGGATTTTGAGTTTTGATGTTCAGCCAATCTATTTCTTTGAAGAAAGGATGATCCTTAATCTATTGAACCCCATTGGCACCTAACCTTTTCGTAAAATCCTTATTCAAGAGCTGCTCAATGAAATCTTTGGCAACAGAAGAAACTCCATCTTATGTATCAACTTATGGCCACTCTATGTTGAATTATTCGATATTTTCAATGATTTTCTCAATAGTGTCTGCACAGAAAGGTCTAGTTCCAATAAGTAGTTCATAGGCCATTACACCCAGACTCCACCAATCTACACTTTTGTTTTAAGTTGAGATACCATTGATGATTTATGGAGCAATGTAGTCAGGTGTTCCAATTAGAGTTGCAGTATTCTATCTTTTACGAGGAATGTTGTCGAGTTTAGTCAGTTTTCTTTTAGGTGCTTCTCTTTTGACAGTAGAACAGAACTATCTTTATCTTTCCAACTTTTTCTCAATTTTTATTGCTGAAAGTCCGTAATCTGTAAGCTTTAAGTATCCTTCATGATCTAGAACAAGGTTTTCTGGCTTGAGATCCCTGTGAATGATATCAAAACTATGTAAATGCTCAATTGCTAAAACTATTTCAGCCAGATAAAACTTAGCCACTTCCTCCTCAAAGTATACTTCTTCTGTTAACAACTTTCTTAAATCTCCTCCTGGCATCAACTCCATCACAAAAATATGGCAATCTTTTTCACTGAAAGAAAAAGGAGCCTTAACCAAATGATCTCCAGCTATTTTTTTGAAAATACTATTTTAAGTCATTATGTTCTGTAAATCTTTGTCAGAACAGTTTTCAGGGAGTTTGATAATCTTGAGTGCATAGAGATCTCTTGTTTATTTCCTCCGTACCATGTACACTTTACCAAATGCACCCTTTCCTAACACCTTTAAAATTTAAAAATCTACATAAATACTGGCTTACTTTGCATTGAAACTCGATCTACCTCTTATTCCATTGAAATATGCTGAAGAGAAACGCAATTTTTAGCTTATACATCTTCATTCATTTTGTAATCAGGCTTTTGTAGGTTCCTTTTGGTGATGAACGATTTCCTTTTCGAGGCAAAGCTATTGAAATTTTAGTATTATCTTGGAGAACTACATTAGCTTCTTTCATCAGATAAAGACTAACCCTCCATGATGCAATCTTCCTTACTGAGTTTTTCCTGAAGACATATATTGAGAGAAATCGATTTTCTACTTGAATTTGTGCCATCCGTGATTTTCATCGATTTACTACTTTTCAGGATCAAACTATCAAATGAGCTGAGCTTATTTTTAGATAAGGTGCTTTGTTTGAACTATGTGCTTTCTATTAGGGATTCAACTGCACCTATTTGCTTTTATATACTTTCTTTCTCATTTTACAAACGTGCAATAGCAGAAAGAAGCCTATTTTACCCGTATTTGAGTTAGTGATCAAACAAGTGACATTCCCACTTTGTTTTTTAAGTTCCCAACGCATTTATATACTGAGCCGACTCATTTCTTTTCCGGACAGTTAATTTTTCTTTCTCTGCTAGTTTTTACCTCAAATATATTGTGATAACCTTCTTCAAGCTTTAATTCTATGGACTTTTGTTAAATGACTACTTAAGCCGTTCAAGTTGGAATGTAGCCCTGTTTTTCAGCTACTACTCTTATAGTTTCATTTCAACCATGAGCTGCCTTAATTTGGAATTTTTCTGACAGAGTTTCACGTGTTTTTCAATCGATTCTAGCTTCAAGTTTTTTGAGCAGATTTTACACTTTTCTTCCTTTTACAAGATTTAATCGATCTAATCCCTATGTAAAAGAAAAAATACTGAAGATATTTGTCAAGGAGAAACTGCAACGACTGCTGACTCATTGATTCTTCGATTTGATCGAAAAATTTGTTGTTGGAAGAGATTCTGTTTCTTTGAGATTCAACATTTTATTTTTAAAACTCTCCATCGTAAGTTAAGGGATAGCCATGGACTAGTGTTTGCTTCTTCTTCAATTGTTTTGTGTATTCTTGGAAAACAAATATCTTTCTGAGAAAGTTTGAAAGGGCCAATATGAGCTATGGAACAAACCTTTATAAAACCAAAGTTCTAGAATTCTATCCCAGCCTTTCCCTTATCTCCGAAAGGCTCAAATATATGTTTAATATTCCCTCTTCAAGAAGATAGTTGATGTTCTTGTTCAGCATAGACACACTTTTTCTTATCTACTCAAAAGTTTTTTGAGCATCTGCATTTAAAACTTCTTCTTGAAGGTCTAAAAGTTGTTGTTTTTGGATGATTTGGAATATATTTTGTTTCGTTTAGTTAACAAAGGCTGTTATTTCGCAGTAGTAGTCATTACTCAGACGCAAAGATTGCCTTTCGAAACTAAATTTGCCTTTTGATCGTTATGTGACCTGAATCAGTTACTTTTTACTTGAAGACTCTTGATTAGCAAATTGATGTTTTATTTCAAGGATAAAACAGCTGACATTGCGTTTTTTTTTTGGAAGAATATAATAATAGTTGAACCTTCCATTACTAAAGTAATTAAATTTGAATTCTTCTCAAGTCATTCTAAAACAAGCCTCTTCATGTAAAATGTTGACTCATTGTTTCAACATGAACAAACACGTCTTGTCTCAGAACCTTTGAAAAAACAGATATTCTTTGAAAAGCAACATTTTGTTTTACATATGCTTTTTATGAAGTAAATCAAAATTCAATTCATTGGAAGAAAATGAGATGATTAGAAATATCAGTTTGTAACTTATCGATAACAATATCATAGTTTGCTCACTATATAATTAATAATGAGCAAGTAAGAGCTCCCTCCTGTACTTTTGGGTCAAAAGAGGTACAGTACTTCAATTCCTTCTGGTAAGATAAGTCAGTTCTCTCCTACCTAAGTTCCAATCATCAGCAAAAAAGGAAGCCTCTCAAAAAGAGATTATGCTATCTCAATGCATGAAATTACAGACCCTAGCTTGATTGATCAGAAGCTTAAGAGCTTGAGTCATGCTGATAACTAACTGCGAATAAGTGTATAAAATGACAAGAAAGAAAGAGCAAACCTCAAATTTTTGCGCTATAAATTCAACCCAGGATCAAAGTAAGAAGAAGGAGAGAATGTAGAAAGAGGAAATGTGGAACACTATGGTCAACTAGGAAAGGGAAATAGAGATAAGATATCAATAAATGTCTTTTATGAACATAAGAACGTTCTTTTTCAAGATGAGCGTGCCCCTTTAGTATACAGACGCTTATTTTTGGAAAAGGAAGAGCAATATTGATATCAATATATTCAACCATTATTTTTTATACCTCTTCATCAACAACAACCTCTTACAAAACAATAAAATGACATTTAAAAATATGAAAGTATTTGGCTGTAGTTAGGGAGAGCTTCAGATAATGAATGAGATAGATATTCAGATAGAATTCAGATAGAATAAGAATATTATTAAACGATTTCAAGCTCCACAATTATCTTCCTTCTTGAAAAAGGGAAATTTGTTAGCAAAGGTAAGAATTTCTATTTTTTACAAATCTTAGCCTTCCTTAATACTCTGATTTTTTAGTTTTTCACATTTTGAACGATATTTGCCCTACGAAAATATTGTCCTCCTGGCAACGGTGTTATTATTGAACTTCAGAATTTAACTATCAATGATCTTGGGACTTCTATGATGTTTAGTCTTATTCATGGGAGCATCTTAAAAGAACTAATTGTTGTACTACTTTGGAATCCTTTCGATCTTATTGAAGTAGTTTTGCTTGGAGTCTTTAAGGCTCTCTTTTTAAGGCAGATCTATTTTCTCAGAGTGATTATTATTTGGGTCGAGTATTTCTAGCTGCATTAATAAAATAGTACAAGAGAGTTCAATATAGCAGCTTTTTTCTTCTGATGCTGAAAGCTCATATTTTTATGATGGACGAATGATTGGTTTTTACCTTATTTTAACTAAACTGGTAGGTCTGGCAATTTTTCCAGAAAAAGGAGCTTTTTACGATTCGGAAATGCATCTTTGTCTTTGTATAATTAACTTGCTTCGAACTACCTACTTTCCTATATCGATTTTTAACTTTTGGGAAGCTATTGATCGAGGCTGAATCGAATGTTTTTGATTTGTAGTCTTCTCCTATTATCATAGAACTGAGTGTTGAGTTTACCAGCTATCCTCGGTTATGTTTTGATACGATTGCTACGACCAATGTACATATCGAACGTTGACCTTCACAATATATAATTAATATATA
>Ga0100385_1005982_pt1 | contig 10089 bp, 10 predicted proteins | sample CryGeymeta201509_FD_81543 | JGI IMG/M metagenome (GOLD analysis project Ga0100385, IMG submission 81543) | Groundwater microbial communities from Crystal Geyser aquifers in Utah, USA - Crystal Geyser metaG 2015-09 | ecosystem: Environmental > Aquatic > Deep subsurface > Groundwater | place: USA...
AAATAAACTGATCGCCTTCCTGCGTCGAGGCGCCCCGCGTAGAAGGCGCGAGGAGCGAGCATACCGGGGGTATGTGAGCGACGAGCAACGAAGAGCGGGGATGGATCGGCGCAGGAAGGCCAGTTTATTTCCCGGCGGACACCTAGCTCTGGCTCTGGGTCTTGCCCGCGGGGTCGCGCTTGGCCTTGCCGCGGTAGCGCACGCGTACGGGTGTGCCTTCGAAGCCGAAGCGCTCGCGGATCTGGTTCACCACGTAGCGCTGGTAGCTGAAGTGGACGCCGTCCTCGTGGTTGGTCGAGACGACGAAGGTGGGCGGCCGCGATTGCGCCTGGGTGATGTAGTAGAGGCGCACGGGGCGGTGGTTCATGCTGGGAGGCGGATGCTTCTCGAGCACCTCCTCGAAGAAGCGGTTCGCTTCACCGGTGGTCACGCGTCGCCGATGTTCGACCACGGCGCGTGAGGCCGCCTCGATCAACTTGCCCACGCCTCGGCCCGTCTTGGCGCTGAGCGTCATGATGGGCGCCCAGGGCGCGAAGGCGAGGATCTCCTGCGTGCGGCGCACGGCCGCCTTGCGATCCTCCTTCGAGAGCAGATCCACCTTGTTCAAGGCGATCACCAGCGCGCGTCCGCGATCGTGCGCCAGGCCCGCGATCTTCGCGTCCTGTTCGCCCACGCCGTCGTTCGCGTCGATCATCAGGATGACGACGTCTCCGCGCTCCATGGCGCGGATGGCGGCGAACACGCTGGCGGCTTCGACGTTGGAGCCGCCCGAGCCGGCGACGCGCTTCTTCTTGCGCATGCCGGCCGTGTCGATCAGCACCATCTGCTCGCCCTTGCGCTCGAGCAGCGTGTCCACGCTGTCCACGGTCGTGCCGGGGCGCGAGTCGACGAGCTGTCGCTCCTCGCCCACCAGGCGATTGACCAAGGAGCTCTTGCCCGCGTTGGGTCGGCCGACGATGGCGATGCGCGGGACGTCGAGCCAAGGCGTGTCCGCGCCTTCGATGGCTTCGGGCAAGGCGTCGACGATGGCCTCCTCGAGGTCACCCAGGCCACGGCTGTGCAGCGCGCTGACCGGGTAGATGCGATCGATGCCGAGCTCGTAGTGAGCGGCCACGCCGAGGGCCTGCTTCTCCGAGTCGCATTTGTTCGCGATCCAGATCACGGGGCGCTGGGATTGGCGCAGGAGCTTCACGGCTTCGCGGTCGGCGGGCAGAGGGTCGGAGCTGGCGTCGAGCACGCCCACGACAACGTCGGCCTCCTCCAGCGCCAGGCGCACGTGGGTGGCGATGCCGCCCTGCATGGGATCGCCGCTCTGGGGATCGAAGCCGCCCGTGTCCACCAGGACCAGGTCGCGGCCGAGCATCCAGGCGTCGGCGTAGTGGCGGTCGCGGGTCACGCCCGGCACGTCCTCGACGATGGCCAGGCGCTTGCGCGTGAGCTTGTTGAAGAGCGTGCTCTTGCCCACGTTGGGTCGGCCGACGATGGCCACGAGCGGCAAGGAACCCGTGGCGCCCGCGGGGATGCCGTGATCGTGGGGGCGGACGCGTTTTCCGCCTTTGATGCGGCCTGTCATTTGCCCGGCTCCAAGGCCAGCTCGCGCACTCGGCGCGGGTCGCCCGTCCAGCCCGCGATCACCTTCACCCAGAGCTTTAGCATCACCTTGCGACCGAGGAAGTCCTCGATGCGCAGGCGCGCGGCGGTGCCGATGTCGACCAGCATCTTGCCACCCGCGCCGATCACGATGGCCTTGTGGCTGTTCTTCTCCACCACCAGGGACGCCTCGATCAGCGTGTGGTTTCGCTCCTCCACGAAGCGGTCGATCACGATCGCGATGCCGTGGGGGATCTCCGCGCGGGTGCGCTCGAACACGGCCTCGCGCACCAGCTCGCTGACGAAGAAGCGCTCCGGTCGATCCGTCAGGAAGTCCGGATCGTAGAGCACGCCCTCGGGCAGCAGCTTGCGCAGCTCGGCGATCAGCTCCTTCAGGTTCACGCCCTTGGTCGCGCTGACGGGCACGAGGGCCGCGGGCGAGAGTCGCTCGTTCATGCGGATGAGCAGCGGCAGGAGCTTCGTCTTGTCGGTGAGCAGATCCACCTTGTTGATGACCACGATCATCGGCGCGTGGACCTGGGCGAGCATCTCGATCACGCGCTCGTCGTCGTCCTGCAGCTGCGTGACGTCACCGCGTCCCTTGCCCGATGGCGCCTCGAGCATCAGCACGACCGCGTCCAGATCGGACAGCCCGCGCTCCGCCTCTTCGCGCAGCAGCTTGCCGAGCTCGCTCTTGGGTCGGTGCAAGCCGGGGGTGTCGACGAAGGCGATCTGCGTGGGCGGATCGTCCTGGGCGTAAACCGCGAGCACGCTCGAGCGCGTGGTCCCGGGGCGCGAGGTGGCGATCACCAGCTTCTGCCCGAGCAGCGCGTTGACCAGCGTGCTCTTGCCCACGTTCGGTCGACCGACGATGGCCACCCGTCCGGCGCGCGCGTCGGGATGATGCGCGGGCGGGGCGAGCTCGGGGCTCTCGGATTCGTTGTCGTCGGTCACGGCGGCGCAATGTAGCCCGCTGTATGCCCGAGTCGAGCCGGCGGGACGCTTGACCTTCCGAGTGGGGCGACCGACGCTAGCGCCATGGCATGGGGCTCGGTCGCGGTCGGGGCGCTCTCCTTCATCATGATGGTGGCGGGCTTCTTCCTCTCATGGGTCCCCGTGCTGGGGAGCCTGCTCAGCTTCGGGGCGCCGGTCGTATCCCTGGCGGGCATCGTCATGGGTGGCGTGGCCATGTCCCGCGCCAAGCAGAGTGGCGAGGAGAGCGGAGCCGCCATCGGGGGGCTGATCGTCAGCATCATCGCCTTCTTCCCCGCGTTGCTGGTCGCGCTCACCTGCGGCATGTGCAACGCCTGCCTGACCGCGGGCACCATGGACCCGAGCCTGCACCGCGGCCGGTCACCCTTTGGCGCTGGCGGCAACCCCTTCCTCGTGCCCCGGACTGCGCACGATGGGGGCCAGCCCTCCCTGGACATGGGCACGCTTCCCAAGGATGCGGGCCCCGTCGGCTACCCGCCGCCGGCCTTCCCACCACCGCCCGTGCCCGGCTCTCAGGATCCCGGCGCGCAGCAGCCCGGCGCTCAGGGTGCTGGCGTCCAGGCCGCGCCGGGTCCGGCGCCTGACGTTCCCTCGCCACCGGGATCACCGGGGAGCGCCCCCGCGACCGGCCCGGCACCTCCGCGCTGATGGATCCGGTCCTCACCGTCCTGCACTTCGGTGCGGTGGAGCGTCCGCTCGGCGGCTACGGGTTGATGTTGTCCCTGGCCATCTTCGTCGCGGGTGCGTCCACGGCTCGCGCCGGGCACCGCGCCGGCCTCGACGTCGGCGCGGTCATCGCCACCATCGGCTTCACCGCGGCCGGAAGTCTGGCTGGCGCCACGGGCCTCTTCGCCCTGGTCGAGTGGGTGCGCACGGGCGATCCCCTCGCAGGCGTGACCCAGACCGGCCTCGTGTTCCTCGGTGCCCCCATCGGTGGCGGCCTGGCGCTCTATTACTCGGCGCGCGCGCTCGAGCTGCCCGTCGGCAGGCTGTTGGACGTCGCCATCGCCGCCGTGCCCCTCGGCCACGCCATCGGGCGCATCGGCTGCTTCCTCGGAGGCTGCTGCTATGGCCGCCACTGGGAGGGCCCCGTCGCCGTGCGCTACACCGATCCCATGGCCCCCGCCGCCTGGCCGTCCATCCTGCGCCACCCGACGCCGCTCTACGAGTCGGCCTTGCTCCTGCTCGTGGCCAGCTACTTCTTGCTGCTCCCGCCCAAGCGCGTCGGCAGCGGCCGCCGCGCCATCCTCTACTTCACCATCTATGGCTTCGTGCGCCTGGTGACGGAGCATTTCCGCGGCGACAGCGTGCGCGGGCTCTTCCTCGGAGGGCACGTCTCCACCTCCGAGCTGCTCAGCGCCCTGATGATCGTGGGTGGCCTGGTGGCGCTGCGCGCGCCGCGCTTCCGGGCGCCGGCGTCGTCATGAGGCCTCGTCCTCGGCGGACGCACGGGCCACGCCTGCCGCTCTCGGCGCGGCTCCTCGGCCTGCCTCCGACCCTGCTCCTCTTCTTCTTTCCTCCCGCGCCTTCACTCGTTCCTCCCGCGCCCGTGCAGCAGAGCGCGACCGAGGCGGGGGCGCTCTCCCTGCGCGTCGCGCCCGTCACGCGTGTGCGTGTGCCCGTGGGTTCCCTGCGTGCCGGGAGCACGGCCCGCGAGCTGGTCGGCGCCACCTCGCTCTGCGCCACCCACACCACACCCGAGGTGCGCGTGCTCTGCCAGGCGATGCTCCAGCTGGAGCGCACTCCCCCTCGTCGCGTGCGCCTGAGCGCCTTCGACCTCGATCGTGTCGAGGTCACCCAGGAGGCCTATGCGCGCTGCGTCCGCGCCGGCGCCTGCACGCCCAGTCACGACGGACCCGCCGCCCTGCGTGGACCGAACCTGCCCGTCGTGGCCGTGGATCACGTGCAAGCGCGCGCCTACTGCGCCTTCGCCGGAGGCAGCTTGCCCACGGAGGCACAGTGGGAGCGCGCCGCACGCGGTGAGGGCCGGGCTCGCTTCCCGTGGGGCGAAGTGTTCAACGCCAGCCTGGCCAACCACGGTCGGCTGCGTGCGGGCGCGGCCGGCGGTATCGCGGAGCGGGCGGAGGACGACGAGGACGGCTACAGCGCGCTCGCACCCGTAGGCTCGTTCCCCGCCGGAGCCAGCCCCTTCGGCGCGCTCGACATGGCCGGGAACGTGCGCGAGTGGGTGGACGACGCCCTGCTGCCGAACCCCTCCGAGGAGCCGTGGCACACGCCCGTGGATCCGCGCGGCCCGCGCGAGGGCGAGGTGTTCGTGGTGCGCGGCGGGGGCTACCTCTCGGCGAGCTTCGAGCTGCGCGTCAGTCACCGCTGGGCCGAGCCCGGCGACAGGTTCGCGGAAGATCTCGGTTTCCGCTGCGCGTACCCACCCTCCCGATGATGCGCTACCTTTGACGTGTCCCCGCGCCCCGGAGCCCGCATGCGAATCATCCTCTCCATCCTGCTCACCACCCTGTTGGGGCTCGCGTGGGCGCCGTCGATCCAGGCGCAACCGCGTCATGACGCGGATCGCGTCATCCACCTCCCGGGCGGCGGAGTGATCCACGGCGAGGCGCCGCGCCCCAGCGTCGTCACCATCCTGCCGCGCGCTCGCGTCTCCCATGAGCGCACCGACTCGAGAGCCCACTTCTTGCCCGAGCTCGCCCGCAGCGTGCAGCAGAGGCCCTTCTAGTTCACTCACGCGCGTCGGCGTATGTGCCCTCGGGCCGCTCCGAACCGTGAGATCTCGCGGCTGGATCGACGTCCCATGGGCGGCTATGCTGCGCCGCCCATGGAGAATGCCTTGACCTCACCTCGCTCGCTTTCGCTCACCGGCCTCGCGCTCCTCGCGTCGTCGCTTCTCTTCGCCTGCAATGGCAGCGCGGGCGATACCTGCATCGAGCACGACGACTGCTCGAGCGGTCTCCTCTGCTGCAAGGCGAGCCCGAGCGTCACCGCGCGCGGCACGTGTCAGGACGTGCCCATGTGCAGCACCACCCCGGTGGTGGACTCCGGCACGGCCGACTCCAGCACCGTGGATTCCAGCGTGACGGACGGTGGCTCCACAGACAGTGGCACGGCCGACTCCGGTGCAGCGGACTCTGGCCCGACCGACTCCGGTGTGCCCGATGGCGCGACCGACGGTGGCTCCACGGACAGTGGCGCGACGGACAGTGGCGCGACGGACAGTGGCGCGACGGACTCCGGCACCGCCGATTCCGGTGCGGCGGACAGTGGTACGGCGGACAGTGGTACGGCGGACAGTGGTACGGCGGACACTGGCGCGGTCTAGGTCGGTCCGGCAATGATGCTCCCGTCGCGCTCCCGGATCCTCGGTCCGCATCTTTGCCGGACTCTCCCAGGTCGGTGATCGGAGCGCAGCGAACTTGCGCCAGAACTGGTAGCATCCGGTCCCCGTGGTTTGGCTCCGTCCATGAACATCTGTCCGCGCTGTTCGGAATGTTATCCCGACGACGTCGAGCGCTGCCCGCGTGACGACGCCGCATTGGACGCGATCAAGGACCCGCTGATCGGTCGCACGGTCGCGGGGCGCTACCGACTGATCTCCCGCCTCGGGCGCGGCGGCATGTCCAGCGTCTACCTGGCGCGGCACATCATGATCGACCGCCTGGTGGCGGTGAAGACGCTGCGGCGCGACCTGGCCCGCGATCCGATCCAACGCGACCGCTTCATCCGCGAGGCGCGCGCCGTCAACCGCATCAACCACGCGAACATCGTGGACATCTCGGACTTCGGCGAGGGCGAGGACGGTCTCGTCTACCTGGTCATGGAGTACGTCGCGGGCGAGCCGCTGCATCGCCTGCTCGAGCACGGCCCGCTCAGCGCCACGCGCGCCATCCACATCGCCGGACAGATCGCCAGCGCGCTCAGCCGAGCCCATCAGATGGGCGTCGTCCATCGGGACCTCAAGCCCGACAACATCCTGATCGTCCAGCACAAGGAGGGCGTCGAAGGCGTGAAGGTGCTGGATTTCGGCATCGCCAAGATCCTAGACGCGCCCTCCCTCACGGGCAGCCAACAGATCTTCGGCACGCCGGGCTACATCGCGCCCGAGTACATCCAGTCGACCCACATCGACGGACGCGCGGACCTCTACTCCCTCGGCGTGATCCTGTACGAGATGGTCACCGGCGCCTTGCCCTTCGACTACGAGTACCCCGGCGACCTGCTGGTGAAGCACGTGACGGAGCTGCCGATTCCGCCGCACGAACGCCATCCGGGTGTGGACGAGCCGATGGAGAGGCTGATCCTGCAATGCCTGGAGAAGGATCCGGCCAATCGCTTCCGCGACGCCTTCCACTTCCTCGATGAGCTCTCGCGCGTGAGTGAGCTCCTGGGCAGCGACGAGCGCTGGGGCGGACTCTCCGAGGTCCGAGAGCCCACCCCGGTCGCGGGCAGCCAGCCCATCGATCCGCTGGCGAGCACGGGACAGCGCGACACCATCGAGCAGGCGCGCCCGCCCCGCATGGCGACCATGTCCTACGACCGCCCGACGATTCCCGAGCCGCCCTCCGTGGATGGCGTGTCGATCCCCATCGACGTCGAGATCATCATCGGCGACACCCCGGCCGGCATCCCTCACGAGGACGGAGTCGTTGACGGCTTCCTGGGTGTCCGTCGCTGGCGCCTGCGCTTCGACGCGCTGCGAGCCGCCCTGGACGAGATCGAGGAGCGTGGGCCGGCACCGGCGCAGGTGGTCCAGGCCATGGCTCTGGCCGAGCACCACCTCGAGGGGCTCGAGCGCGGTCTGGCCCGTCTGGCCGAGCCGCAGCGACGGATGGTGGAGCTCGAGGAGGCGGCGCGGGACTACCGGTCGACCTTGGGTCGAGCGATCGAGGACCTGGGCCGGCGGCTCTCCAGCGTGCGCGGCGACTTCGAGCAAGTGGTCACGCGACGGGACTCGCTGCGTGCCCAGCGTGAGGCCGCGGCCGTGCGCGTGAGGCGTGGGGCGATGAGCGAGGGCGAAGCGGACGCTCTGCTCTGGGAGCTCGCCACCGTGGACGCCGAGCTGGCGGGGCGCGCCCGCCGCTGCGACGCGATCGAGGCACAGCTCGCCGAGCTCAAGGGCCAGCTCGAGCGCGAGAGCGCCACCCTCGAGCACGAATTGAGCGCGCTCGCGGGTCGCACCGAGGGCGAACTCACGCACCTCGACAACCTCTCGACGGCGCTTCGTGAGCCACTGGCCGAGGTCGAGGCGTTCGTCGTCCAGGCCTGGGAGGCCAACCCTGACTGTTGACCCCAGCGGCGAGGGGTTCTAGTTTCGTCTATCGTCCACGATGGAGAGCGGCATGCATCGACCCACAGGATCTCTGACCCGCGCACGGTGGCTTACCGCGACGCTTCCCCTGGCGACCTCGATCGCCCTGCTCGGCGGCCTGACGCCGCAGCTGGCGTCGGCTCAACGGGCCGCGGCGCGACATCGCGCCGCAGCGGCAACCCCGCCGGCGCAGGCAGTCCCAGCGGGCCCGAGCGACGAAAACCGCGCCGCCGCGCGCGAGGCCTATGGGCGCGCTCAACAGCTCTTCCGGGATGGCGACTACACGGGCTCCGAGGCGGCCTTCATGGAGGCCTATGAGGCCGTCCCGAACCCCGTCGTGCTGATGGGCGTGGGTGAGTCACGCGAGCGCTCCGGCAACGTGGCCGGCGCGATCGAGGCCTTCGAGCGTTACCTCGCCGAACGCACGGACGCGCCCGACGCCGACGTCGTGCGGACTCGCATCGCGAGCCTGCGCGCCACCCCGGGCACCTTGGCCTTGTCTTCCACGCCCGACGGCGCCGCCATCGACCTCGACCGCGAAGACACGCATCAGCTGACCCCGGCCGAGATCTCGGCGCCCGCGGGTCGGCACGAAGTCACGCTCCATCTGGCCGGTCACCAAGAGGCGACGGCCGAGGTCGAGCTCGCGCCCGGCGCTCGCGCCGAGCTCGCCCTGAGCCTCGCCAGCGATGTCGCCGAGCCGGCCCTCGGGGACGGGGCGCCCATCCCCGAGACCAGCGAGACGCACGCCGATAGCGCCGAAGAGGAGCCCGAGGACGTCAACACGGGCGTGTGGATCACCGCGGGTGTCTCCGCCGGTGCGCTTGTGATGGGCACCGTGCTCGGCTTCTTGGCCCTGTCCCAGGAGACCGCCTTCAACGACGCGCCCACTGCCGACTCCGCGGATCGCGGCGAGAAGCTCGCCCTCTTCGCGGACGTGGCCTTCGGCGTCGCGGCGGCGGCGGCGATCACCGGCATCATCTTGCACTTCACGGCGGGCTCGGATGATGACCACGAGGACGCGACCGCGACTCGTTTGAACGTAACACCGGCCGTCGGGCCCCATGGCGCCGGGCTTGCCGCCCAGCTCCGGTTTTAAAGGAGACGCGCGATGAAACGACTCTCAGCACTCGTGCTCATGATCGGTCTCTTGGCCGGTTGCGAAGCCATCGTGAACTTCGACCGGAGCAAGATCGGTGATGGCGGATCCGACGCTACGGCCGACTCCGGCCCCGGCGACGGCGGCAGTGATGCCACCGTGGACTCGGGCATGGACGGCGCCGTCGATGGCGGCACGGACGCGGCGATGGACGGCAGCACGGACGCCGATACCGATGGCGGCACGGACGCGGCGACGGACGGCAGCACGGACGCGGGCTGCGGCAGCGCGGCCGACTGCGACGACTCGGATCCATGCACCGTGGACACCTGTGACACGGGTAGCTGCTCCAACACGGCCAAGGACTGCAGCGGCATGGACGACGCCTGCAACGCCGGCACCTGCAACGCGACCAGCGGCGCCTGCGAGGCAGTGCCCGTGGCCGATACCACGAGCTGCGACGACGGCGACGCCTGCACGATCACCGACGTCTGCAGCTCGGGCACCTGCGGCGGCACCGCCAAGGACTGCAGCGGCATGGACAGCAGCTGCCACGTCGGTACCTGCAACGCGACCAGCGGCGCCTGCGAAGCGGTGGTCGTGGCGGACACGACCTCTTGCAACGACGGCGACGCCTGCACGACATCGGACGTGTGCAGCTCGGGCACGTGCGGAGGCACGGCGATGGACTGCAGCGGCATGACGGACACCTGCAACGTCGGCACCTGCAACGCGACCAGCGGCGCCTGTGAAGCTCTGCCCGTGGCGGGCACGCCTGCATGCGACGACGGCGATGCGTGCACGACATCGGACGTGTGCAGCTCGGGCACGTGCGGAGGCACGGCGATGGACTGCAGCGGCATGACGGACACCTGCAACGTCGGCACCTGCGCCGCCGGCGCCTGTGGACCCGTTCCCGTGACGGACGGAACGGTCTGCGACGATGGCAACGCCTTGACGACCGGCGACAGCTGCACCGGCGGCGTGTGCGCCGGCGTCTGAGCGGCTCGATCTCCGAAGCTCGGCGTCGCTGAAGCTCGGCGTCGCTGAAGCTCGGCGTCGCTGAAGCTCGGCGTCGCTGAAGCTCGGCGTCGCTGAAGCTCGGCGTCGCTGAAGCTCGGCGTCGCTG
>Ga0100385_1005985_pt1 | contig 10086 bp, 6 predicted proteins | sample CryGeymeta201509_FD_81543 | JGI IMG/M metagenome (GOLD analysis project Ga0100385, IMG submission 81543) | Groundwater microbial communities from Crystal Geyser aquifers in Utah, USA - Crystal Geyser metaG 2015-09 | ecosystem: Environmental > Aquatic > Deep subsurface > Groundwater | place: USA...
AGATATTTGAAAATCTATTTAATGAAACGCAGGACGAAGAATACTGGAAGGTAAAAACGGGCATTCTGAGTCAAAAGCTTGATATTGAAAAAGACCCGGATGGTGATACGCTGGCAGAAACAAAACCCGGGAAAGACAGTACCAATGTAAAATATTATGCTTCCAACATCAGGTACTGGCTTAAGTATGCTTCCATCAACGACACCAGAGAATGGGAATTCCTGTATGATACCCGTAAATATCAATACGATCTGTTGGGAGGAAGTCATGTGAATGGTGAAGATGTGTACATCATCGATTTTGTTCCGAAAAGCGGGGGTGAGTATATCGGAAGGGTGTATGTTTCAACCACCACTTACGCATTGATCAGGGCCGATTATGAATATGCTGAAGGAAAAACGGGTCGTGACTTCCAACTTTTTGGAATCGGCTATACCGAAGATTATTTTAAGGCTTCCATTTATTTCGAAAAACAGGATGATTCTTACCAGCTAAAATATTTTTCAAAAATATCGGGTGCACACTTTAGCCTTGACAGGAATATTGCCCTTATCAAGAAGAAAAAACGGTGGTTGGCTGATAAAACCCTCAACGAAATTAAGGTGAATATGAATCTGGCTGTAAAAACCCAGGCATCAGTCGAAGCTTTATTTTTGGAACATCAGGCGATTTCAGAATCTCAATTTAATCAATACCGGCAACCCCGATTTATGAAGGTAGTTTATGTGGATCAGTTTACCGATCAGCTGTGGGACGGCTATCCGATTATCGAGCCCACCAAACGAATGCGCGAATACAAGAAACAGGATGTGGATTGGTAACAATGCTTCTGGGGTATAATAATATACACCTGTTTTGCATTTATACTTTAAACGGGGTAAATAAACGCATTTTGATGTTTAAAGGGCTGAAATTTCAAGGTCAATAGATTTTTCAAATCATCATTATGTTTTTGGCTAATTGTTTGAAGAAAATCTGTTATAGCATCATGAAATTTAGCAGGCGTTTCATAGTATTTAGCATATAGTATTTTTTTCTTGGTAAACTTCCATAAGCGTTCTATAATGTTTAGATTCGGAGAATAAGAAGGTAAAAATAAAAGGGTAATATCTAATGATTTTGCCGCAGTTTCAACGAGTGCGCAATGTTGGTAACGTGCGTTGTCCAAAACGATTTTCAAAGGTGAGTTCCCATAATGTACTCTAAGTTTTTTAAAAAAGATTATGATAGTTTCTGCGGTGATATAGGAGGTGTTATTGAGGGTAAGTATTTCTTTTGTAATAGCGTTTACAACTCCCAAAACATTGATTCTGTTGCGCCCAGCAGATGCTTTGATAAACAATCGTGTGACGCACCACAAGGCACAAATAAAAGGCTCTAAAATGAAATGAGCAGCATCAAATAACAACTGACATTCTCGTTTTTGTGCTTCTTCAATAGCTGGTTCTAATGTATCCCTTACCCATTGCTGTTGCTTTGCAGTATCTGCTTTTGCCGATATATGTTATGTTTTGATGTAACGAAATCCATGATATTTCATAAATGAGCGCATCTGTGTTGGACTACGGCTAATTACCGTTAGGGCTTCAATACGTGCTTTTGCTTCTTTGGCATTGATGGGTGGTCGTTCTGTAAAGCTGGATAATATGCTCTCTGCTTGATTTTCCAATGCGCTTTTATTGGTCCCGTAATTAAATTGACAAAGTGATTCAAATCCACCCGCGAGATAGATACATAACCAGTCCCCTACTATTTCCCTGTTTAGACCAGTTAATTTTTCTATTTCCTTGTTGGACATACCAAAGGTTTTATAATAAACTGCATGAATTCTTTTTTGAACAACTGGGCATGGATAATAATATCTTTCATAATTTAGTCGTTGAATTTCGGCATCGCTGATTTTTAATTGAAGCATATCTTTTTGATTTTTGGACGAACCAAAATTGATATGCTTCTTTTTTCTTCTAACTCTTATAACATTAATGTTTTAACAACGAATTGTGAATAAAGCCCACATGATATTTCTGGTGTGTGAGAAATGCGACAATTTATCCCGTTTTTAGTATAGTTTTGGGGTTTTATTGGAGTTCGAGTTAAAAGAAATAATAACAGAAAGAATGTCGGTTTCTTCATCCTTCCATCCTGAATTTATTTATTATGAAAAATTTGGAATGACAGGAGGACATTCTCCGACTTTTATCAGATGGTTGAATTTTAATCTCGGAATTAAATACAAATTGAAAAAAGATTAAACTGAAAAATACACGGGTAGCCAACACGTGTTATGCACAAGGCTAAGTACAACCGTAAAATGATAGACCAACCATGATGCATCAATATAAAGCCACATTGGATATAATAGGAATAAACCCTTATAAAGAATCCGCTACTTTTGCAAAAATTATCCATGAATGCTTATTTAGCTCGCTTGCCTGAAAGTCAGGTTCATTATCATGTTTATAACATTGGAGAGTAGTTGGTTTTGCAATAATCTGTTCGCGTCAGCATTTGCGTCATCTAATGGTGACAAAACCCGTCTCCCCATAGTATCATTCATATAACGACCATGCTTTTTTAAAAACCGACACAATGGATCAAATAGTTTGATGATTGGAAACTTGAAACATAATGCCTCCTTATTACTCTTGTTGGTATTTCTTTTACCATCACTGGTTAAGCTTATGCATCATCATAAACGCTTTGAATACAAGTCAGAGAACGGGATGCATTACCAAGCATTTCAGGAAAAATGTGCTGTTTGTAATTTTGAATTCTCTGTTTTTTCTTCAGACTTAGAAAATATCATTATACAGAAAAAACAACCCCTGGCCAAATATTGCAATCATTACAAGTCTGTTAATTATTCTACACTCTCCAAATATTCATTTTTATTACGTGCACCACCATCTGGTCAAATTTAATTACACACACCTTTTTTGGTGTTGAATAAAATTTTGCCTACCAATTAAAACGTAATAAAATGAAAGAAATATTGACCATTTGCATGGTGGTAATGTCATATCATACATCCAATGCGCAAAATAAAATAACAGGAAAAATTACCGACCAGGACAAACTACCGTTGATCGGAGCAAGCATTTTTATTCATGACATGAATAAGGGTACCGTTTCAAATACCAATGGAACTTATGCTTTATCAAATTTGCCGAGTGGCAAAATTAAAATTCAATTCTCGACCCTTGGATACACCAATCATATTGAAACCGTTGTGCTAAATGGAGAAAGTTTGGAATTGAATATCTCATTACGACAAATAGCAATAGAAATGGAAGAAATAGTTGTTTCCGGTGGATACAACTCAACACAACATGAAAATATTGTAAAGATTGAAATACTCAAACTCGATCCGCTAAAAATTACGAATACCCCAAATTTTACTGAAATACTTACAAAGGTGCCTGGTGTTGACATGATTTCGAAAGGAAGTGGCGTTTCGAAGCCTGTAATTCGTGGGCTGTCGATGAATGACATTTTAGTATTAAATAATGGAGTACGTTTTGAGAATTACCAGTATTCGAGTCATCATCCTCTCGGGATTGACGAATTTGGTATTGATCATGTCGAAATCATCAAAGGGCCCGCATCATTGCTTTATGGTTCGGATGCCATTGGTGGCGTAATTAATTTTATAAAGGAAAAACCTGCTCCGATTGGCAGTATTATTGGCGATTACAATTTGCATCTTTATTCAAACACGCTGGGTATGACCAATAATTTAGGCATAAAAGGAGCCTCAGGAAAGTTCTTCGGAGGATTAAGAGTTGGTCAAAAAACAAATGCCGATTTTCTTCTGGGAGGAGGCGCTTTTGTTCCAAACTCACGTTTCAACGAAAAGTCAATGAAGGTAAATGCCGGATTTACAGATAAAGTTGGCACTTTCAAATTGTTTTATGACTTCAACAATCAAAAACTTGGATTGGTTGAAGACGAAGCAATTGAAGCCATCACAAAAAGGGGAAGAGAAAATAAGATGTGGTATCAGGAATTGAATACTCATTTATTTTCCTCTCAAAACAAGTTGTATTTAGGTCCATTTAAACTTGACATTAATTCAGCATTTCAGAATACGGAATTAGTTCATTTTGGCGATGTTGGTGTATATGAATTACAAATGGAACTTGCAACATTAACTTATGAAGCCAAACTACTTTTGTCATCGAAGGAAAACTCAGAATACATCATTGGTTTTCAGGGTTATAATCAAACAAATACAAATCTGAACAACAGAGAAACTAAATTATTACCTGATGCTACGACAAATAATTATTCTGCTTTTGGTTTGTTACAATACACTTTCTTCAAAAAATTAAAACTCCAAACGGGCATTCGTTATGATTATAAATCGATTTACACCCGGGCAGTTGGATCAGCAACAGATTCAATGACTTATCGTGCGCCACTCGACAAGTCCTTTGGTAGCTTTAGTGGGTCGTTTGGAGCTACTTATCACTTATCAGAAAAACTGTTGATTAGAACAAACTTTGCCGCAGCATACCGAACTCCTAACCTGGCTGAACTTACATCAAACGGTCAACACGAATTGCGTTACGAAATCGGCGACAAAAATCTTGTTCCCGAAAATGCCTATGAAACGGATCTGAGCCTTCATTACCATATAGATAATATCACTTTTGACATTGCGGGGTACTACAACATTGTCAATAATTACATCTATATTTCACCAACCGGCGACACTACGGCTTCGGGGATTGATATATTCAAATATAAACAGGCGAATTCTACTTTATTTGGAGGCGAAGCAGGTTTACATGTTCATCCCAAATCATTAAAATGGTTGCATTTTGAAACCACCTATTCATCCGTAGTTGGTAAACAACAGAATGGCGACTACCTGCCGTTTGTGCCGGCTCATAAATTGCGTTTCGAATTAAGGAGTGAAAAAGAACAGTTGCTGTTTTTTAAAAAGGCATTCGTTTCAGTAAACTCCCTCACTGCATTTGATCAAAACAACGCTGCACCCGATGAAACAACAACGGCGGGTTACACACTGATTGATTTAAGCATTGGAGGAAATATCCAAATTAAAGATCAATTTATTTCATTAAGCATTAGTGCAAATAATCTATTCGACAAAAAATACATTGACCATTTATCGACATTAAAAGAAGTAAACTTATACAATCCGGGTAGAAATATTTCATTTAATTTGAGAATTCCTTTTGGAGTCACAAGAAATGACAAATACTAACGAATCAAAATATATTGGACTCTCTGAGTTGCGCAGCACCGCGATGTGTTGAGGTTGAATCTAACAAAAAGAGCGGCCAGATAAACCGGTCGCTCTTTTCAGTAGGATTGATGTAAGTGTCTAATAAGCTATCAGTTTCACGGTACTCATACCCTGTGCACCCCTGGCTACTACAAAATACATTCCGGTGCTTAATCCCAGATCAGGAATAATGACGGTAGCAGATTTTTTATCCACCCGGGTTTGATAAACCACTTGCCCATACTGATTCAGAAGTTGAATTTGTGTATATGGAGAATCTCCTATCATGACCTGAAGCGATCCGTTGGTGGGATTGGGGTATACCTTGATGGCATTGCTGTTGATTTCATCAATACTGAGGTATTGGCTAACGGCAATGTTATCAATAAACAAAGGGTTTCCCAGATCACTGAACGATTCAAAAGCCAGTTTTACATCTGAGTTGCCGGCCCAGGCAGTTAAATCCACGTTGACACATCGCGCACCCCAACCAGAAACACACCAGTCGTCAGCCGTTTCAGGCCAAAAACCAGAAGTTAGTTCATGAGTTGCAAAATTCCCTGTACCATCTTCTCCGCCTGCAAATATTCTGGTCCACGAGTTGCCGCAATCTGGCGAAATATAAACGATCAAAGAATCGTATAATCGGTTGTTGCGTTGTGCGTAAGCATATTGAAACTCGAGTGAGGCACTCGACAATCCCGATAGATTGAACGCGGGTGAAATCAGCCGGTCACGTTCACCTTCCGGTTTGTCGCGCAACAAAATACCCGCTGCCCTGTTTCCTGGTGTCGTTCCACCGATTTGCTTAATTTCCCAGGTAAACTCACTGGTCGACTTTTCAACAGTCCAGTTGTTTTGAGCAAGTCCGTCTTCAAATGTTTCAATAAAATAGGGTGCCATTCCCCCGGCAGTAAACAATTCGGGCTTTTCGAGTGAAGAAGAACCATTCAGGTTGGTGGCAGTCAGGGTAATAGAGTAAGCTCCGGGCTGATCGAATACTACCTCAGGATTTTGACTTGAGGATCCGGTACCATTTACAAAAGTAACGGTTGAAGGATTAAACTCCCAATTCCACTGCCGTGGGAGATATTGTGTTAAATCGGTGATTGAAATGGTATCTGAAGTACAGCCATCTATTGCACTGATTTCAAAGTCTACTTCAGGTAAAATGGTTGAGCTGGTGGTGATGTAGGCTTCCTTAACCACGGTATTACTTCCAATATCATTGGTTGCAGTCAATTCAACGGTAAAACTCCCTTCAGTAGCGTAAAGTATGTTTTCCGGGTTTCTTTCGGTGGAGGCGTCAGGCTGACCACCACTAAAAGTCCATGCCCATTCGGTTGGAAGGTTCAGGCTTTGATCGAAAAAGTTAACTGTTTCCCCTACCGGGATCAATACATTGTCGGCAATAAAATCAGGGGCAGGAGCCTGAGCGAAATTAACAGCTGTAATTTGAGTCCGCCAGTTCCAACCACCATTGGAATACTGTTGAGTATACCAAAATGTCAACCCGTCTGCCGGGTCAACGGTCATAGCTGAATAGTCGCCCCAGCGATTTATACCGGTCTGCGATTTGGTTCCTTCTTTAATGCTGATTTCATCAATGTCCAGCACACCAAGTCCCATGGGTGCTCCGGCAGATTGGCCCGCAATGCGGATAGAGGGAAACAGAGTGGAAGACGAAACAGAATATCCAATGGCAATGTCGCCCAGGTCGTTCATGGCTATACTCCCCATCCACCTCGAGGCACCATCTGTAGGAGCAAAAGTTCCTTGCTGATAGAGTTCCCAATCGGCATCATATTTTCTTAATTCATACCAGCGAACACCAGCTTGACCACTTCCGGTGGCATTAACAGTATGATTGGTCAGCATAACTTCATAATCGCCGAAATTGCGGTATTGCAAACGGTACATCAATCTGTCGGCCAGGTCATCCAGTTTTTGGGAGGTTCCTGGTTGCGAAATATTGATGTTATTGCTCGAATAGGGATCAACAGGAATATAGCCAAGATAATCAACAGTGGTGGTGTTCACATTGTTCCAGTCAACGGTTGCCGACCACATCTTTAGCGAAGCGCCTGCAATCGACACAAAGTAACAAGGAGCTCCTGTGGGAGGTTGCATTGATCCATCTGCGTCAGAAGGAAGCAGGCTTCCGTTGCTAGTGCCCATTTCAAAAAATAACATTTGAGCATCAGGATCCCCTATCAACATTGCATCCCGATCGAGGATGCTAATGCCTGCTCCGGCCCAGTTACCACTATCAAACTGGTTGCTGGTAAAATAATAACCATCAGGCCAAATGCCAAACTTGGGATAGTCGGGCATGTTGTCAAATTGAAACGCGTAACGATACCAGGCACCCAGCGGGTCGCCGGTTTCAGAAACAGCTACCAATTCATAGAAAGGACCATTTGGGTAATTGGGAAGTGAAAATTGAGTGGCAATCCACCTGTCGGAATATTCATCGTATAACACCACCGGGTCGCCATCATTGGTGTTCGACCACGGACCCGGGAAACCACTCCAAAGGGTAATATTATCCGCCGGGCCATAAGTCTTAACCCCGGATTTGTTGTAAATGGCGAAGCCGTTGTTAACCATTTGGAAAAATTCGTTTGGTCCAACATCCCCATCAGTATCAGGAGGAGCAACACCATAAATATTGGTAATGCCGGCGACATTGACATCAATTACTGCATTTGCACTCATTGGGTTTCCTTGTTGTTTCTGCAAGGCAGGGTCTTCTCCTTTTACCCAGGAAGCCTTCTGGTTGAATTTGCCGAAATCGAATATGTTGGGGATTTTTTTGTCCTTCCAAGTGCGCTCAATTTGGCCGAGTGGAATTGGTTGAACATCGCGCAAAGCCGGTGACTTATCGAAATAAGCGGCTTTAGCAATTTTTGTTGGATGAATGCTTTGACCAAACATACCCGTCATCGGAATGAAAAGAAGCAAGGTGCAAATTAAAAATGTGGTAATAACTTTTTTCATGATTTTGATCCTGTTAATAATATAAGACACATTTATTCAATTGGATAAATGAGGTGCAAAGGTAAATAATCTGCTTATTCAGCATACAAAAAGTGGATATAATTCATCCGGTTTGTAAACAATTTCCAACTACCAAATGAATAATATCCACTTTCGGATTATTGCAATAAACACATTTAGTAAATAATCAACTTAAGTGTTTCACTGTTGGCCTGTCCAATTCCTTTTAAAAAGTAAATTCCTGGTTGCCAGGTAATTTCACGGTTCACCACCCATGTTTCAGTATTTGCAGGTACCGGTATTTCTTTTACAATTTGCCCCAGGTTGTTCATCACCTGAATTTTATCGAATTGATGACCTTCCGGCAGAGAAACATGGAAATTTCCATCGGACGGATTGGGGTAAACCCTCATTTTGCTTAATCCCAACGAGTTTCCGGGTATTCCAACCAGGCTGCTTACAGCAATATTGTCGATAAATATAGGATGACCTGCAAAACTAAAGGTTTCGAATCGAATACGTACCTGGTCGTTTCCGGCAAATGCCGACAAATCAAGGGTAATACAACTTGCTCCCCATCCTTCCAGACACCAGTCAGAAGCCACCGCCGGCCACCAATCATCGGTGGTTAATTCGTGCGTGGCAAAATTTCCGGTTCCATTTTCGGCATTGGCATAAATGCGGTTCCATGTAGTGCCACAATCGGCAGAAACCGAAACGATCAATGAGTCGCCAGCCTCGGCGTAGTATTGGGCATAGGCATGTTGAAACTCTAGTGAAGGAGTAGAGGTATTGGCTAAATTAAAAGGTGGCGAGATTAAAAAGTCGCGCTGCCCAATGGCGAAATATTCTCTGAAATTAATGCCCACAGAATGATTTCCCGGTGTAGTGCCTTCGGTTTCAAACACTTCCCAGGTAACGCCATCGTCTGGGTTTTCGATGGTCCATTCGTTGGCTTTCACACCATCTGTCTCAAAATCTTCCAGAAAATAAGGAGTGTTCCCTCCCGCTTTAATCATGTCGTCCTTTGTAGTGGTTGAGCTGCCATTGAGGTTGTTAGCGGTAAGCGTTACCTGATAATCGCCGGATAAATTAAATACGACTTCCGGATTTTGACTGTTGGCGCTGGTTCCATTCACATAGGTAATATCTGTAGGGACAAATTCCCAACTCCACTGATTGGGACTGTATTGCGTTAAGTCAGTAAATTGTACCGACTCGCCTAAACAAATGGCCTTTTTATCGGCAACAAAGTCTACCAGTGGCAATATGGTTGCGCTCACCGTTATGAATGATTCTTTGGTAATGCTATCGATACCGATGGCATTGTAAGCCACGAGCTTAACGGGATAAACACCTTCGGTATTGTATTGAATGTTTTGGGGGGTTTCTTCAGTAGAGTTTGAAGGAATACCCCCATCAAAGGTCCAGTTCCAATGGGTTGGGATACCTTCGGTGAGGTCGGTAAAGTTAACCGTTTCTCCAACGGGAATCAGGGTTTCATCCGACTCGAAATCACATACGGGTTGAGCTGCAAACGAAACACTTGCAATTTGGGTCTTCCATCCCCAGCCACCGTTTGAATATTCAGTGGTGTACCAAAATGAAGTTCCATCCGTAGGATCAATCGACATCATGGAATAATCGCCCCACCTGTCTACACCTGATTGAGATTTGGTACCGTCAAAAATAGACACCTCGTCAATATCCAGTACACCCAATCCGGCAGGAGCGCCGGAAGATTGGCCCGCGATGCGAATGGAGGGATAAGTAGTAGCACTCGACACGGAATATCCAACGGCGATATCGCCACCCTGGTTCATGGCCACCGATGC
>Ga0100385_1005988_pt1 | contig 10085 bp, 11 predicted proteins | sample CryGeymeta201509_FD_81543 | JGI IMG/M metagenome (GOLD analysis project Ga0100385, IMG submission 81543) | Groundwater microbial communities from Crystal Geyser aquifers in Utah, USA - Crystal Geyser metaG 2015-09 | ecosystem: Environmental > Aquatic > Deep subsurface > Groundwater | place: USA...
AATAGATACAGAAGACAACTAAGTCATCAGTGTGACTTCCTTTGAAAATACGTTGCTTTTGGTCACCTCCCAGCAAAATTAGCTGATCCTCAACGAGGTTTCAAAAACACAGGAGCCGTAATTGTCATATCGACAAATGAGTAAACTTAGACTTAACAGTAATTAGCTGAAGATACTACTGTTGGAGCAATGGTAAAAAATACTAATCCATAAGCATACCAATCATATTGCATTTATATTGTATCGATCAAAGGAAATCGTCCTGTTGTACCTGAATCTTGTCAGCTGGTAAGTTACACAATCAAAACGGTATCATTTTGAATCTGAGCTTGTCAGTTGCTAAGTTCTATCTTCTCCTGATCCAATTTTACTGATGGCAGATTATCAATCGCTCTACTCAGTTCATCTGACCCCAGATGCCTCTCTTAATGCTCTGATAACACTATTCACTGTCGACTATGGTCTCAGTAACCTTTTCTATTGCTCCATCGACAATAACCTTCATGTTTTCAGCTATAAGCTCCACATTGCTTAGCATACAATCTTGAACAAAAATCAAATTGTCAACCGAAAAAGGCTTGAATTCCCTCGGAACATCAAGACAATGGCCTTCAAAGAACAAAAACTTTTAATCTTTTACGAAAATTGCGATACTTTAGATATTTTCCACTATGGCCTCAATCCCTTGAAAAGAATCTATACTGCTTATTGGGTCGATCCAAACGTACAGTAAATCGCATTATCATGTCAAGAGCTATATCTGAAAGGAGAGAGCTACGTGAAGCACATTCGAATCAGGAGCCGATCTTTTCTGGAAGGATAGCCCATCTCTGAATAGTGATCATTTATGTCCTTATCTTTTACTTATTGATATGAATTAATTGAATAGATGGAATAGTCAGGATCAAAATCCAAGTCTTCTGCTCAATCTGGATCTTTCAACATAATCGTGGATATGCTCGTGGGCAACGGGCTCCTCAACAGCCTCCTTGACACTGAAAGAAGCATATCGGGAGGGGTCAAAGTCTCTGGGACGTTGATGAAGGGCTCCAGTTCTGGCTCTCCAGGTCTCGACATCAGAAATCTTCATGAAAAAATGCGTACGATTTGTCTTCTGTCGTTTTCGTTGACGTTAACGATGTGTCCGAAGGAGGGAATAACATTGATGTTGATGCTGCTGAGTGAAGGAAGAGTTACCCGTCTTCTGAGACTGTGTTCTGGAAAGACATTCAACTAATTTATGATTATCACTAATTAACGCAGATCTCGTCAGATTTATATCACTTGAATAAATTATATTGAATGGGACAATATCATTTCATAAGCTGGACAAGTTCTGGTTGACGATGCACTTTCCTTTGCTTAAGTTGTAGCCTTTCAGGCAAATCTAGCAGCTTCCGTCCTTCCAGGTCTGGCAGTTCTTCATAATGCAAGCACCATCGATCAACTCATATTCAGAAGAGCACCTGTTACACTTGAGGCTCTTGAGATCCAAACATCCCTCAATTTCACATTGATTGCCCTTGAGTCTGAAGTTGGGAAGGCAATCAGTGCACTGTCCTCTCTGATAACGAACACAGCCAGTATCCATAGTTTTGCAAACTCCCTTGTCAGTAAGGAAGTATCCGCATTGACAAGCGACGCATTTGTAGTCGTTGTATGACTTGCAATGCTGGATATCGCAGTGCCCATTGTTGAGATTGAAGGGTCTGTAGCATTCCTTGCAGACGTGGTCGACTTCGTTTTTGCAACCCAAAATTGAATTCTGGACGCAAATGTTGTTGTATAGGCTGAATCCTTGATCACAGTCAGTGCAAATCTTTCTCTCATGATCTGAGAACTTAACACAATCCTTGACAGTCTCAACACAAGATCCCTCTTTCAGATAGAATCCTAAATAGAATAAACAATACCTGAGGCACAGTTGATGCATGTTCCAATGCTATTCTTCTCCAGACACCCCAAAATTTTGGACTCTTAACATTTTCCACCAATGAGGTAAAGCCCAGGCTCACATTTGATGCAAGAACCATCAGCAGCTCTGCTCTGGCAGCACTCCTGAGTAGTCTGAGCATCAAGATCACAAAGGCCCTTTGAGGTGAGAGCATAGCGATATCCACAAGTCTTACATTATGTTTCTGACTTGTATGAGATACATCCCTCAATGTAGCGAGGCTGGATGCAGATAGAAAGAGAGTTAGCAACGTAGCTTTGCTCACAGCTTTGTGAAAGAGTGCCCACAATGAGAAGAGCCAGTCCGACAAGAGTCAAGTTCATGTTTCTTTTTTAAAATTATATTCCAATTTCGATATCAAGCAGCATATAAAATTTAAAAAATGGCCTTTTCCTGAATACTTTTGCTCTCTCTCTCTTTGTCAACAGTACTTCTGAGGAAATATTCTCTACTTCATATAGTTCTTGTGTTTTTATTCTATTTTAAATATCGAAAAAAGCAGAGTACTAAACAGATTATCAGTTTTCTCTAACTATCAATATTTGAATAGGAGGATAGCTTTGTTGGCAATATACAGAAAAATAAAGTGCCGATTGAGGTAACTGACCGAACTTCCGAAACCCTTTCCCACAATGCAGTGCCAAGCTGGTCCAAAGGTTCTGTCCATAAAGGTCTTGATGCCTTAGTTTAATCATTGGTACGCTCGGCAATCTTGTCATGCATCGATATTTATTGCTCCTGGAGGTTGATGAAGAGATCCGCGATGAAGGTGAGAGCCTGTTCCTTCATGAGGCGGTACATATCCTCTTAGCCGATCTCGATGCCTGTGATATTCATGCTCTCCATAATATAAACAATATATAGAGGGATTACGACCGAGCAGGCAGGAACGGAGGTTGGTGTAGTGGGAACACACCGGGCTTATGCCCGGAGAGCAAGGGATCGAAACCTTTACCTCCAGTTTTTAATTACAATATGAACACCCATCATAACATATCTCAGCCCTCCTACCAATTCTGAACTACAGTCTCCATCCCCATCTCCTGCATCTTTATAACACCGTCTACTGAACCAACATTCTTCGGAATAGATTTCAGAGACTCTCGAAGAATCTCCTGCTCAGGTTCTTCACTATCCTCCCATTTTCTTATTTGCAGCTCATCATCTGACTCAGCTCTGAAAGATTTTCTTAAGGATAGTTCTTTGGACATTTTGCCTCCAGGAAGTATTGAAACATCAGTGTTGCTATTTTGCGATGCTTTGAGGCTTTTTTTGGTGTTCGGACTTCTGTCTATTCTTTTTGTAATGTTTTTGTCGTTATGTAGCAATTAGAATATCTTATCGGCTTTCTTTTTTTGGCCAGGAAGAAGAGGAGGGCTGCTGCTAGTTGCCTCATTCTCAGCTTTGATCTATTTGGGAGAACTTCCACTAAATTGATATTTGAGTTCCTCTTCATTGACTTTCTTTTTATTCTTCTGCTACTATTTTTCAATAAGATCCCTAACCTTCTGCCTGAGTTTGGAGCTCACTTTTACATTACCTCTTCTATTTTTATCAGTCAGTATCATCTAAGTATCTCGGATGGCGGATATCCTTGTCTCCCATATTTTTTCCTCTCGCTCTAACTCCAATACCTCTTCTCTTTTTCGGGAAGCCTAGTGAAGCAAACGAGCAAATTCAGCATCAAATTATTAAAAATGGGGCTTCCATTGAGCTTACAGATTTCTTTTCGCCTACTTCTGTTCAGCAGTTTTTTTGGAAATTGATGCTATTTGATCAAGAGAAACCATTTTTTACTCATTGTTTCCTTTTGTGACCTTAATCAGATGATACTTCCTAATTTATCTTTCGATTTCAGTGATTTTACTTGATTGCTCCCGATTGTGGTGTACAACTTCTGTTAGTTTATGCAGAAATTCCTTCTCATAATGTTGATATGGAACATCTTTCTGTAAGTAGGCACTTTTGTCTTATTTTTTATTGAGGTATATCTGTCGTTCATCAAGTAACCTCCACTATTATTTTTTCATTATTTTAAGCTCATCTTCTTCCCTCAATATATACTCAACATTGTCCTTTGCTCTTTCTAAATTATACCTGTCGATTTGGAGCCTCAAATTTTTAATGATTTTCCTTTGTCTGGCTATTTAGTCAATCAAGGGTTTGATTTATGATTCATTGGAGATGTCCTCATGCTGAAACTATTATTCGATCTTTTCGATTTGTTCTTTCACCTTGGTTACTTGATACAGCAGCTTGATGTTTTGCTGAACAAGTCTCCTCTTGTTCTTGGCCGTCTGATATATGCTAGCAGTCGATTCCATTGACTATTATTTTATTACTAGAGCCAAATTCACTAACTATAATGATAGCATTGATTCACAAGGCCTATGTTTGAAAACTACACAATCGCCCACTAACTCCCCCACCAGAAACCGTCTAACAAGCCGGTATTAGTCAGTAGGGTATGCTAATTAAAGTAAGCCGACGATCCGTGCTTATCAGTCATCTTGACGGTAGTGATCAATAAATTGAACTGTTTAGTTATTTCAAGGAATAAATGAATCAAGAGTTCAATCTTTGTCATGGAGTGAAAGAGATAGCCAGCAATAGCACTGACCGTAACTGCTTTGTGATCATCATGGAATCTAAGCTATGGTGCTTGATAGTTTCAATAGCTCCCTGCCAGAAGGAGCCAAGCGAGATAGAGCAATTGAAACTGCGCAGTATCAACATGGAAAGGCCAAGTTAAAACATCAGATTTGTCATGGATGTTACTCCAACTCGATTGGCCCTACGATAAAGGGAACCTTGTTTGACTTAAATCATTCCAGATTTAACACACATTGATAAATTTACAATCAATAAGTACAATCAACTTCAGATGAGCAAAGAAGGAGAAGAGCCTGTAGCTCCATAAAGGTTTTACATAGAACAATCAAATTTTCAGTGTTTATCAGCAATACGTCTTTGCGTATAATCAGACCAAGGAACTAACAAATTGGCGTAACCATATTTTTTTCTATGAAATGCTGAAGTACAAGAAGGAATCAGTTTAGGAGAAAGACCAACCCAAACATATAATCACCCTGCCTTTGTAAGATGAAAGAGTACTTACTCCTGTCAGCATCATTCCTCGAGGTGAACACAACACACTGGAAAATAGCTTCATCTTAGGAGTGTATCAACTGTCAACAGGAATATAAATAGTCTAATGCATTTTTGAGAACTCAAACATCGTCAACAGGAAACTCTTCTATCCTAATTTTTCAAGAGCCTATTTGCTCTTCAATCAGTGATAATTTACAAGAGATCTAAGGAATATAATATTGTCTCGATCACCATACATTACTTTTTGGAGAATCTTCAGGAATAGGAATGGCCAGCCAGATAGTCCTGATGAGCATGTCCTCAGCAGGCTCTTCCACCATCATCAACAAACTCGACCTGCCTAACTCTTCATGCTTCATAAAACAAAATAAGAGGACTGTGGATGTTATGCCCATAAAAAAAATACGTTATCGAGAGGCAGTCAAAGACATAGATATATCACAAGTGGATAGACATCCTCGAGAGGGAGAAGATAATTGGTTTGAACCAGTTGAGAAGAGAGCTGTAAACATATTTTGGAATGATAATTTTAACTTTACTTTTATAATACTTGTCCTTAGTAGATTTCTGATGCGATTCTTCTGGGATTTCGATGACTTCAATGATATTGAGCGGTAAGTCCCGACCTATTCAGAGAATGGACCATGTTCATTGTTAACCTCCTAGCCGTCATCTTCACAGCATATTGCCTCATCAAAACTGCCCGCTTCCATGGTAAGGTTCTCTTCGAGCTGCTGCCCCTATCTATCAACACTATCGCCACCACCATTCTTCTCTTCATCAAATTGTTCGAGAAGGGATATTAGTTCGATCTGATAGCCTTTGTGATCGAGATATTCACTTACTTCCTGTTCTGCTATACTTTCTCACTTCTTCATTCCCGCATTCTGCAAAAGCATAACCTTCCGGTTCAGAAGTACCATTGTCATAATATAGGGTGTGTAACGGTCTTCTATTCTTTTTGGCAGGAAGCGCACTTGTTGTGATTATATTGGTCCTAACCTCAACAATCGAACGAAATTGTGACAACAACCTCATAGAAGCCAGTCTTGTCTGCTTTGCTACTGAGGTGGTCTCATATATTCCAACAGTGTACTTCGGAATCGATATTTTCAAAAATCTAGATAAAAAAAACAAAGAGGAACAACAGCAAATCAACTAGAACAACGATATCATTCACATATCAGGTGGCTTCGAGACCGTCAGCGATACTTATATCAGGTAGAGAAAGAACCAGATCAAGCTTGTTCTTGGAGGATATACCATTAGCCTTGTTCTGAGAGCACTTGTTCTGGCCTTCAGCATTGACTTCGATAACTACTTCACATGCACAGATATTGATGGAATCCACATACTGACCTCAGATCAGTTCATGGGACAGCTACTTCTAGTTCTCATCGAAATCAACCAGCTCATCCCTCATCTTATTATCCCCATCGCCTTCTTCATCATACCCGTATCCAGACATAGCAGCAGGAACAACGTAAATCTAGAACAAACTCTCCTTTAATAAGACGAAGAAGACAACAACTAGGACATTCAGCGGAGGATCACTGATAGCATAGTGAGGAGAAGTATAAAGAATTCCCAGCCAGACAGCAACAGTATGCTGAGCAATGGGTCAATCCCAGCAAGTGCTATTCATAGCATGCATAGCGATTCTTCTGATTGATAATTTTTGAATCTGGATATACTGTAGTTAAAATCACTCAACAATCTGTGCCAAGAATTTGTGTTTCAGAGCTTCACTTGCTTTCATTCTATCATCAGGATTCTTCCGGATTAATCTTTCAATGAAGTCGACAGCATCTCTGGACATCGTCTCTGGGAATGCTACGTTTTCCATCTCGCAATTGATGATCTTTTTCATGGTCTATTTGCGACTGAGATGGTAGAAGGGAGCTTTCCCAGTCAATAGTTCGAATGTGAGAATACCTAGACACCACAAATCGACACTCCAGTCATATTATTTCCCTTCTAAAATTTAAGGAGCCGCATAGTCAAACGTACCACAGTATGTTTTTCTTCTCTCGTTGCATATTGTAGCCCAACCAAAATCACACAGTTTGCATACATTCTAAATAAAAGAAAAACTACGTTGGTGATGACAATGTTCTAAGGTTTGATGTCTCGATGTGCAATGTCATGATCGTGGAGATACTAAACAGCATATGTGATTTGTTTTATAATTTCAGCTGCTTTTGGCTAGGTCAGTATTTTATTTTTTTTGAGCTGGGAGTAGAGAGTTCCTCCCTCCATATACTCCAGTACAATGAACAAGTGTGTTGCATTATCGAAGAATCCGTAAATGCCAAGCACGTTTTTATGGTTGAGGTAGCTCTGTAGTTTAATCTCGAGAGCTAGCTGGTCCACCATGAAATGTGATTTTATCATTTCTTTTGGAATTTTCTTTAGGGCGTACAAACTTTTAGTCTTCTTGTGCTTGGCCATCGTCACAACTCCAAATTTCCCTTCACCAAGAGTCTTAATGATCTCGAATTCGTCAATTGACAGCTTTACAGTTGGCTTCTTGAATGTTTATTCGAGGTCAAGAAATTTGTTCGGAGGAGATCTAGATTAAGAATTATTAGTTGAAGTCGGAGAAGTCACTTTTTTGAATCGTTCCTCGTAAGAAGATTTGAATGGCTGAGGAGTATGGCATTCTCCGATATCTTGGGGACTTGATTTCTTCCTAAACGCTCTTGGCTCTTCTGGAGGGTGGAGATCGTTCCCACTCTACGCTCTCTCTCGGTAGTTTCTACTTTTTGGTTTCTCGTCACTATCAGTTTTAAATGAATTATTCTTTCTGAGAGTTTCGAGAGGGTCAGTACTTTTTTCCTTCTTTAAATCTACCTTGAAAGCCCCAGATTTCCATTTTTATCTGAGTTCCTAAAGAGTCGGCTCGTTTTTCTGATTCTATTTAATTTTTTGTGGATAGTCGATGGTTCTATGGCTCTTGGCTTCGGGGTTATAGTTTGGTCGTCGGGTAGAGCCTAGATCGGTTTGCGTAGAAGGTTTGAACACTGCTTAAGGCTTGTGCTCTGAGAGGTTCATACTTTCGGTTTAGGTAATTTACTTGTCGAGCTTTGGCCTGAAGATCGACTTACTATCCATGGTTTGCCTCAGAATATTTTGTTTGGGCTATTTCTATCCTTCATCCTTTTGCATCCAAGTTTCGAAATTAGAGCGTTTGAAGTTGAGGGTTTGTCGGAGAGCAGAGTATTCACTCGGTATTTTCTTCATGTTATCGAGGTTGGGAGGAGTGAGAGTGTTCTTTTGTAGAAATTTGGGTGGATCTCTCGGTTTAACAAATGGCTCGTAGACTGCAAACTTATTAGGACTCTTTTTAAAGTTGATGTTTTGTTCAACACTTTCGGCTGGAGCTATTGTTGGCGCAAAGATGGAGAACTTCTCGCTCATGCTTTTATTAATTAATATAATATAATTAATGGGCCTTGCCAATCGCTATATGGCCTCAGTAGTACCAATTCTTCCATATTTACACCCATGAACAATCTTGATCTCTCTCTTTTATTTTTTGTTTGTTTACACAAATGATCAAAATACGGAACAAAAAAATAAAAATATTCAGATCTCGTCAATAAAAATTTTTCTTGTAGAGTCTTATTTTTCCCTTTAATTTCTCAACATACACTCTGAAATTATCCTCAAAAGTGTCTAGTCCGAAATGAAGGACAGAAGGTGGTTTTTGAGGTCCATCAAGTCGTTTCAGGGCTTACTCGAGTACAATGTGCTTCTATGGTATACAATCTTTCTCGAATAGCTTTGTCATCCCAACCAGGCCCAGCAGTCTCTTAAGCTCAGCCTCCTTTTTCTTTTTCTGAAGCGTTTTTTCAACTTTATTATATTCCAATATAAACTTCCATCTCTTCTCGTAAAAGGTCTCATAATTCTGAGCAATATAGTTGGCTAAATCTATTTCGTAATCCCTTTTTTCATACACATATTATCTATTATGTTTATGCAGCTTGGCTAAGAAGAGCTAATCCAAAGTTCTTCTTTCGATTTATATCCACATCGGTGAGTTACGATTTGATTCACCAACGTTGAGATCCATATTTTTTGGCCTTCTGAAAATATTGTAGTGAATGGAAAAGGGAAGAATCTAGGAAGATAGACTGCACTTGATTTTCAACTCTTAATGTGGCTTGGTTTCCTTTTTCTTTAAAACATTTTTCCTGGGGATTGTATCAATTGCTCGAATAGTTGGCATAAAAGTTGATGAGAACCTCAGAAACTTGTCCAACTTCAGAACCGGATTGATTGAACATTTATGCTGCCAAAGAGCTGCTAATGTGATTTATGGATCAGCCTGATTAAAATATATATCAGCTCCATCTTTTAGTTTGAAAGTGTACAAAAAGCAATGGTTCCAGACTTCTTTAAAAGCAAGTATCTGTTGCTTCTAGTAAATTTCCATCCAATCTTTCAATTTCCTTATCTTTCCTGCTTTCTTCCTTAGGCTTAGCATTCCTATTTCAATTTTTTGGCGAATTGAGTTTTTGGTAAGGACAGTGATCGCATAGCCTCTGCATTTGTTGTATTTTCTTTTCTTGAAATTTCTGATGTATTTTTTCATACAAAAAATGAAGGTCCAGTACCTGAACAAAGAAAACGACTTCATTTTTTCCAGCATGTATTTGGCTTTCTTTGACACGAACAAACTTCTGATGTTCCTTTCGACACGATCAAATGTAAGGTTTTTGGAGAAATTTTCAATCTTGACTGCTCTTCCCTGGTCAACAGTCCTCACGATAAAACTGGCAATATATTATTGAATTATAACTCTTCCCAGATGGTTCTCTATATATTTTTGATGTTCTTGCATTTTTTATCTTAACTATTCTTCCTACTTCCTCCTGATTCTATTCTCGATCGACCCTTCTGTAATTTTTTTTATGTAACCATTTATTGTGCTATTTTCCATCATCTTTTTCTTCTCCACTATTTCTCTGAGCCTCAGATGATACAACTCACTAAACTTTTGCCGCTTGAAGAG
>Ga0100385_1005995_pt1 | contig 10076 bp, 7 predicted proteins | sample CryGeymeta201509_FD_81543 | JGI IMG/M metagenome (GOLD analysis project Ga0100385, IMG submission 81543) | Groundwater microbial communities from Crystal Geyser aquifers in Utah, USA - Crystal Geyser metaG 2015-09 | ecosystem: Environmental > Aquatic > Deep subsurface > Groundwater | place: USA...
ACACAGGCTTCCCAAGCGGTCCCCCACCTTAGTACTGACCGTGCCTCAAGCCGCTTAACTTCGGAGTTCGGATGGGATCCGGTGCTTTCGGCTTAGTTTGAACGACAACGAAAGTAAAAGCCTCACTTGCCTCAAGAAATGCTCCCCCACCTCAAGACCAACCAATATTCAAATTTTATAAGATAAGAATGCTAAATAGGGATTGTCATAATGATATAAGTTCAATCAAATCATCTCAGCCATCGATAGATAGGGATTCTCAATCAACTGCTTCCAGGCGTTCGAGAATCTTGCGACAGTAGCACCATCAACAACTCTGTGGTCACATCCAAAACTGACATTCAGCACCTTTCTCTCGCTCAACTGTCCATTAATATACTTGGGAACCGTTTGAAGTTTTCCAATGGCCACAATACAGATCTGAGGAGGTAAAATCAAAGGACAAGCGTGAGTGCCTCCGATGGTTCCAATGTTTGAAAGACAAATAGTGCCTCCTTGGAGCTCTTTGGCTGTTAGCTTAGCTTCACTAGCGAGAGTTCTCAATCTTTCAAGCTCAGTTTGGATGTTGAGAAGACTGATGTTGTTGACATTTTTGATGTGAGGGACAACAAGACCATTGGGAGAGTCAATAGCAATGCTGATGTTGTGGCTGGGGTGAATGGTATACTCGTAAGGATTAGTTGAGGGATCATATACTGAGTTCATTCTGGGATATTGTTTCAAAGCCAGAGAGAAGGTTTTGACCAAGATGCCCATAACTGTTACTTTTTTTTTGCTTTCTTTCAATGTTTTTCTCATCTTTTCTACCTCAGTAATATCGAATTATTCGTGCAGATAAAGGTGAGGGATCGTGTTGCTTTCCGTCATCGATTTTTGCATGCCTTTCTCGAAAGCACTCATGCTCACTGTTGTTACATTAGACACATCTGATCTGACTTCAGGAGCCTTGACTGAAGGAGCATCCTTTTTGGGTTGCTTCTGATTGATAATATTTTCAACATCCTTCTCCAAAATTCTGCCGTCAGATCCGCTTCCCTTGATCTTGTTGATATCTAAGCCATGGCTTTTGATAAGTCCTCGAACGAAAGGTGTTGCCAAAGTGCCACTTTCCACATTACTTTGCTGCTGCTTTTGTGCTTCTGCAGGTTTGGCTTCTTCTTTTGGTTCGTTGATCAATTTCTGCTCTTATTTTTTAGGTGCCTCAGTTTCAGCTCCATCCTAAGTCTAAATCTCCAAGAAGAGTTCTCCGACTTGGCATACTTATTCTTCCTGGAAATGAATTTTTTTGATGACACCAGTATCAGAAGCAGTAATTTCAGTGAACTGTTTGTCAGATGCCACATCAGCAAGTTTTTGGAATTCTTCAACTTTTTCCCCTTAGCTCACATAAATCTTCTTGATGGTGCCTTATTTGATTCTTTCTCCCAGATCAGGTAATTTGAACTTGATCAACCCAAAACAATATCTGTTAAAGGCTGCATGATTGATAACATTTCGTAGTCCTCTACTCAGCAACATTCTCGATTAATATCTTAAATATAAATCAATTAATTAACTTCAGTCTTTTTAGACTACATATCATCCGTCCTTAAATTGAATTGTACTTTAGCTTAGTTTATTGATTTGTTGTTAGCTTATTATTATAACTAACTATACCTTGATGGACCCGAAAGAAGCCAGTGCCTCTTCTGATTAAGAAGCCTTTGAACAGCCCAAAAGTAAAGAGCATTATATCCAGTTCAAACTCATGAATAAATGGTCTCACCTGAGTCACGTGCTGAAAAGATCATCCTCGAATCTGAATAGTAGCAAAGTAAAAAAACCAGCAAAAGCAGTACTTGTCAATCAATTTAGTTTTGAGCTAAGATATTGAGCTAAAACTGGAATAGGTTCTTGAAGATATTGAGTAGGAAGACGGCAAGAACTTCCAATCTATCATCACCTTGAGAATGAAATAACTGGCTTACAGTAAAATATTAGTACTCACATATGAAAAGTCCTATTTTAGATTGGTTCAGGCACACTTCCATATCGGCAGATAATATTTGAAGTTTAAATGCTACGAACAGGCACTCAACCATCTTATAACTGCTATTGACAAAAATGTCAAAGCCACCGAAAGTTCAAGTACAACTGTTGTAAAGCAGCACATAAACTTTTCCATTCCTATCTGCTAACATACTTGGGTCAATGCCTCTATTACATCTAAAAATATGAAGAAGCTCAAAGAGAACTATCGAGGGCACTTAATATTCAATAGTAGTGCGAGGAGAAAGATAAACATAGTGTCAGCAATATCGATACTCTGAAGTTCTTGGCACTGGTGAAAGTTAAACTGAATCAAGAGGATGCTCTTTCTCATATTCAAAAGGCATCAGCCAGAGCGAAAGAATCATTAGGAGAGAAAAGCCGACAATACGGTCTCATTTTATATGAAGAAGGAAAATACAACCTGGAAAAAGGCAAGCCAAAATAAGCCATTTAGCTCTATAACAAAGCAATTGAGACCATCCAACTAAGCAACGAAGCAGATAGCGAAGAAGACATAATTAAAATCTATCAAGAATTAGCATAAATTCATGAATCGAACAACCCTGAACAATACATAGCAACACTGAAACTAAAATATATGGTATTCGAGGACACCTACGGCAACGCGGATAAAAAATCAATCAAATAACAAAGAAATCTTGTCACAGCTTTGCTAAGACATAAGAAGATTGAAGAGTCTCTTGAGGAATGTGAGGATATATTGGTAAGTATGGGTTAATATAGTAAAAATAGAAAAGAGTCTATGGAGAGAACAGTTTAGAAGTAGGCAAATAACACAGGACCATAGCGAACATTTATCTTGCCAAGCATGATTTAAAGCTAGCTGACATAAACTACAAAAAAGCTATGAAAATATTCCATGACCTTGGTGATCAAAGGTTGGCTCGGGAGGTCAAGGTCAAAATTGCTTCTCTGCAAATCCAACAAAAACAGTGATTGGCTCAGATGAACTTATATAAACTATAGAGTGAATCAGTGAAATCTTGTCTTTTTGTAGGCGGGTTGATGAAGCATTTTAGGTGCCTATTTTTTGTTTTGGGTTGAATTTGATCTGACAAGAGATGACTTGTGCTCAGGAACTAGATCTTTTGTGACTTGTATTTTATGCAAATTTGTGCTTGTCTTAGCCTCCATCATGCTTGCCTTTTTTGGCTTCTCTCTCAACTGAGGTATCTTACCTAATATTATCTTTTCTGTCTTAACGTGCTTCTTTTGATCTTGAATAATCTGATCAATCAAAATTTATTTATTTAGGAGCTCCTTGTTTCTGATCATGAGCTTGTTCAAATTTTATGTATCTTTGTCAACATCTCTGATAATTTGAAGAGCCTTCGTGGCAAGATGTGATAATTCGTAGTCTCTGTCCTCAGAAAAACGGGTGATGACTTCCTTGACTGCCAATTTTTACTGAGGAAGTGTTGGATCCAAGTATGAGCTATATAGATGAATAAATACTAAGCTCGGATGAACTATCTGGTGAATTAGACTTTGATGAGAGCAGTTTTTTCATTGACAATATTTTTGTAAACAAGAGGAGTAATCAACTTGTTGACTTCGAAAGAAGCATTCATTTTGAAGTATGTATAAAGTTTGATAAAATTTCTTCGAAGCATCCAGTTTTTTGATCCCAGGCATTTTTCCCTTACTTTCAGGTAGATTTACATCCCTTTACGATCCACCATCAGCAAATGTAAAATCACCCGATGAATATCTTCCAGCATAAAGTAGGGACATCCAACATACACTTTCATCACATGTCCTATTATTTTTTCAAGGTGCGAATGACATAATCTGATTTCTTTGATTCTGTCCAGAAAAACCAGAATAGTCTTCCATTGAGATGCTTCAATTTGCCTTCCAAGCATTAAAATATATACTCCTATATCTTATTCTACATCAAGCTCCAGAGAATCTAGAAACTTGTTTGCTATGGCTTTGTTCATTTTAAGATAAAATTCATGATACCGTATTCCCTTTAGGATTTGATTTTTTATTCGCTATTTGAACTCGATGTGATTTGCGATCTCCCATAAATTAATGAGCTCAGTCATGACCTTGAGGCTTTCAAGCTGAAAATTTTTCAACTCCAGCTCTTTTACAAGCACTGTTTCAGGTAATATGTATGTCAGCTATTTGTAGCATTGAACAACTGGCGCCATAAAATTTTAATGATTTTTCTTGAGCATTCGATTGATTAGAGAAAACAATTTCAACTGATTCAAGGGATCTTTCTTGATCTATTCTTAATACTAAGTATATAGATAGTTGTACTGTTTTGAGCAAAGTGGGAAGACACTCTGCAATGATGCTGAGCATTTCTATTTTCTATTGATCGAAGTCATTGAAAATAGCTTCTGTGTTCGGCTGATAGTATATTTCTGATATTGTCTTTAATGCTTTTTCCTTGACAGACAGAGACTTATCAATCAAGTAGTACTCAAGAACGCACTTCCATATTTAGGGTATACTTTATCGTCTGAGTATTTTATCCATAATTGAGCAGATGACCAATCTTGTGGATGGATTGAGGTCATTATTGAAGAACAATATTTTGCTATGACTTTGGACTTCAATCTCTTGAGACGACTTGCTTAGTTAGCATTCTATTTACCTCAAATAAAGCATCGATCATCTCAAGAGCAGTTTTCCTTCTCTATGGTAGCGTATTCATCGAAAAAGAACCCTTTATATAGTCATTTAATTCACTGATCTTTTCCTATCTTTTATCAACTAACTTTGATACACTGAACAGAAGCCCAAGAGCATTCATCCAATCAGCCAACACTTCGCTTCCTTGAAATTTTTGACTAGTTACAGTTCTCAATATCAAGCGATAAATAATTTAGAAACACCTGTTGGTTCTTAGATTTTAGTGAGTTTTGCATTTTTAGAGATACTGCCAGATGCCTTCTCCCATTATGGCTATGAATTATTCGTACTCGATATAGTTTTTCTTGATAGATCCTAATGTACTTCGATGAGATTCAATATACTTTCAGCTCCTTCTTTATTTTCAATGTAGAGTGCGAGATTTTCGAACATCGACCATTTTTGTATTTTGTCACCTTCCGTTATGATACGAGTAAACTTTTTGACTTTTGATAACTTTTCGTCCACACAGAGCGCATTTAATTCTGTCTCGGTCTGAATGATGAGTTGTATACGAGGACAGGCCGGGAGTAGTTGATTTTATCTCCAGTAACGAGGTTGATTCCTTCCAGATATTTTTCATCATCTTTCACGGTAATATTCTTTTAAACAGAGTCCTTCTTCATAATATTAATCTAAATATATCTCTATCATGATTCAATACTGCCACTTCATGTAAGCCTATCTTGTTAACTTAAATGGACATCCTTATTCGCTTTCAACTATAGATTGGTTTCTGGCAGCTTTAGCAAATGGGCATCCTTTGCTTTCCTCCATATTTTTCTTTTAGGTCAAAGGTTTTGTTTCCTGCTTGGCAGGTCCTTCCCTGACGATGTCTGCTTCAACTGAGTAAAATATTGCTTTAACTTATTCGATTAACTCAACAGGAACACTGTAATAAAGAAGGGCCTCTTCAAGGTGTTTCCAAGTGATATCGAAGTGAGTCTTCTATATATTCATTTTGCAGTGAGCAGTCTTCATATCTGTTCCTTCATAGTTGTGAGGTCCTCCAGTAACTAAAGTGATAAATTGTTTCTGTCTGCATCTTTGCTTGCGCATATCGGTAGTAGCAAAGAAATGTCGAACAGCCTCATCAGCAAGCATGAATTCATAGAATTTATCAACAACAGCACTGATCGCTGCTTCTCCTCCTAATTTTTCAAAGAGAGTAGACATTTTCGATTAATGGAAATATATTTAATGATAGATGTGATAGTTAATATACGTTTATATATTCAGATTTGAATTTGAAACGATGGAGAACAGCTAATTCCAAGATAAAGCCATCCAACTTGTCTACGCCGATTAGGAAGGAAGTACATGATCTGCAATGTAGAATACCTGCTTCATCCGCATGCATAAGCTTTCCTTCGAACTGTACCCAAGCCAATCTCAGTCATCTCAGTCGCAGGATTATACAGAACCGGAAAGTCCTACCTCCTCAATCGCATTCTCCTTAACAAAAATGATGGATTTGGAGTCGGTCCTACTATCAATCCTCACACGAAAGGTCTATGGTGCTGGGGAACTCCTCTGAAAGGAACCACGCAATAAGGTGAAAAAATCAATATCCTTATAATTGATTCTGAAGGCATCGGAGCTCTTGACGAAGATCAAAATCATGACATAAAAATTTTCACTCTGGCAATTTTATGTTCTTCAGTCTTCATTTACAATTCAGTTGGGTCAATAGATTAAAATGCTATCCAAAATTTAAGTTTGGTTATCAACCTTACAAAAAACATCCAACTTTCTGCTCACTCCGAAGATGAAGATCCAGATGATCTGGCTCAATATTTTCCCACCTTTTTCTGGGTTGTGAGAGATTTCGCCCTGCAGCTGATCAGCTCAGAAGGAGAAACCATTACACCGAAGGAATATCTAGAAAGGGCCCTAACTCCTGAAAAAGGATTTTCTGATGATGTTGAGGAGAAAAATCGAATTAGAAGGCTACTCACCTCCTTCTTCAAAGAAAGATAATGTGCTACCCTAGTTCGGCCTCTTGTCAATGAACAAAAACTTCAACATTTGTATGACTGTAGCTTTGATGATTTACGCCCTGAATTCGTCGAGCAAGCATTCAACCTAAGGAAAAGAGTATTCTCAAGCACAAAGCCCAAACTTCTCAAAGGGCAGCATTTAGACGGAACGATGTATATATCAATTCTGAATAGCTATCTGAGCTGCATCAATAATGGAGGAATTCCCAATATCGAAAATGCCTGGACTTACATGTGCATCGAAAAATGCATAAAACTACAGTAACAGTGCTACGACATGTTCAATGACTCTGTTGAGAGAAATATCAGGAATAATTTACCATGCTCCAGTTAATTTCTCGACTCATAATTGGAAGAGTACGAAAATCAATGCTATTATTTATTTGAAAAGGAACAAATTGGCTAAGAAAGCAAACAATTTTTGGTGGAACTCAAATAAAAAGTCAAACAAAAAAGTGCCTTACTGAGAATAGAAAACTAAAAGGAATCCATCAATGTTCTCAAAAGCTACATCATGAAAAATTTTACTATGATCGAGAAAAAAATGAGAATGAATGAATATGAAAATTTCCAAGATTTTCTCAAATCAATCAACAGTCTTTACCTTCATTTGTTAGAGCATGGACCTGACCTCCCCAAAAAGGAAATTGTCTATCTGGACTTTCTTAAAAAAGTAACAACTCAAGCTGCTGAAGTATTCTTGAAACAACAAAAGCAACAGCTGTAGTCCTTAAAAGTTCTCTCTGAATAAAAAGAAAGACAAATGATACATGAGGCTCAATAATTGAAGAAAAAGATGAGAAATGAACAGGAGAATTATCAATAGAAAATGAATAAAGTGTCGACTGAGAAAATGGAATTCGAAAGAAAATGTAGAAAATTAGAAGCCAGCATGGAATAAATGACAAGGCATAATCAAAACGAAATATAAAAAATAGAGTCAAACTACAAGAATAAACTTCAAGTACTTGATCTAAAGATAACACAACTCTCTATATCAAACAGTGAACTCAAATAACAAAGAAGCATTATCGAGTCAAACTTAATGGTGGAGAAAAAGGAGAGAGAAAAAGAAAGGGCTCTAATGGATATGAAAGTTAATCAACTGAAAGAATAAATCCAGAATCTTAGCATTACAGAGAAACAGCATTAACAAGACATAAGTGAACTTCATTTCGATTATTCCTCCAAATTGAAGGAATCCAATCAAAATTTTGAAAGAAAAATCAAAAGTCTCACTTCCCAACTTGCCTTATCAAATGAAAAATGCTCAGAATTATCCGAGGAAAAATAAGAGCTATCTTCGAAGATTGAGAAGATGCACTATGGTATGAAACAGATTGAAGTACAATACAAAGAAGAACTAAAATATCAAAAAGAGAAGCTGGAAAGCTACAAACAAGATTTTGAAAATGACCAACTTGCCAAAATTAAAAATCTTGAAGAATAAAACAATGCCCTCAAATTTGAGCAATCCATGTTCAAAAAGGAAAAAATGTAGAGTGAGAAAAATACCAAGGATATTCAAGACCGATTTAAAGTGGAAATGGGCTAATACTAAACCAAGTTTGCTGTGCTGACTCAGAAAATTTAATTCCTTGAACAGGAGCTCTAAGAAACCAAAGAGAGTGAAAGAAAAAGCAGATAGTATTATGAATCTTTGATCCACAATAAAAATCAGTTGGAGGAGGAAGAACGTAGCAAGGCTCATACTGAATAACTCGAAAATCTCAAAGAATAATTTGGCAAAAAGATCAGCAAATTGTCTTCTGAAAACTCAGAGTTGAAAGAAAAAATCTAAGCAGAACAATAAAATTGCAATAGTATTGAGGAAAAATATTAGCATGAGATCAACCTGCTAAAAAGTAAATACTAATCTAAGATCAACAGCAAAATTTCAGCAATATCTAAACTCTAATCAGAAATTGCATTCCTAAACAAAAATCAAGAAGAGGCTATCGAAAATAGGAAAGAAGAGTTTATTCTTAAAGAGGAGCTACTTCTCAGCAAGATCAGGTAACTTGAACTATAAATCGAATCGATAACCGAACAGACCAATTTGGAACATTAATAGATGAATACAAGGTCTGAAGATTCAATAAAGCAGCTCAAAAATTACTATGAACTCTAGAAAGAAAAGCTGGAGCACAAGATAGTCGTCGAGAAAGATAAATTCGAAAAGAAAATATAAAAAATGAGAAATTAATACTAAACTCAGCTTGAAGAGGAAAGGAACACCTATTAAGAAGAAAACTAAAATTTAAGAGAATAATATATGAATGAAGCTACCCTCCTGAAAGATTTAGTCGAATCACTTCAGCATTAAAATGATGCTAAATGTAGAGCTCTCGAAGCTGCTGAGAAAAACATACAGGAATAAAAATAAAGAGTCGAAAAGAAGGAACAAGAATACAACTCTCGTCTTGATACTTTCACAAAAAATCATAATAACGAAAAGCAACTTTTACAACAAAAGATCCTCGAGGCAAATTAGCAAAAGACTCAAGTTGAAAAAGAATACATAGTTCTCCAACACCAGAAGGAAGAGCTGGCAAAATAATTGAAGGAGTTGACTCTCAAACATGACGAAAAAATATAAGAAAAGTTCAATCTCAACAAAAGTTTATAATTATTGCAACAAGAACATCGACAGAAATTATCAGATCTTAGCAATGAGTACATGAATGAAAAGCTCAATTATGAAAAGAAACTTGCTCTGGCAGAACAAGAGAAATAGTTTTATTCAAAAAAAATGAATGAGCTAGAGACTCAACAACATAAGAAAGGAGAGTACTGGGAATAAAAAATTAAAGCCTTGAAACAATAATTTATTGAAGAAAAGAAATAAATTTAAACAAGGAAATAAGCTGCCTATTCATCTTTGTAGGCTAAATACTAGAAGCTAAAAAAACAAAGCAAAGAGCAGGAGCAACAACTGGTGAAAAATCACTCCAATATCGAGCAATAATACGCTATCGTCAAGTAGAAATACAACTCTCTGCTGGAAAAGCACGATCAATTATAAACCAAAAATACTGAAGACAGCAGATAACTTCAGCTTGAAGTCAATCAGTTGAAGAGCATTATGCATAAAGTAAAATCTTAATCTCAGGAGTAAATAGCCAAACTGAAAAAGGATATATCTGAAGTTGAAAACGAGAAAAATCAATTAGCTTCTGCACACTAAAAAATGAAGATCCTCACAGAAAACAAGATCAACTTCCTCGAGGAAAACAAAGAGAAAAATAAAAAGGAGTATCAGGAAAAAATCAAACATCTTGAAGTATTACCATTGAAAACATTCAAAAATCAAGAAATTCAGAAAAGACTCAAATTGAAAACCTGTCCAGTGAAAACATTGCGAAGGTGGAGAAA